>ERZ650300.2177-NODE-2177-length-10634-cov-22.347575_pt1 | contig 10634 bp, 9 predicted proteins | sample MGYA00376236_ERZ650300 | MGnify/ENA primary metagenome ERZ650300 (study PRJEB26733, sample SAMN07839303) | wastewater metagenome | biome: urban; feature: wastewater treatment plant; material: waste water | place: USA: North Carolina | collected 2016-04-28 ... | reverse complement strand
TGGAGTTCAGCCCCTACCTGTGCGAGCGCTTTGGCTGGCAGCAGGGTTCGGTGGTCGATTACGCCGCCAGCGAGCCGTTCGACTGGGTGATCTGCCAGGGCGTGCTGCCCTACCTGAACCCGGCCGATGTGAAAGCCGCGCTGCACAACCTGGGCCGCCTCTCCAAAGGCGCGCTGTATGTGGAGGCCGTTGCGCGCGAGGACTACGAGCAGGACATCATCGACGAGGATTTGACGGACAACCGCGTCTTCCGCCACCGCGCCGAGCTGTACCGGCGCGGCCTGCGCGAAGGCTTTGTGGAGCTGGGCGGCGGCGTGTGGCTCAGCCGCCAGGCCGAGGTGCCCATGTTTGCGCTGGAGCATGTGGGTGGCTGAAAACGCAGCACCGTCCCAGGCACCCCGGCCCCCCCACGCCGTGGCCCGCCTGCGCACCGCGCGGCTGGCCCGCAGCGCCAAGCCCTTCCTGGCCCGTGGCGGCCCGCGCGGCGAGCGTTGCCCCGGCTGCCGCCTGGTGCCCAGCCACTGCGTGTGCAGCCTGCACCCCGTGGTGCCCACCCGCGCAGGCGTGTGCCTGCTGATGGCCGATATCGAACCCCTCAAGCCCAGCAACACCGGCTGGCTGATTGCCGACGTGGTGCCCGATACCTTTGCCTTCGGCTGGGCCCGTACCGAAGTGGATCCGGCTCTGCTCGAACTGCTGGCCGACCCGCAGTGGCAGCCTTACGTCGTGTTCCCCGGCGAATTCGTGGCGCCCGAGCGGGTGGTGACCGAGGTGGCTGCGGCTGGTGCATCTGCGGGCAAGCGCCCGCTGTTCATCCTGCTCGACGCCACCTGGCCCGAGGCGCGCAAGATGTTCCGCAAAAGCCCGTACCTCGATCGCTTTCCGGTGCTGAGCCTGCAGCCCGAGCAGATCTCGCGCTACCAGCTGCGCCGCTCGCGCCGTGACGACCATTTCTGCACCGCCGAAGTGGCCGGCCTGTGCCTGGACCTGGCCGGCGAGCCGCAGGCCGCGCAGGTGCTGCAGACCTACCTGGACGTGTTCACCCACCACTACCTGCAGGCCAAGCACCAGCTGCCGCCGGACTGGCAGGGCGAAGCGCACCAGCGGCTTGCGCAAGCGTTGGGGCGCACCACCCGCGCTTGAGCCCATGCCTGCGGTGCTTTTGTCGTGCGTCACGGTGTCGCAACTGCCGGGCTCCACCCCGGGGGCAGGGTTCGGCAGCCTTCAGGCACAATCACGCCCCCCGCCGCGCGCTTGTGCGCCAGTGCTTTTGTGGTGCCAATTGCTTCAATTTTGATAGCTGGTTGCGCTTGCCCAGTAAGCGCCAGACACCGATTTCTTTCAAGATACTTCAAATGACCAAAGACCTGGCCCGCCAACGTGAACTCCAACCCATGTCGCTGTGCGAGCCCTGCCAGGGCATCCAGCGCAACTGGCGCAAGGCACCGGGCCACCCCGAACTGGTGCAGCGCGGCAACCGCAAGGAAGACCGCCCGGGCGGCTCCGTCACCTTCACCCGCTACGTGTGCGACCGCTGCGGCACGGCGTGGGAATACGAAAACGACAAGAACAACCAGAAGGCGGGCTGGTCGGTCGTCGGGCGCTGAATTCGCGGGGCTTGAGGCCTTGCCCGGCCCCGCCCAGCGTGGCGGGGCAAGGCGCACGCTGCGGCGCGTGCAGGCTGCGCCCTGGCTCAGGCGCGCTTCGTCAGAACGACTCCCAATCGCTATCGCTTTGAGGCGCAGCCGCCGGGCCGCGCGCAGCCTTGGCCTTGGGGGCCGATGTGCTGGTGGGCGCCGCAATGGCGCGCGCTGCTGGGGTGGGCGGGGTGGCCGCACCCGTGCGGGCCAGGGCCTTGCGCACCGGTGGCGCCACCGCTGCAGGCCGTGCCGGTGCTGCTGCCGGCTTGGGGGCTGGCCGGTGCTGCGCCGCAGCCGCCTGCATCGCCCGGCTGTGCTGCTCGTCCATCTGGAACACCGCCACCGCCTCGACCAGGCCGTGGGCCTGCTGGTTCAGGCTGCTGGCGGCAGCGGCCATTTGTTCAACCAGTGCTGCATTTTGTTGGGTGGACTGGTCCAGCTGGGCCACCGCGCTGCCAATGTGGCTGATGCCGCTGCTTTGTTCGCGTGTGGCGGCGCTGATCTGGCTGATCAAATCGGCCACCCGCGTGACTTCATCGACGATCTCGGTCATCGCGCTGCCTGCGGTGTTCACGAGGCTGGAGCCTGTTTCCACGGTTTCCACGCTGGCCTCGATCAGCCCCTTGATCTCCTTGGCTGCCTGGGCGCTGCGCTGCGCCAGGGTGCGGACTTCGCCCGCCACCACAGCAAAGCCGCGCCCTTGCTCGCCCGCGCGGGCGGCTTCCACGGCGGCGTTCAGCGCCAGGATGTTGGTCTGGAAGGCAATGCCGTCGATCACGCTGATGATGTCGCTGATCTTGCGCGAGCTGGTGGTGATCTCGTTCATGGTGGTCACCACCTGGCTGACCACCGTGCCACCATGCTCTGCCGCCGCGCGCGCTTCGGCCGCCAGCTGGCTGGCCTGCTGCGCCGTGTCGGCGTTTTGCTTGACGGTGGCGGTCATCTCTTCCATGGACGAGGCACTTTGCTGCAGGTTGCTGGCCTGCTGCTCGGTGCGGTGCGAAAGGTCGGTGTTGCCCGAGGCGATTTCCAGCGAACCCGCCTCGATCGACGTGGCCGACGCGCGCACGCGGCTCACGATGTCTGCCAGCGCCGTCTGCAGGTCGCCCAGCGACGCCAGCACGCTGTTGGCCGGTGCAGTGGCGGCACCGGGGACGGGGCCCAGGTTGCCAGAAGCCACCCGCCGCGCGGCTGCGCGCAAGGCAATCGGGTCGGCGCCCAGCGAACGCATCAGGCTGCGGTGGATGAGCGTGGCCAGCACGATGGCCGCCGCCACTGCGCCCAGCGAGCACAGGATCAGGATCAGGCGCTTGGCGCTGAAGCGCTCGGCCGATTTCTCAATCTTTTGCGCGCCCGATGTGGCGATCAGGCGCGAATACTCGGTCGTGGTGCTGATGAGCTGCTTGAGCAGCGGCTGGCACTCTGCGTTCATGCGCGCAATGGCTTCATCCTTTTGCCCGGCCAGCGCCTTGGCCACGATGTCGAGCGCAACCGGGCCGTACCTGGCTTCGAGCTGGTCGATTTTGTCGAGCAGCGCGCGTTCTTCTGAAGACACCCCAGGCGTGCTGGCAACGGCTTTTTTGAGCATGCCCAGGCGCTCTTGCACCCGGTCGTGGGCGGCTTTGACCGCCGTGGTTTCGGCCTGGATGTCCTCGGGGCTGTTCAGGATGATGAGGTTGCGTGCGGCAATAGCCCGGGCGCTGGCGGCTGCGTGCACGTCACGGGCCAGCCCGCCGCGGCTGAATTCATCGCTGACAAAGCTGTCGAAATCGCGCTGGGATTCGCTCAGGCTGACCACCGACAGGGTGGACACCCCGATGATGATCGCCACCAGAATCGAGAAGGCAATCGTCAGCTTGCGGGTGAGGGAGAGGTGGTGGAAGTTCATCGGGAAGTCCGGTTTGCGGGAAGGAAGGGCGCTGTGCCCCGTGCATGCCGTGCTTCAGGGTGGGCCATGGTGGCGCACCTGGGCTGCGCAGTCAGTAACGGTCGGATTGTGCGCCCCCGGGCCCTGATTTGCACGGCCGGGGGGCATCGCTGGGCAAATCGCTCAAGCACTGAGGAGATGCTTGCAGCCGGCCTGCAGAGGCGCTAACCGCTCACCGCCGCTGGCGGGTGCCCACGCCGGGCTCTGGGCATGGGTGGCCTTGTGTGGCGCAGGCCGTTCAGGGGGCATTTCCCAGAGGGCGAACAGTTTGCTACATGTTTAATAGCTGCTGGCGCTTATGTGCTGGGCGGTAGAGGCCAAAAAGATGGTATAAACGCCTCGGATGGCGCTCATCGGGCGCCCCTTTGCGGGTCACCGCCATCGCCTGTCTCCTGCCGCCCCATGTTTACCTCTGTCCACGCGTCCACCCCGTCTCATCCAGCCCCGTCATCGCCCGCCCCGCTTGGCGAGGAGCGGCTGGAATGGCGCCACCTTCAGTCCCACGATGTTCCACTGATCAGCCCCCGGGTGCAATGGCTGCTGGCAGGCGGCATGGGACTGTTGGTGCTCGCCTATGTGGCCTGGATGCTGCAGCGCGCCTGGCCGGTGCTGAGCCAGCTGGACTGGCAGACCCTGGGCGCGACCTGGTGGCACAAGGCGCGGGAGAAGGAAGCCAACTGGCTGGTGCTGGTCTATCCCGTGCTGATGGCCGGAATCCTCGGCCAGCGCTGGCTCTGGGGTCGCCATCTGCGGCTGTACGTCTCGGCCCAGGGGCTGCGGCAGGAGCACCGTTTGCCGCTGGGCCTGCACCATCTGTTTGGGCAAAACTGGCAGGTGGACTGGAGCGATGTGCGCGAGATCACCACCCGGCGCGCCAGCACGACCAATGGGCTGGTTCAGCCCATGGCCGCTGTGGAGATCGTCCTGCGGCTGGGGGCTGGGCGTGAGCGCGTGCTGCGGCCCGCGTTCTGGTTTCGGCCCGGCGATCCGCCACGCCCGCGCCTCAAGTCTTTGAACAGCCCGTGGTCGTCGTTGCAGCCCTGGGCGGGGCCCGAGAACCATGCCCAATTGGCGCGGGCGTTTGCCGAGCTGCGCTTGGTCAGCGCGTTGCAGCGCCACGCTCCCCTGCCGGATGGGGCTTTGCCGTGGCCCGGCGTCCCCCACTCTCTCGGCACCGATCTGAACAGCCAGCCCGAGGTGTTGACCCTCTTCGGCGCTGCCGCCTTGGTGTTCGTTACGGGCCTGGCTTTGATGGTGGCCGCGCCCAATCTTCATCTGCACGCCTCGCCCAGCTTTGCAGAACGCGCTGCCTGGGCTGTGGGCACGCTGGCCCTGTGGGCGGCGGCCTGGCTGGCGTGGGCGCGCCACAAGGCCTCTCGCCCAGAGCCCAGCCCGGCCTCCAACCTTTCCGCAACGCAGCAGCCGAGCGTGCCTTTGTTCAAAACCGCCCTGGCATTGGCGGCCGTGCTGTGGATGGCGTCGGTGGCCTTTGTCATCGAGCCCTTGCTGGTCCACTCCGCCCTGCTGGGCCGTGGTGACGCGTGGCGCACCCATCGCTTTGTCCTGTCCAGCGGCTGGGCCAAGCCCATGGGCGCGGAAGCCGCCCACATCCCTCCCATCGAGTTGCCCGGTGCGCAAAGCCGCGTGGCCTGGATAAAACCCGGCACCGAGGCCGAGCTGGCCACGGTGCAGGGCCGGTGGGGGCTGTGGATTTACAACGATGCGCCGCTGCGCGAACTGGCCACGCAGCAGGGCGTGCGCTGACCGCCGGGTGCGGTTGCCCGGCGCGACTGTCACACTGCATGCACCGCACTGTTCCAGCCGCAGCACTGTTGCGCTGGCCCGGTTGGCCCCATATTCACGCTATCGGCCGCCCGTTGGGGGTGGCGCATTCCACCAGGAGCCCTGCATGACATCGCCCACCACCGCTGCCACCGCCCCGCTGCCCGTGCTGCAAGCCCAGCCCCTGGGCCCGCTGTGGCCCACGATGGACCCGTTCCTTTTCTGCGCCCACCACGACGACGCCTACCCCGCAGGCGATGGCGCCTTTGCGCCCGCCGTGCCGCTGGAAGGCCGCCAGATCGGCAGCGACTTCAGCCGCAAGGACGGCTGGAGCATGTACCACGGCGACACCGTGCCCGGCTTCCCCGGCCACCCGCACCGGGGCTTTGAAACGGTGACGCTGGTGCGCAAGGGGCTCATCGACCATGCCGATTCGCTGGGCGCCGCCGCCCGCTTTGGCGGGGGCGATGTGCAGTGGGTCACGGCGGGCAAGGGCATCCAGCACTCGGAAATGTTCCCGCTGCTCAACGCCACCGAGCCCAACCCGCTCGAACTCTTCCAGATCTGGCTGAACCTGCCCGCCCGCAACAAGATGGTGGAGCCGCACTTCACCATGCTGTGGAACGAGCGCATTCCGCGCCTGCAGCACCGCGATGCCAACGGCCGCCTGACCACCGTGACCGTGGTGGCCGGTGCGCTGCCCGGTGCCGACGCACCGCTGAGCCCGCCGCCCGAGTCCTGGGCATCCCAACCGGAAGCCGACGTGGCCATCTGGACGCTGCACCTGGAGCCCGGTGCCCGCTGGACGCTGCCCGCCGCCACCGGCCAGGGCACGCGCCGCATGCTGTATTACTTTGTGGGCGACGGCCTTGCGGTGGGCCCGCAGGCCATCCGCGGCCACGCGGCGCTGGAAGTGGTTGCCTCGCAAGACTGGGAACTGGTCAACACCGGCACCACCGCCGTGGAATGCCTGCTGCTGCAAGGCCGCCCCATCGGCGAGCCCGTGGCGCAGTACGGCCCCTTTGTGATGAACACCCAGCAGGAAATCATGCAGGCCATGCAGGACTACCGCCGCACCCAGTTTGGCGGCTGGCCCTGGCCCGAGAGCGACCCGGTGCACGGGCCTGAGGCGCGGCGCTTTGCGCGTTACCCGGGGCAGACGCAGGACGAGGTGCCCAGCCCAGTGGCGGCGCCTGGGATGGCCTGCATCACTCCCTGCGATCCGCGATAGCGCGGTCTCGGGCGGTCCGCTGTGTTGCTTTTCTTGCCAATAGCCGGGCTATTGGCTGCAAAAAGCGCCTTGCGGCCCATCCCGATCCGCACTATCACCGACTCGCGAAGGTGATACAGGACATCCCTTGGAGGAAAATCGGGCGCATGAACATCACCAAAGACTCCGCCGTCACCCTGACCTACAAGGTGACCACGCCCCAGGGCAAGCCCCTGGATTCGGGCAACCTGGCCTACCTGCACGGTGGCTACGAAAACATCTTCCCCAAGGTGGAAGCCGCGCTGGAAGGCCAGGCCGTGGGCTTTGCCACCACGCTGGACCTGGCGGTGGAAGACGCCTTTGGTGCGCGTGACGAAAGCCTGGTGCGCACCATTCCCAAGAGTGAGTTCCCGCCCGGCGTGAAGGTGGGCGGCCAGCTGCAAGGCGTGGGCAACGACGGACAACCTGCCGTGTTCAACGTGGTCAAGATCAAGGGCCCTGAAGTGCATCTGGACGGCAACCACCCCCTGGCGGGCCAGGCGCTGAAGTTCAGCTGCAAGGTCACCGCCGTGCGGGCAGCCACCGCTGAAGAAATTGCCCACCGCCATGTGCATGGCGCGCACGGGCATCAGCATTGATGTCAGGGTTCGCTGGCTGATTCGCTGAATCATTCCCAGCCCACCGCCACCCCGCTGTGTCCCTTTGTTGGGCACCAGCCGGGTGGTTTTTTTACGCCCGTGTTTCCTTGCCCGCAATGCGCCTGCGCGGCACGGTGGCCTCGGCCTCCACCATCTTGGCGCTGCGCTCGTGCGCGGTCTGCGCCAGCTCGGTGATGAGCGCGGCCTCGGGCAGGTTGTGCCAGTAGCGCGTGGGCATCTCCTTTTTCATCATGGTGAGCTTGAGCCGCGCGGGGTTGAAGATGTGGCGGTAGTAGGTGAGCCACAGCGCCTCGCCCGCATCGGGCGGCGGGGCGTCGCTGCGCTGCGCGCCGGGGCCGGTGTGCAGTTGCTGCCCGTCCCAGCGCACGCTGGCGTCGGGCGTGAGGATGGCCCAGCGCATCTGCGTGAAGCGGCGGATGAAGAAGCCCGCATTGGCTTCGGTGATGTAGTGGTCGGGCTCGAACCAGGCCATGTGCAGGGTCTGCCCATCGGGTTCCACCACGGGCCGAAAGCGCACAAAGGCGTGCATCTTGTGCATGTCGCGCCGCACGGCGCGCACCATGTGGTGGGCCTGCATGCGGTCGGCGTCCAGCGGGTCGTGCCGCGCTGCTCTTGCCATATCGCCGCCTTGCGCCATGCGCCACAGCAGGCGGTACATCAGCGCAAAGCGGGCGGGGTCGCGGTGCAGGATGAGCTGCTCGCACAGGCGCACAAAGTCGGGGGGGACGCGCAGCGGGGGCGCATCGGGGGCTGGCGGTGGCAGGGCGTTGTGCCTGGCGGCCTCTGGAGCAAACAGATCTTCAGCGGCATCGGCCTGGCAGCGCCAGTCCACGGCTTGCGGGGGCACGTGGGCTTGCACCAGGGCGCGTGCGGCGGTGCGAAAGCCTTGCCAGTCGGTGGGGTGCTCCAGCGTGATGGTGTTGCGCTGCATGTGTTCCGCTCCGGCTCAAAACAGGCTGCGTTGCACCGGCGGCGGCGCCAGGTGCGCAGCCAAATCAGCAGCCTCCAAAGCCCGGCCGGGGCGGTAGTCGGCCGCCTCCACAAACGGCAGCACCTTTTTGAGCGGCACATGCAGCCGCGCCAGGTCGGCATGCCGCAGGCGTCGCACGCGGCGGGCGGCCAGCAGACGGTCTACCGTCTGCACACCAAAGCCTGGCACGCGCAGCAGCAGCTCGCGCGGGGCGGTGTTCAGGTTCACCGGAAAACGCTCGCGGTGCGCCAGCGCCCAGGCCAGCTTGGGGTCCATGTCCAGCGCCAGCATGCCCACCTGAGAGGGGGGAACGATCTCATCGTGGGTGAAGCCGTAAAAGCGCATCAGCCAGTCGGCCTGGTACAGCCGGTGCTCGCGCACCGTGGGCGGCGCGGCCAGCGGCAGGGCGCGCGCGGCGTCGGGGATGGGGCTGAAGGCCGAGTAGTACACCCGCCGCAGCCGGTGCGTGCCGTACAGCCGTGCGCTGGTGGCGAGGATGGTGCGGTCGTCCGTCGCATCGGCCCCCACGATCATCTGCGTGCTTTGCCCGCCCGGCGCAAACAGCGGCGCGCTGGCCCGGCGCGTGGTGCGCGATTGCGGCATCGACACGATGGCCTGCGCGGCTTGCTCCTTGCGCGCCGCGCGCGATTCGCCAATGTGCACCGCCATGCGGGCCATGGATCGGTCGATGGCGGCGCTGTTTTTCTCGGGCGCCAGGGCCGTGAGGCTCTCGGCCGTGGGCAGCTCGATGTTGATGGACAGCCGGTCCGCATAGCGGCCCGCGCGCTGCATCAGCTCGGGCGATGCGTCGGGAATGGTCTTGAGGTGGATGTAGCCGCGAAAGTCGTGCGCCTCGCGCAGCACGCGGGCCACCTCCACCACCTGCTCCATGGTGTAGTCGGGGCTCTGGATGATGCCGCTGGAGAGGAACAGCCCCTCGATGCAATTGCGGCGGTAAAAGTCCAGCGTGAGCTGCACCACCTCACCGACTGTGAAGCGCGCCCGGGGCACGTTGCTGGTCACGCGGTTCACGCAGTACAGGCAGTCGTACTGGCAGAAGTTGGTGAGCAGGATCTTGAGCAGCGAGATGCACCGCCCGTCCGGCGCGTAGCTGTGGCAGATGCCCATGCCCTCGGTCGAGCCCATGCCGCGCCCGCCCACCGAGTTGCGCGGCGCAGCGCCGCTCGATGCGCAGGATGCGTCGTACTTGGCCGCGTCAGCCAGGATGGCGAGTTTGGATTGCAGGTTCACTGTATGAATTTAAGGGGTATCTATTTAGCTCCAGTGACGTGAGAATAGCTGGATGGAAACCCAGATGCTAACGCCAACTCCTGGACAGGACTACCCCCGCACCTGGAACGAATTTCTTGACTGGTTTGCCACCGAAGAAGCCTGCCTGACCTTTCTGGAGAAGCTGCGCTGGCCCCATGGCTTCATCTGTCCGCGCTGTGGCAATACGGGGGATGTGTACCGAGCCAGCCGCACCCGCTTGATGTGTCGGGCATGCCAGTACCAGGGAACAGTGACCTCCGGGACCATCTTTGACAAGACCCGAACGCCACTGCGGGTGTGGTTGGCAGCTGCCTGGTATCTGACCAATCAGAAGCAAGGCGTGAGCGCTTTGGGGCTGCAGCGCGTTCTGGGCTTGGGCAGTTACCAGACAGCCTGGACCATGCTGCACCGGTTTCGACGCGCCATGGTTCGACCAGGCAGGGACAAGCTCAAGGGGCTTGTCGAGGTGGATGAAACCTACCTGTCCATCACGGACCGCAAAAAACCCATCACCCCTGTAGGGCGCAAGAGCAGCACCACCAAAGTGTTGGTGGCCATGGCAGTGGAGGTCGTGGAGCCCAAGGGGTTTGGACGCATCCGGCTGCGTCGCATAGCCCGAGACTCCGCCTCCTACGTCGTTCCCTTTGTTCAGGAGGTGGTCGAGCCCGGGACCCATGTACGCACGGACGGCTCAGCAGCCTACCGCGCGCTGGAAGAGCTGGGATACACCCACCAGCGCACCGTCATGCTGGGTTCAGGTGTGCCAGCCCATGTGTCGATGGCGGGAGTGCATCGGGTGGCCTCGTTGGTGCAGCGCTGGGTGCTGGGGACGCATCACGGGTCCGTGCAGCCCGAGCACCTGGACGCCTATCTCGATGAATTCGTGTTCCGCTTTAACCGGCGAACCTCGAACTCGCGGGGGATGCTGTTTTATCGCTTGCTGCAGCAAGCGGTGGTCACGCCGCCGGTGACTTATGCGGATGTGGTGAGCAAGAAGACAGACGAGCGGGAGTCAGATATTATTGCTGGATAAAAACACAGCATCCGGGGTGCCACTGGAGCTAAGTGGATACCCCTTGCATTTGTACAGTATTCATGCCAATCACTGCAAAACCCAAACTCTACAACCCACGCCACCCCGAACGCACGCTGCTCTACCAAACGGTAGCCGAGC
>ERZ650300.2176-NODE-2176-length-10635-cov-3.955009_pt1 | contig 10635 bp, 10 predicted proteins | sample MGYA00376236_ERZ650300 | MGnify/ENA primary metagenome ERZ650300 (study PRJEB26733, sample SAMN07839303) | wastewater metagenome | biome: urban; feature: wastewater treatment plant; material: waste water | place: USA: North Carolina | collected 2016-04-28 ... | reverse complement strand
TGCAAACGCATTGCGCGCCAGCAGATACACATAAGGATAAAAAGTGAGGCTCATCACCAGCACCAGTCCGAAGCCGTTGCGCACTTCGGGCAGCGCCTGCTCAATGCCGTAAGCATTGCGCAGCCAAGTGTTGATCACGCCGGTGTAGTCAAACAGGCCGAGTTGGGTAAAGGCCAGCACATAAGCGGGCACGGCCAAGGGCAGCATCAGCGCCCAAAAGAAAAAGCGCCGCAGCGGAAACTCATACATGGTGGTGAGCCATGCGCCGCTGGTGCCCAGAAAAGCCACGCCCACGCCCACGCCAAACACCAAAAACAAGGTGTTTTTCACGAGCTCGGGCAATTGGTAATCCAGCAGAAAAGCCCAGATTTCCGCATCAAATTCGCCCAACGCCGCCATAATCACCGCAAGCGGAATCACCACCAGCGCGATGCAGAATAAAAGCCACAAGCGGGCACTCAGGGCGGAATAAGCAGCTTTCATGGGTTCAGACGGCCTGTCGAAATTGGGAGCAAAGCCTGAATTATGGTGGGCATTGGAGATGATTGCAATACAAAATATACGCGTTTAAAAGATAAATGATAGTTTTTATTGTTTGTGTTCTCAGTTTGATTTAGAATCAAACCGTTTCAGCTTTCACATTCAAACCGATTGCAAAGGAAAAAACATGATGAAAACAACATTGGCCGCTTCATTGGCCTTGATGATTGCCGCACCGGCATTTGCCAACGAATTGGTGGTGTATTCTTCGCGCGCCGACAACCTGCTCAAGCCCGTGGTGGCCGAATATGAAAAGAAAACCGGCACCAAAGTGCAGCTGGTGGGCGGCCAGGCCGGCCCCTTGATGGAAAAAATACGCGCCGAGGGCAGCAACACCCCGGCCGATGTGTTTATCACGGTTGACGGCGGCAACTTGTGGCAGGCCACCCAAATGGGCTTGCTGCGCCCGATTAACTCGCCCACGCTCAAGGCCAATATCCCCGCCAGCCTGCGCGACCCGAAAAACCAATGGTATGGCTTATCCGTGCGCGCCCGCACCATTTTCTACAACACCAATAAAGTGAAGCCCGCCGAGCTTTCGAGCTATGCCGCGTTGGCCGATGCAAAATGGAAAGGGCGCTTGTGTTTGCGCACCTCGAATAATGTGTATAACCAATCGCTGGTGGGCACCATGATTGCCAACCTCGGCGCGGTGAAAACCGAGCAGATCGTAAAAGGCTGGGTGGCCAATTTGGCCGCGCCGCCGTTTGCCAACGACACCGCCATGCTTGAAGCCATCGGCGCCGGCCGCTGCGATGTGGGCATTGCCAACACTTATTACTACGGCCGCCTGATGGACAAACAGCCCAACCTGCCCATCGGCATTTTCTTTGCCGACCAGCAAGGCAAAGGCACGCATGTGAATGTGTCCGGCGCGGGTGTAACCAAATTCAGCAAGCGCCCGGCCGAAGCGCAGAAATTCATCGAATGGCTCAGCGGCAGCGAAGCGCAAAACCTGTTTGCCGACCTCAACCACGAATACCCGGCTAACCCGAAAGTGAAGCCCGACCCGAAAGTGGCCAAATGGGGCAGCTTCAAGCAAGATGTAATCAATGTGTCGGTGGCCGGCAGCAACCAAAAACGCGCCGTAATGTTGATGCGCAAAGCAGGCTATAAATAAATCGGTTTGATTGGATATTAAAAAGGCCGTCTGAAGATTCAGACGGCCTTTTCTTTTGCAAACGGCTTATAACCAAACTTTTTGAATGTTGGCGCTGTTTCGGTGCAGATGTTGATAATGCCGCTTTACCACTTCATCTCGCCTTTAATCACTTTGGCGCTGATGTCGAGGCTTTCCGCACTGCCCAAACCCGGATAGGCTTGCTTCATTTTGGCAACCAGCTCGGTTGAATTGCCGCTGGCGGCGGCGTTGCGTTCAAAATCGCTCAGGTATTTTTGAGTGAAGCCGATTGAGGACACGCCGTTGCCGATGTTGCCGACAAAGTGCGCCGGAATCACTTGTTTGGGCTTCAGCTTCTGCATGCCGCTCAAGGTGCGTTGCCATTGCTGGCGCGATTCAGGGCTTTGGCTGTCGGCTATCCACACATGCTCGCCGCTCACCAGATTGATGCCGCCCAGAATGGTTTTGGTGGAAGGCACCCATAAATAAGTGCGGTGCGGATCGTTGTCACGATTGCGGATTTCGATATGGCTGCTGCCCACTTGCAGGGTTTTGCCGGCGTAGGCTTGCGGAATCACCAGCGCGCGCGGAGCGTTTTCTTTCATGATGGGCCCCCAGTAATCATTTTTGGCGATTACGTTGCCTTTGATATGTTGAACCGTTTCCGGTGTGGCAATCACGCGGGCATCGGGAAAGGCTTGAATCACGGGCGCAAGGCCGAAATAAAAATCAGGGTCGCCGTGGCTGATGTAGATGGTGTTTAGCGGTTTGCCGATGGCTTTGATTTTTTGCACCAATGTTTCGGCATCGTTGCGTTGAAACTGGCTGTCCACCAGCATCACTTCTTTATCGCCTTCCACAATCACGGAGGTTACGGCAAAAATGCTGTTATGGCCGGGGTTGAATACTTCGTATTTCAAATTATCGGCCATGGCCAAAGGTGCGGCCAAACCGAGCATGGCAATGAAAGCGCTTGTTTTCATGTGGGTTCCTTTTGATATATGATAGTGTTGTTAGTGGAAAGCATCATATCACGATGAAATATGGCCGAGTAGGCGGTTTGATTGAAGTGTAATTTAAGTTGAGCTTAATAATGGTGCGTCACACAATGAAATGCAGGCAGATGTTAAACAACAGGCCGTCTGAAAATCTTTTTCAGACGGCCTGCTGTTTGATTTTGCCCGTTTAAGGTTTCTCACCCACCACTTCTTTGGCTTCCTTCAACACCGCTTCGGGAATCGTGAAGCCCAGCGCCGCAGCGGCAGCGGGGTTTACCATCAAACTGCCTTCTTTCGGGTGCTCGGGCGTGATGCTGCCCGGCTGCTCGCCTTTGAGAATGCGCGCCACCATGTGGCCGGTTTGCACGCCTAAGTCGTAAAAATCCGGGCCGTAAGCCGCGATGGCGCCGCGCTTCACTGTGCCGGTGTCGGCGGCCACCAAGGGCAGCTTGATTTCCGTGCCCGCTTTGTAAACGGCTTCATAGGCCGACACCACACCGTTGTCAAACGAAGTGTAGAGCAGATCCACTTTGCCTTTGAGGCTGCGCACGGCCGCGCCCACATCGGTGGTGCGCGGCGCGGCCACAGCCACCACTTCGATATTTTTCGGCGCCAGAAAAGCTTTCATGCGCTCAAGCGTGGTGGTGGAATTGATTTCGCCGGGGCTGTAAACATAGCCGATGCGCTTCAAATCGGGCATCAATTTCTGCATCAATTCAAATTGCGGCTCAAACGGGATATAGTCCGACATGCCGGTAACATTGGTGCCCGAGGGCGCATCCATGCTGGGCACGAGCTTGGCGGCCACGGGGTCGATAATGGCATTAAACACCACCGGCACGCTCTTGGTGGCGGCCACCACCGATTGGGCGCTGGGCGTGGAAATCACCACAATCGCATCGGGCTTGTCGGCGGCGAATTTTTTGGCAATCTGGCCGGCCGTGGCGGTGCTGCCTTGCGCGTTTTGATAATCTATTTTCAGATTTTCACCCGCTTTAAAGCCTGCTTCGGCCAGCCCCGCTTCGATGCCTTTGCGCGAAGCATCCAGCGCCGGATGTTCGACGATTTGGGTAATGGCCACCGTTTTCACGGCTGCGGGCGCGGTGTCGGCCGTGTTTTGCTGCGCCGACGGCGAGCAGGCGCTCAGCAAAGCGGCGGCGGCGAGTGTGGATAAGGTGAGGCGCATGGGTTTCTCCTGTTTTTTTGTGTGCATTGATGAAAGGGGAATCATAATGAAAAAAGAGCGGTTTGTGCGGGTGGTGAAATTTTTTACTGATGCCGGAATCCGCATCAAAATATTAGATTTTTACTCTGAAATAGCGTTTAATCAAAATTTTTGCGCCAAACGCAATATTAAATCATGATGCAGCGCTGGTTGTGGAAACGAACGGTTTAATTGGTTTTCAGACGGCCTGATAGAAAAAGAGCACAACGTGGAATTATTTTGGCCTTATCTGGCGCTGGCCGCTTCGGCATTTACCTCGGCCACCATTCTGCCCGGCACTTCAGAAGCGGCGTTTGCCGTGTTTGTGCAGCAATATCCGCATGCGTGGGCGGGCGCGTGGCTGCTGGCGGGTGTGTGCAACGGCTTGGGCAGCATGGTTTCCTATGGCATGGGGCGGCTGATTCCGCCGAAAAAGCAGCCGTCTGAAAAAGTGCTGCGCTGGCTGCGCCGCTGGGGTGTGTGGTTGCTGCTGCTGGCCTGGCTGCCGCTGGTGGGCGACGGCCTGCCGATTGCCGCCGGCTGGCTGCGCTTGAATGCCTGGGCAAGCTGCCTGATGCTGCTGGCGGGCAAGTTTTTGCGCTATGGTCTGCTGCTGGCCGGTTTGAAAGCCTGGCTGTGAAGGGGACGAATCATTTTCAGACGGCCTTTTATCATGCTGTCTGAAACAAAATCGGCTACAATACGCGCTTAAAATCTGAGATTTGGCAAACATGAAAGAGCATAAAGCCCGCAAGCGTTTCGGGCAGAATTTTTTGCAGGACACGCGCATCATCAATGATATTGTGAGCGCCGTGCGCCCCGCGCCCGGTGATGTGGTGATTGAAATCGGCCCCGGTTTGGCGGCGATTACCGAGCCTTTGGCGCGCAAGCTCGATAAGCTTTATGTGATCGAAATCGACCGTGACATCATCAAGCGCCTGAAAACACTGCCCTTTGCCGATAAATTGGTGATACACGAAGGCGATGTGTTGCAGTTTGATTTTGGCAGCGTGGCCGGCAAAAAGAAAATTGTAGGCAATCTGCCGTATAATATTTCCACGCCGCTGCTATTTCGCTTGAGCGAAGTGGCCGATGAAGTGGCCGATATGCATTTTATGCTGCAAAAAGAAGTGGTGGAACGCATGGTGGCCGCGCCCAAAAGCAACGATTACGGCCGCCTGAGCGTGATGCTGCAATATTTTTTCGACATGGAGCTGCTGCTTGAAGTGCCGCCTGAATCGTTCGACCCTGCGCCGAAAGTGGATTCTGCCGTGGTGCGCATGATTCCCGATGCCGGCCGCATCGGCGTGGCGCAAAATTTCGAGCATTTCGGCAAGCTTGTGAAAGCCGCTTTCCACCAGCGGCGCAAAACCATCCGCAATAATCTGAAAGACATCGCCACCGATGAAGATATGGCCGCCGTAGGCATCAATCCGCAGGATAGAGCCGAGCATATTGCGCCCGAATTATATGTGGCGCTGAGCAATTATCTGGCCGCTAAGGCCGCTTGAAACACCGAAAGCATAAAATGATTAAATTCAAAAATGTAAACAAATTTTTCAAAGACCTGCATGTGCTTAACGATGTGAATCTGGAAGTGAAGCAGGGCGAAGTAGTGGTGGTGTGCGGGCCTTCCGGCAGTGGTAAATCCACGCTCATCCGCACGGTAAACCAGCTCGAGCAGATTCAGGGCGGCGAAATCTGGGTGGACGGCATGAATGTGGCCGACCCGAAAACCGATTTAAACAAAGTGCGCGCAGAAGTGGGCTTTGTGTTTCAAAGCTTCAATCTTTATCCGCATCTGAACGTGTTGGAAAATATCGTGCTCTCGCCGATGAAGGTGAAAAAGCTCAGCCGCACAGCCGCCGAAAAAAAAGCCATGGAATTGCTCGATCGCGTGGGCTTGGCGCATAAAAAAGATGCCATGCCCGGCCAGCTTTCCGGCGGCCAGCAGCAGCGTGTGGCGATTGCTCGCGGCTTGGCGATGGAGCCGCGTGTGATGCTGTTTGACGAGCCCACCTCGGCGCTCGACCCCGAAATGGTGGGCGAAGTGCTCAAAGTGATGAAAGATTTGGCGCTCAGCGGCATGACCATGATGTGCGTTACCCACGAAATGGGCTTTGCGCGCGAAGTGGCCGACCGGGTGATTTTCGTCGACCACGGCTGCGTGGTGGAAGATGCCGACCCGGAAGCGTTTTTTATTAAGCCGCAAACCGAACGGGCGCGGCAATTTTTGCAGCAGGTGATGCATTAATTATAATTAATAGATTCGCACAAAACCGAAAAGGCCGTCTGAAAGATTTTTCAGACGGCCTTTTATCGGATGATGCATTCAGCAGCGCCTATTTATTTGGCAGCGTTGGCCAAACGGGCGGTGGCGGTTTTGTCCAGCTTGCAAGCCTGGGTAACGATTTGCGATACCGGCATTTGTTGGCCGTTAACCACTTCCACGGCTTGCTGGGTGAGTGTGCCGCCGTCTACTTTATCCACGGTGGCCGGAGTGGCTTTGGCTGCGGTCCAGGTGATGCCTTGGGCGGTGAAGCTGTTTTGCTCGTTGTCGCCAATCACGCGGAAAAGGCCAGGTGAGAGCTTGTCTTGATATTTGACTTGCGCCACCACCACATCGCCGCCTTTGAAGCCATACATCACAGTGAGCGGGTTTTGGCCTTTGTCGCCGCATTTATAGGCCACTTCTTTTCGGCCGTCGATAGAATCCACTTGTACCGTGGCCGGATCTTGCTGTGCGGCCGGTGCTTGTGCCGCAGGTGTGGCGGCAGAGGCTGCCGGAGCGGCTTTCGCTTTGCTGCCGCCCATGCTGCCACAGCCGGTTAAAAGCGCGCTCAGAGCCAGCGCAGGAACGATCAATTTCAAATTTGCTTTCATTTGGGTAAAACTCCGTTGTTGCGAGAATGTTGTGTATCACACACATTCGGCTACGTTAGCAGAGAAAAAGTTCCATGTCTTGCTGCATTGTGCCGGCGGGCATGCGCGGTGTATTCCGAATGAGAAAGAATGTAGGCCAGCGATTTGATTTTTATGTGTTTCTTGGGCACTGAAGCTGATGCAGTGTGCGGGTAAATTTAGGCAAAGGCGGCTGGGATGTTTTTGTAATCGATAAATAATCGGGCTTGATTTTTTTCAAGGCAAACAAAAAAGCACAGCTTTTAAACTGTGCTTTTTTGCGTATTGGCACGCCCACGGGGAATCGAACCCCGGTTACCGCCGTGAAAGGGCGATGTCCTAACCGCTAGACGATGGGCGCGGATACTTGATGGCGCACCCGGAGCGATTCGAACGCCCGACCCTCTGGTTCGTAGCCAGATACTCTATCCAACTGAGCTACGGGTGCGTGTTTCACTACGCTTTGTTAAGTGCCGTGAATCAAGAGAAGCGAATAATATAGAAAGCGGCTTTTGTTGTCCAGCCTTTAGGCGGCTTTTTTTTGACGATTGTTTTAATCTTTTGAATTCAATCTGTATTTAATTTCAGACGGCCTGCATGAATGATGCAAAGGCCGTCTGAAAAGCTTACACCATGCCGATGCCCGACAATTCGCGCGCCATACGGGCGGCGGCGTTGTCGGTCATGCCGCCGACAAAATCGAGTATTTTCATATAAGCCTCGTAGAGCGTGTCGTTTGCGGTTACCGGATTGTCGTGGTTAAGCAATTCGAGCGCCAGCGATTGGCGCACGCTCACCTGCCCTTCTGTAATCAACGCATGTGCGGCGGGCACCAGCAAATCGAGTATCGAGCCCAAGCAGGGAAACGAGGCGATTTCGGTCATCAGCTTGCTTTGGTGGCGGAAAATGCGCGTGCGCGCCAATTCTTTGGCTTTCTCAAGCGTGTTGCGCACTTCGGGGCTGCACAAAGAAAGCAAATCTTTGCCTTGGAAGCGGCCGTTGAGCAAATCCGATTGGTGCGTCATAAAGGTTTGCGCCACATCATCAATAGCCCGGCCGATGGCGATGCCGCGCAACATGGCGCAGCGCTGGCGGCTCGATTGCGCATGCCAGGTGGTTTCCACAAAAGTGAGCTCGGCCAATATGCTTTCCACTTCGGCATCGCCCAGCAAGCCGATCTCCACCGCGTCTTCCAAATCGAGCAAGGCATAGCAGATATCATCGGCCGCTTCCATCAAATAAGACAAAGGGTGGCGCGCCCAGCGGTCGGGTTCGAGCTCGGGCAGGCCCAATTCTTGCGCCACGCGGCGGATATAGGCCAGCTCGGTTTGATAGATATTGAATTTTTTACGGCCGTTGGGCGCCAGCGTGGTCCACGGATATTTCAGTAGCGTGCCGATGGTGGCGGCGGTGAGGCGCATGCCGCCGCGGTTGCAATACATTTCCAGGCTGGCCAGCAGGCGCAGGCTGTGGGCGTTGCCTTCGTAAGTTTGCACATCGTTGCGCTCGGCTTCGCTCAGGCCGGCCAGATAGCAGGCATGCGCGGGCTTGCGAAACCAGTCGCGCAGCGCTTCTTCGCCGGTGTGGCCGAAAGGCGGGTTGCCCAAATCGTGCGCGAGGCAAGCCACTTGCACCACGGCGCCGATGTCGCTCGGCGTGCTGCCCAGCGGCAGAAATTCGCCTGTTTGCATCATCACGCCCACGCGGTTGCCCAAGCTGCGGCCGACGCTGGCCACTTCCACACTGTGGGTGAGGCGGTTGTGGGTGTGGTCGTGCTCGGCAAAGGGGTGCACCTGGGTTTTGCGCCCCAAACGGCGGAACGCGCCGGAAAACACCACGCGGTCGTAATCGATATGAAAATCGGTGCGCAAGGCATCGGCACCCTCTTGCGTGGAAGGCGTGCTGGTGGGCATGATTTCGCCGTCTTTGGGGCGGAAGCGTTGGGTGCTGAGCAATTGCTGCCAGTTCATTTTGGTGCTCATGGGCGGGGTTTCTTTCATGTGAAAAAGGCCGTCTGAAAAGTTTCAGACGGCCTTGTGTTTGATTATTTGCCGCGCATCAATTCAAAAAAGTCGTTGTTGTCTTTGGAATTTTTGAGCTTGCCCACCAAAAATTCGGTGGCCTCGATATCGTCCATCGGGTGCAGGAATTTGCGCAGTAGCCACATGCGCTGCAATTGGTCGTTGGGCACGAGCAATTCTTCGCGGCGGGTGCCGGATTTGTTGATGTTGATGGCGGGGAACACGCGCTTTTCGGCCAAGCGGCGGTCGAGGTGCAATTCCATATTGCCGGTGCCTTTGAATTCTTCGAAAATCACGTCGTCCATGCGGCTGCCGGTTTCCACCAGCGCAGTGGCGATGATGGTGAGCGAGCCGCCCTCTTCGATATTGCGCGCGGCGCCGAAGAAGCGCTTCGGGCGGTGCAAGGCGTTGGCATCCACACCGCCGGTGAGGATTTTGCCTGATGCAGGCACCACGGTGTTGTAGGCGCGCGCCAGGCGGGTGATGGAATCGAGCAGAATCACCACGTCTTTTTTGTGCTCCACCATGCGCTTGGCTTTTTCAATCACCATTTCGGCCACTTGCACATGGCGCGTGGCCGGCTCGTCGAAAGTGGACGACACCACTTCGCCGCGCACTGAGCGGGTCATTTCGGTCACTTCTTCCGGGCGCTCGTCGATTAGAAGCACAATCAGCTCTACTTCGGGATTGTTGGCGGTGATGGCGTGGGCGATGTTTTGCAGCATCACGGTTTTGCCGGATTTGGGCGGCGCCACCAGCAGGCCGCGCTGGCCCATGCCGATGGGCGACACCAAATCGATGGCGCGGCTGGTGATGTTTTCTTCGGCTTTGATGTCGCGCTCGAGCTTGAGCTGACGAGTGGGAAACAGCGGCGTGAGGTTTTCAAACAGAATTTTGTGTTTGCACACTTCGGGCGGATCGTCGTTGATTTTATCGAGCCGCACCAGCGCGAAATAGCGCTCGTTGTCTTTAGGCACGCGCACGCTGCCTTCGATGGTGTCGCCGGTGTGCAGGTTAAAGCGGCGGATTTGGTTGGGCGACACATAAATATCGTCGGGGCCGGCCAAATAAGAGGTGTCGGAGCTGCGCAAAAAGCCGAAGCCGTCGGGCAGGATTTCGAGCGTGCCCGAGCAGGTAAAGGCTTCGCCCTGCTTCATCATTTGGCGCACAATCGCAAAAACCAGGTCTTGCTTGCGCAGGCGGTTGGCATTTTCAATGCCGTGCTGTTCGGCCATTTCCAAAAGCTTGGAAATGTGCTGGGTTTGTAGTTCGGAAACGTGCATAGTTTTCAGTTTTATATATGTATGAGTTAGGCGCAGACGCGCAAAAAGGCCGTCTGAAATTATCGGGAATCTGTTGTGGCGATGGAGCGGGATGTTACGGCAGATGATGCCGGCATATAAGAACGACAAAGTGCTTGTCAGGCGCTGATTGTAGGCATTTGGCGCAGGATTGTCAACTTTTTGGACAAGCGCTGCGATAAAGCCGCCTTCTGGAAAAAGGCCGTCTGAAAACAATCTGCTTTCAGACGGCCTTTGTTGACTGCGCTACTCTTTCGCCTGCCAAGTGTCTTTCAAAGTAACTGTGCGGTTAAACACGGTGTTGTCCGGCGTGTGGTCGTGGCGGTCGGTCACGAAATAGCCCAGGCGCTCAAATTGATAATGGCTTTCAGGCGCCAGTGCGGCGGCGGCAGGCTCCACCCACGCGCTGATTTCGGTGACCGATTCGGGGTTGAGAAAATCGGTAAACGGCAGGTATTCGCCATCGGCGCCGCGCACGGCATCGGGGCGGGCTTCGGTAAAGAGGCGCTCGTATTGGCGCACGGTGGCGGGCACGGCATGCTCGGCCGAG
>ERZ650300.2175-NODE-2175-length-10636-cov-5.219450_pt1 | contig 10636 bp, 10 predicted proteins | sample MGYA00376236_ERZ650300 | MGnify/ENA primary metagenome ERZ650300 (study PRJEB26733, sample SAMN07839303) | wastewater metagenome | biome: urban; feature: wastewater treatment plant; material: waste water | place: USA: North Carolina | collected 2016-04-28 ... | reverse complement strand
AAAAGTTAGTATTTATTGATAACTCAGAAGAAGACAAAATAAGAGAGTATATAAATAATATTGTAGGCACTAATAACTATGATGTTGATTATATATTTTCAGGAGATAATCTTGGTTATGGAAAAGCAAATAATCTTGCAATAAATAAATATGTAGGGCAAGGAAAGTACTTTTTGATTTCAAATTTAGACATTGAATTTAATATTGAATCTATTAATCAGCTTATAGAGAGAGCGGATACAATAGGTGATTTTGGCGTGTTAATGCCAAAAATATCATATCGTTCAGGAGAAAATCAGTATTTATGTAAACTCCTACCTTCACCAATGAACTTATTTGGAAGAAGATTTTTAAAGTTTATGAAAAAACATATAGAAAAAGAAAATAATTTATATGAATATCGATTTACTGATTACGAAGTAGATATGGAAGTTCCTTTTTTATCGGGATGCTTTATGTTTACTAAATATAATAACTTAGTAAAAGAAAATGGATTTGACGAAAGATTCTTTATGTATTTAGAAGATACTGATTTAAGTAGAAGAATGTTTAAATATAAAAATTATTATATTGCAAATATTGAAGTATTTCATGATTTCAAAAAAGAGTCACATAAAAGTAAAAAAATGACGCTTGCACATATGAAATCTGCAGTACAGTACTTCAATAAGTGGGGTTGGCTATTCGATAAAGAAAGAAAAAAAATAAATAAAGAGATGATACAGAAGTATGGTGGAGGTGAAATAGTATGATATCAGCTGTTATAATGGCAGGTGGAAAAGGTGAAAGGTTCTGGCCAAGAAGTAGAACTAATTTACCAAAACAATTTTTATCATTAACAGATGATGGAAAATCAATGATCCAACATACTGTTGATAGACTGAAAGATTTGGTAAGTATTGAGAATACCTATATTGTTACTAATGAAATGTACAAAGATTTGATATTAGAACATTTACCAAATTTACCAATTGAAAATATTATAATAGAACCAGAAGCAAAAAATACAGCACCATGCATCGGATTAGCTGCGGTACATATTGCAAAGAAAAATCCAGATTCTAAAATGATAGTGTTGCCTGCTGATCACCTTATAAAATTTAACGAACTATTCTTGGATACATTAGAAACAGCATTAGAGGCAATAAATGACGGTGAGAATATCGTGACAATAGGAATCACTCCAAGTTATCCAGAAACAGGATATGGTTATATAAATTTTAAAAAAGGTGATTCTCCACAAGGGGTCAGAAATATATATGAGGTACAAAAATTTGAAGAAAAACCAAATCTTGAAAAAGCAAAACAATATTTGAGATCTGGAAAGTATTTGTGGAACAGTGGTATGTTTATTTGGAAAACATCAACAATATTAAAGTGTTTTGAAGAATTATTGCCAACGGTATACGATGGACTTGAACTTATTAATAAAGCTATTGGAACAATAGAATATTCAGATGTTTTAAAAAAAGAATTTTCAAAATTTCCATCAGAATCTATAGATTATGGTATAATGGAAAAAGCAAAAAATATATACGTTATTCCTGGTAATTTTGGTTGGGATGATGTTGGAAGTTGGCTTTCATTAGAACGAATTAATAAAACAAATCTAGACGGGAATATTATTGCAGGGAATGTTATTACAGTTAAAACAACTAACTCTATCATACAAGGAACAAATAAGTTAATAGCAACTATTGGATTAGAAGATATAATAATTGTTGATACTGAAGATGCATTACTTATATGCAGTAAAGATAATACACAAGATGTGAAAGAAGTAATTGCTAACTTGAAAGAATCTAATAGAAAAGAGTACTTGTAGATGGAAACTTTTATTAATGATGGGAATGTCATTGATAGATTTTAGAAGAATTAAACTAAAATATTTAAACCTTAAGGAGAAATCAGAATGAAGACATATTTAGTTACAGGAGCTGCCGGATTTATTGGAGCAAATTATTTAAAGTATATTTCAACACTACACAAAGATATTAATATAATTGTAGTTGATGTTCTTACGTACGCAGGAAACTTAGGTACAATAGAAGAAGAGCTGAAAGACAGTAGAATTAAATTTGAAAAAGTAGACATAAGAGACAGAGAAGGAATTGAGAGAATATTTACAGAGAACAACGTTGACTATGTAGTAAACTTTGCTGCAGAATCACATGTTGATAGATCAATCGAGAATCCTCAAATTTTCTTAGAAACTAATATATTAGGAACACAAAACCTTCTAGAAAATGCTAAAAAAGCATGGACAGTAGGAAAAGATGAGAATGGATACCCAATCTATAGAGAAGGTGTTAAATATCTTCAAGTATCTACAGATGAAGTGTACGGTTCATTATCAAAAGATTATGAAATTGCAGAAGATCTAATTATAGAAGATGAAGAAGTTAAGAGAGTTGTTAGCAACAGAACTAATCTTAAAACATATGGAGAAAAGTTCTTTACAGAAGAAACTCCACTTGATCCTAGAAGTCCATATTCGGCTTCTAAGACAGGAGCTGATCATATAGTCGTTGCATATGGCGAAACTTATAAAATGCCTATAAACATAACAAGATGCTCTAACAACTATGGTCCTTACCACTTCCCTGAAAAGTTAATACCACTTATGATCAAAAATGTATTAGAAGGTAAGAAACTTCCAGTTTATGGTAAAGGTGATAATGTAAGAGATTGGCTTTATGTAGAAGATCATTGTAAAGGAATTGACTTAGTTCTTAGAAAAGGAAGACTTGGAGAAGTATATAATATTGGTGGATTTAATGAAGAACAAAATATCAATATTGTAAAACTAGTTATCGATATATTAAAAGATGAAATTATAAAAAATGATAAATACAAGTCTATATTACAAACATCATTAGACAATGTTAACTATGACTTGATAACATATGTTCAAGATAGATTAGGGCATGATATGAGATATGCAATTGATCCATCAAAAATAGCAAAAGAATTAGGTTGGTATCCAGAGACAGACTTTGAAACTGGAATACGAAAAACAGTTGTTTGGTATTTAGAAAATCAAAAATGGGTAGAAGAAGTTATATCAGGGGATTACCAAAAATATTATGATAATATGTATGGTGGAGGTTCTCATGAATAACTTTACTATAAAAGAAACGCCTATAAAAGACCTTGTTATAATAGAACCTAAAGTCTTTGGTGATGAAAGAGGATTCTTTCAAGAAACATATAATAAAGAATCGTTTACTGAGTTAGGACTTAATATGGAGTTTGTTCAAGATAATCATTCTAAGTCAAAAAAAGGCGTATTAAGAGGGTTACATTTTCAAACTAAGAATGTGCAAGGGAAGTTAGTAAGAGTTACTAGAGGTGCAGTGTATGACGTTGCGGTTGATCTACGTACTAATAGCCCAACATTTGGTGAATGGTATGGAGTTCTTTTAACAGAAAAAAACAAAATAATGTTTTATGTTCCAGAAGGATTTGCACATGGATTTCTTACATTAGAAGATGACACAGAATTTCTATATAAATGTACTAATCTATATTCACCGGAACACGACAGCGGACTTAGATGGAATGATCCAACAATTAACATTGACTGGAAGTTTGAAGAGTTCAATATAACAGAAGAAGATTTAACAATATCAGATAAAGACAAAGTACAACAGTTGTTTGATAAAAGCAGTACATATTTCAAGTAAAATTAGGAGAAAAATCAAATGAAAATAAAACAAATATTCATTCTAACAATAATAATGTTAAGTTTTACAAGTTTAACATTTTCAAAAGATGATAGAGCATGGGAATTAGTTTGGTCAGATGAATTTGACACACAAATACTAGATACTACTAAATGGAGTTATTGGGAGAATGATAACCCTTGGAAACAAGGTAACTTTGTTGATGAAACAGGTAAATTAGTTGATCAATATGGGTTTAATGCAAAACAATATTACTTAAATGATAATGTTACATTTGCAAATGGAAACGCAGTAATAACAGCTAAACAAGAAGACAACAAATTTGTAACTGTTGATGGAGTGCAAAGAAAGATACTTTTCAGTTCAGGTGCATTTCACACTAAAGACACATATACTGTTAAATATGGTAAGATAGAAGTTAGAACAACTATGCCAAAAGGTATTGGAACTTGGCCTGCAATATGGATGTGGCCAGAAAATTATTCAATTAAAGATAATAAACCAGCATCAGGAGAGATTGATATTACTGAAGTTTATGGTGATAATTTCAGAAAAGTAACAGGGACAGCTCATGCACTTAAAGCAGATAATACATACAAATCATTTTTAGGAAGCAATCTTAAAATAAGAAAAAGCGAGAATCTTGAAGATTATAATACTTATGCAATAGAGTGGAATGAGAAAGAAATTATTTGGTTATTCAATGGTAGAAAATATAAAAAAGTTAAAACAAAAAATATTTTAAAATACGCTAAGAATCCATTTGACCAACCATACTACATTATGATTAATCTTGCTCTTCAAAATAAAACAGGAAATGATCCAGCTACACTAAAGGATTTCCCTACTGAAATGAAGATAGATTATGTAAGAGTTTATCAAAAAATAAATCCACTGAAATATTTTGATTAGTCTTGCATTTCAAATAGAAAGATACTATAATTTTAAAATCTGGGTGCAACATGACTCAGATTTTTTGATTTTAATTGAAAAAATTGCTATAATAGTAGAATAAAATAAGGAGCTATGAATATATGAAAATAAAAGAGTTATTTGAGACTAATAAGACGGTCTTTTCATTTGAGATATTTCCACCAAATGATAAGTTTCCAATTGATAAATTTTATGATGTAATTAATGATCTAAGTCAGCACAAGCCTGACTTTATAAGTGTTACTTATGGTGCCGGAGGTTCTACGAGAAATAAAACTGTTGAGATTGCATCACACATTAAGAATAATCTTAATATTGAGACAGTAGCGCATCTTACATGTGTTGGGTCTACAAAAGAGGAAATACAGAATATATTGGCACAATTAAAGGCGAATAACATAAAGAATATACTTGCACTTAGAGGAGACATCCCTAAAGGTGAAACAGAAGAAATATTTGATAGAGGCGACTTTAAATATTCATCAGATCTTATTCAAGAGATCAAGAATCATAATGACTTCTCAATAGCAGCAGCATTCTATCCTGAAGTTCATCATGAAACTAATGATATTCTTGACTTGATACATTTGAAAAATAAAGTTGAAAAAGGGGCAGATTTCTTAATATCACAAGTGTTCTTTGATAATAATACATTTTATAAATTTAAAGAAAATGCTGAAAAAATAGGTGTCAATGCACCATTAGTTGCAGGTATAATGCCTATTACAAATGCTGCACAGATTAGACGTATTACAGAGTTATGCCATTGTGCAGTACCGAAAAAGCTCGAAAACTTATTAGACAAGTTCGGACACGACGATGAGTCAATGTATAAAGCGGGTGTTGTATATGCTGCAGAGCAAATTATAGAATTAGTTTCAAATGATGTTAAAGGAATTCACTTATACACAATGAATCGTTCTCAAGCAGTAACAGAGATACTTAACATGGTGAATTTTGTTAGAAAATAGATTGGATGGTTATAAAATGGATAATAAAAATGAAACATTGATAATTAATCTTAGAAAACTTTATGAACAATACGGCTATAAAAAGATATCTTTACCTACATTTGAAGAGTATGATCTTTATTCTGAATATAGAGATTTCATAAAATCTGAAAAAATCCTTACACTAATGACTCCTGAAGGTAAACTAGAGGCACTAAGACCCGATATTACACTTTCAGTAGCAAAAAAAGTTGCGAAAGATAAGAATATTAAATCAGAAAAGATTTACTATGTAGAAAATATATACAGATTTTCTAAAATGAATGGATATAAAGAGAAAAGACAGTTAGGTATTGAATTAATTGGAACAGAAACGGAATTTCTTAATTATGAAATAACAAATTTAGCATTGAAATCACTACAAGAAATAAATCAAAATTATATTCTTGCATTTTCGCATGTTCGATTCATATCTTCTATATTTAATAATATTCAGATAGATTATGATTTGCAAAATGAGATACTACATAATATTCAGCATAAAAACACACATGATCTTGAGAAGTTGATGTCATCTACAAATATCGATCCTAAATATAAGGCATTAATTATTGCGCTTCCAACACTATCTGGACCATTTGAAATAGTTTATGAGAAGTTGCAATCATTTGATCTTGATAGAAGTCTTAAAGAGATACTAGAACAACTTCACAGTTTCTACAAATTACTATTATCGTCATCAGGAAATGATAAAGAGAGAATTGTTCTTGATTTGTCACTAGCAAATAACCTTGAATATTATAATGGTATTATATTTCAAGGATATGTAGAAGGACTATCAAAGATAATATTAACAGGTGGAAGATACGATAATCTATTTGAAAAATTCGGAATTCACAAAGGTGCAATTGGATTTGCAATATATTTAGATAACTTAAAAGGGTATTTTAAAGAAATCAAGAAAAATGATGTTGATATTCTACTATTATATGATAATTCTGATTATGGACTACTTATATCTGCAATCAATGAGCTTATAACTAAAGGATTTAGCGTTAGAGCAGAAGAAATATCAAATACCACTATAATATCAAACCTCAACTATAATGAGCTGTACACGTTCAAAAACAGCAAATTAGAGCTATCAACGAAAGGGGTTGAGTAATTTGCTTAATATAGCCCTTCCTAAAGGAAGATTAGGAGATAAAGTATACGATTTACTAGAAAAATTAGGTTATGAATGCCCAGAAATAAAGGAAGATAACAGAAAGCTTATTTTTGAGAATAAAGAACAAAATCTACGTTTCATGCTTGTAAAACCTTCGGATGTTGGTATATATGTTGAAAAAGGTGCAGCTGATGTAGGTGTTGTAGGTAAGGATATCCTTATTGAAAGCGAACCTAATGTATACGAATTATTAGACTTAGGATTCGGGAAGTGTAAATTCTCAATTGCAGCTGAAAATGGATTTGTCGAAGACTTTGATAGACCGCTTGTTGTCGCAACAAAATTTACAAATGTTGCTAAGAAATATTTTGATTCTATAAATCGTGATGTTGAATTAATAAAATTAAATGGGTCTATAGAAATAGCACCTATAATTGGATTGTCTGATGTTATCATTGATATTGTTGAGACTGGAAATACACTTAAAGAGAACAATTTATCAGTTGTCACGGACATTGTAGATATTAGTGCGAGAGTAATCGCAAATAAATCAAGTTATAGATTTAAAAATGCTGAAATAACAGAAATGATTGAGAAGATAAAGGAGGCAATAAAATGATAAAGACAATGAAATATACAAATATGGTTGATCTTAAAAACGAATTGTCTCGAAGTCAATTCTCTCATGATGACGTTAACACTATTGTTAAGAATATACTTGATGACGTTAAGTTACGTGGTGATCAAGCATTATATGATTATAATAAGAAATTTGATAATGTTTCATTATCATCTTTACAAGTTACAGAAAAAGAGATTGAGGATGCATTTAATAGATTAGATAAAGAGTTATTAGATGTAATAAAATATTCTCATGAAAATATCGTACGATACCATACAAAACAAAAGCGAAATGACTTTTTAGATAAAGATACAGATGGTGTAATTTTAGGACAAATAATAAATCCTATAGAAAAAGTAGGGATCTACGTACCAGGTGGAACTGCTGCATATCCATCAACTGTATTAATGAATGCTGTTCCTGCAAAAGTTGCAGGTGTAGAAGAAATAGTAATGGTAACACCGCCAAATGAAGATGGAACAATATCAGATGTTATTCTTGCTGCTGCAAAAATAGCAGGTGTAACTAAAATATTCAAAATTGGTGGAGCACAAGCAGTGGCTGCACTAAGTTACGGAACAGAAACTATTCCAGCTGTTTATAAAATAGTAGGACCAGGTAATATATTTGTTGCAATGGCAAAGAAAATGGTATTTGGTGAAGTCGCAATTGATATGGTTGCAGGACCAAGTGAAGTACTTATAATTTCTGATGATTCATCAGATCCAGTACATATAGCTGCTGATTTATTATCACAAGCAGAGCATGATAAACTTGCAGCATGTATATTAGTAACAACATCAGAAGAATTAGCAAAATCAGTAGCAGTTGAGATAGAATCACAACTTGCAGAACTTCCTAGACAGGAGATTGCAAGAGAGTCTATCAATAATAATGGTAGAATAATAATAGCAAAAAGCATAGAGGAAGCAATATTAATTAGTAATGAAATAGCTCCAGAGCATTTAGAATTAGCTGTTATGGATCCATTTGCATTACTATCAAAGATAAAGAATGCAGGGTCAATATTCTTAGGCCACAATACGCCAGAACCACTAGGTGATTATTTAGCAGGTCCTAATCATACAATACCTACAAGTGGTACAGCAAAGTTTGCATCTCCATTGTCTGTAGATGACTTTATCAAAAAATCATCTGTAATTTATTATTCGAAAGAAGCACTAGAAAAAGTAAAAGATAAAGTTATATTATTTGCTGAATCTGAAGGGCTAACAGCACACGCTAATTCAGTTAGAAAAAGATTTAAATAAATGTGGGGGCAATTATGAGTCAATTTTGGAATGATAAGATAAAATCAATATCGCCATACGTTCCAGGCGAACAACCAAAAGATAAAAAATATATAAAGTTAAATACAAATGAGAATCCATATCCACCGTCACCTAATGTTATAAAATCTGTGAAATCAATGGATATTGAATCAATGAGATTGTACCCAGATCCTGATGTTACTTTATTAAAAGATGAGATTGCAAAGTATTTCAATTTAACAAGAGAGCAGATATTTGTAGGGAATGGGTCTGATGAGATACTTGCATTTATATTTATGGCATTCTTCAATAAGCAAGATAAAGTATATTATCCAGATATAACATATAGTTTCTATCCTGTATATTCAGATTTATTTGACTTAACAGAAGTACAAATACCGCTTGATAGTAACTTTGAAATCAAGATAGAAGATTACTTTGGACTAGATGGTCATATTATTATAACAAATCCCAATGCACCTACAGGAATTGCATTGACTTTGGAAGAGATAGAAGCTTTTCTTATAAAAAACAGCGAAAAACTTGTGATAGTTGACGAAGCATATATTGACTTTGGGAATGAAAGTGCAATAAAACTTATAGATAAATATGATAATCTTTTGGTAGTACAAACTTTCTCAAAAAGCAGAAGTCTTGCAGGATTAAGAGTAGGATTTGCCATTGGAAATGTTGAACTTATCAATGGATTAAAAGTTATTAAAGACCAGTTTAATCCATATACCTTGGACGCCATATCAAATCTTGTTGGAGCGGAAGCCGTAAAAGACAGAGAATATTTCGATATTACAAGAAACAAAATAGTTGCAACCCGTGAATGGGTAAAAAAAGAGCTTTATGATTTCGGATATGTGGGAACAGATTCTAAGACAAACTTCTTATTTGTAAAATATCCTAACATAAGCGGTAAATACATTTTTGAAGAGCTTAGAAAAAAGGGTATACTTGTAAGATACTTCGGGAAAGCCAAAATAGAAGATTATATGAGAGTAACTATTGGAACAGATGAAGAGATGAAAATAGTGGTAGAGGCTATGAAGGAAATTGTGGAAGAATATAAAAATTAGTGTATGGGCGTTATTAATAACGCCCGTACAAATCCATTATTAATCAATAAAGGAGTGATACTTTGAGAACAGCAGAAATTAACAGAAAAACCAATGAAACAGATATAAAAATTAAGCTTAATATAGACGGAAAAGGTGTAAGAAACATAAATACGGGAGTAGGATTCTTTGACCATATGCTTGATTTGTTTGCTAAACACGGGATGTTTGACCTAGATGTAGAGTGTATGGGAGATGTATATATTGACGCTCACCATACGGTAGAAGACGTGGGAATAGCTCTTGGAGACGCTTTCAGAATGGCTCTGGGAGACAAAAGTGGGATTAATAGATACGGAAGTTTCTATATGCCAATGGATGAAACACTAAGCCTTATAGCAGTGGATTTAGGTGGAAGAAATTATCTTCATTTTGAAGGGATGCTTCCTAGTCCAATGCTTGGAACTATGGCAAGCGAACTTGTAAAAGAGTTTTTCTTCGGATTTAGCAGAGCATTAAATTGTAACCTACATATCAAACTTATTCACGGAGAAAATACTCATCATATAGCTGAAAGTTTCTTTAAAGGATGTGCAAGAGCACTAGATATTGCAACTCAAATTGATGAAAGGCTTGAAGGAGAGATTCCATCAACAAAGGGGGTAATTTAGTTGATAGTAATAATTGATTATGGAGTTGGGAATTTACATTCTATAAAATCAGCATTAGATTATTTAAAGATAGAGAATAAAGTGAGTAAAGATATAGATGAAATATTAAATGCAGATGGGCTTATTTTACCTGGGGTTGGAGCTTTTGGAGATGCTATGGAAAACCTTACAAATACAGGACTTATACCAACAATTAGAAAATTTGTTGAAAGTGGAAAGAAATTATTAGGAATTTGTTTAGGAGCTCAATTGTTATATGAAAAAAGTTTTG
>ERZ650300.2164-NODE-2164-length-10658-cov-8.043007_pt1 | contig 10658 bp, 8 predicted proteins | sample MGYA00376236_ERZ650300 | MGnify/ENA primary metagenome ERZ650300 (study PRJEB26733, sample SAMN07839303) | wastewater metagenome | biome: urban; feature: wastewater treatment plant; material: waste water | place: USA: North Carolina | collected 2016-04-28 ... | reverse complement strand
AGAGTTTAATAGGAGCGAACCTGGCAATCTTCATTCTGTGTTTCCATTCGACAGTATAGCCAAAGAGGTCGGTCTGTCACAGCACCATCTGGAGCGCAAGAACAGTTTTAGTACTTCAACAAAGATAGCCCTTATGGTATTGAAACTTACATCAGATTCTCCGACAGGTTACCGATTAAACATCTTAACGGAAACAGATACTATCAACTGTTCTACAATATCATGGCAGACCCGTCCTGCCATGTAACAAACCACAAGATAATTAATGTTATTTATAATGATATTTCAAGTAGAAGCTGATGAATGTGAGGGTAAAATGTGTTGCAGCCAATTCCATATACACCAACAATGCGAACAGAAATTTCTACATGTAGTATAGGATATCTACCTCCTTTGTTCACAAGGGAAAGGGCTACCGAACTTAAATACAGCTTCGACACTCAAAAACAGCATTACTCACTCTCAAGGATAAAAGGTACGAAACAAGAAAACGGAAGACCTGTGAATTTTCTTCAAGATACATACGGCAAATGCTGTACTGATGATCGATAAGATTAAAAGCAAACAAAATAAAGCGGTATGACATGATTTTACGGATAGAACCGAATAAAATTATGAAAACAAACACAGAAAAATCATAATAAAAATAGCATATAGAGTGATTAGGGATTATCATTTCCATAGACCATTTATCTTTAGAAACATTAACTGAATATCTCAGAAGAAGGGTCAGTCCGAAACATAAGACAACGGGACAGATCCAACTTATTCATCGACTCCGCCCCGTTCTATGTCAGAATACCATAAAAAGAATATGATTATTCAATCTCTCCAAAAAGCTCAGCCAGTTTATTTGCCAAAGCCTCACCACGAAGATTTTCTCCTACCATGACCCCTTGGGCATCTATCAAATACATAGTAGGAACAAATTTCACTTTATATATATCAGCAATACCTTCAGTATCCAAAAAATTAGGCCACTGAAGTTGTTCTTCTTTCAGCGCTTTTGTCCATTCCGCCTCTTTTTTATCAATAGAGATACTTACAATCTGGAAACCCCTGTCTGCATATTGCGTATAGAGTTTTTTCAAATTAGGAATCTCCTTACGGCAAGGATTACACCATGATGCCCAAAAATCAATAAGGACATACTTCTTACCTTGGCACAAATCGGTTAAAGTTACCGATTTCCCATCTTGTGACTTGGCTGTAAAGACAGGCACTTTAGAACCGATCTGACTATCAGGAGCCACACTCTCTTTCACCATTTTTCCATAGCGGGAATGTTTAGCCTCTTCTGACAAGGCATCATACCACGGTTTCTGCTCTTCGGTAAGATAAGAAAACAAACTGATCATCATCAGAGGCCCCCAATAAGACTCTTTATTGTCCATAACTAATTTATAGTAAGTGGCATCTACCGTAGCAAAGAACAAACTATCGGCCACGGCAGATGCTTTGTAAGCTTCCGTAGCAACGACAGAATCCATCAAGATCTTATCTTTGGCAACTCTCGCTTTACCATAGGCAACACGGATATCCTTAAACTTCTCGTTATTCGTCACATAAATAGAATCCAAGGCATCACGTGTGCTCAATAATTTTACATATTTGTCCGTCAAAGGAGATCCCGTCACTGAAACCTGTGAAAAATTATAATTCACGGTTCCATTAAGGTTTTCAGAAGTCACCTTACCCTCCACGCTTATACTGCCATTCTCCAACATCAGAGGCATGGAACCGTATGCATCTTTCACCATCAACCGTACAGCCAGAGGTTCATCCGCCACCCCTTTAAATATAAATTTTCCATCTACAACAGTAGTGTCCGCCACCGGTTTTTCATGACCATGACTTACAGGAAATAGCTGTACATGGGATCCGTCAGGAATTCCATCAATTGCAGCTGTCAGTGTGTACCCCGTTACCGACTGCCGGGTACAAGATGCCATCATCACCAAAACAACGGCGGATGTTGCTAATAAATACATCAATTTCATAAAGTCTGTTTTTATAGGTTATTTAGATACATTTTGAGTGATAGTTCCATTACCCGGATTCTGAACGGCACCTGCCGGGAAAGGCATAATCCAAAGATGTGAAGCCGGGGTTAATGTATAAGTCTGCCCTTCCCATGTTTTGGATAGTGCACGTGCAAAAGTACCTTCGGCATTAAACCTCCGGGCATCAGCGAATGGCACAATAGTGAAAATCAATTCATTGTCTTTCGTACGTCGGATCAAGTCAATGGCTTCTGTCAAAGTTGAAGCCTGCAAGGGTTGATATATCTCCGGCAGAATACGGGTCTTACGTACCTTGTTCAACACATCCATAGCAGCAGAGAAATCATTACCTGTGACCTGACGTGCCAAACATTCGGCCTTGATGAGATATACCTCGCAAGTGGTCAGACCAGCCCCGTTGAAATATCCTTTGGCCAAACCTTGATAGTAAGTATCCTGATTTACCGTACGCAGTTTCCAGCGGGAAAGAAAACGCGCATCCCCTCCCTCGAAACTCTCCGCACGTTCCACCGGAATATTAAGTTCGCTGGTAGCATAGTTAGGGTTACCCTCTCCACAACGGAAATAGTAATTCTCCACATAATCATACCCTGTCGCTGACGGTAACGACGGATAACTGTCTTCTTTTGTAATAGCTTCCTTATGACTGTTGTAATAAGATATCCAATCATACAGAGTATCATTCTGTTCCAAAGCCATATCCGCGTATTTCAGCGCTTCTTCATAATTCGCCATTTGCAAATAGACCCGTGCCAAGAAGGCATAGGCTGCTCCCAAATTGGGATGGATAACAGTCCTTGACTGTTGGGGTAATCCTTGTTGTATGGCTTCTTTTACATCTTTAATCATGAAATCATAGATTTCTTGAATAGTGACCTGCTTGTGAGGAGCATTAATATCGGCACTGGTTATCAAAGGTACACTCAGTTTAGTACCGGCAGTTGCAGACACATAGGTATCAGCATAATAATTGGCCAGTATGTAATAGCTCATAGCGCGAATCACTTTGGCATAAGCCATTACCTCATTGCGTTCGGAATCAGTCGCTTCGGTTGCAACGGGAACATGCTCCAGCAAGAGATTACAAGTGGAAATAGCCATATAACTACGGTAATAAGTCCCTTCGTCCTGATTGTTCAGTACAATTCTGTCCGCTGTTTCATTCCACAGATAATTGGCACTCGTAAGGGTAACGCTAGTCAGACTGCTTTGTCCTACAAATTTATCATTCAACAGATAAAGACTATTCGTTACAGGAATATAGCCAATGGTATATTCATCTCGCAGCAATGCTTCAAAATCAGCCAAGGTAGTAGGAATTTTGTTCCCTTTGGGAACAATATCCAAATAATCATTACAAGAAGTCAGATTTATCCACCCCAACACTGTCATTATCATAAATAGTATCTTTTTCATATTGCTCTCATTTAAAAGTTCAAATTGACATTACACAAATAATTTGGTTTACTATATCCCCCAAGCATCCATTTCACATCACGACTTTTAGCCAAAGTGAACACATTTTCCATACCTAGCATGATACGTGCATTTTTTACATAAAACTTCTGACATACACTTGCAGGAACATGATAAGTAACAGAGAGATTCTTCAAGCGCCAGTTATCGGCATCAAGTACATGAATGGAAGCCTTGCTATAAAGATCGGATGAGTAAGAATTATAATCCTTGCTTTCTGACGGAACATAGCGTGGTACATCGGTATATGCCTCATCACCAGGCTGACGCCAACGTTTACTCACATCCTTACTTGTCACTCCTAATCCCGGATAGGCTATATTGGTATTCCGCATTTTGTGCCCCCCTTCAAAAAGCAGTTGAGCAGCCAGTTCCCAATTCTTATAACGGAGATTGGTATTAATAGCCCCACTATAAACCGGAACAGAAGTTCCTAAATACACAGCATCCTCCACTTTTTGCGGTGAACTGCTTACATGGATATTTCCTTCCGAGTCATACACCTGAGGCTGCCCTTTACTATCCAGCCCTGCCCACAGATATCCATAAATGGCATTATAAGGCACTCCAACACGGGGATAGGCGGCAGGATAATCGAACTGAAGAAAAATAGCAGGTGCTTTTACATTGACATAAGTCACTTTATTCTTATTGTATCCCAGCACACCACCTACGTTCCAATTCCAATCTTTTCCCATAATGACATCACCGGAAAGAGTCAACTCGAATCCACGGTTTCTCATTTTACCATTATTCATGGTATAAGTAGAAAAACCAAAACCTTCGGTAGGTACTCCATTGGTATTGGCTAACAAATCCACGCCCGACTTATTATAATATTCAATAGAACCGTTCAATCGATTTCTAAACATAGAGAAATCTACACCAATATTAGCTGTAGTTGTCTTTTCCCACCGCAAATCAGGATTAGGACGGTTGCTGATAGTCCCTTGTATGCCGCCCACATGGGTATTATTATTATAATAAGCCGTCATATAAGGAGCAGAATTCTTGGCGATGTTACCACCGATACCATAACTGAAACGCAGTTTCATCATATTTATAAATGAAACTTTAAAAAAAGATTCTTTGTCCAGATTCCAACCAGCACCTACCGACCAGATAGGTTTCTTCTGATACTTGGAACCAGTAGCAAACAAATTGGTACGATCCCAACGAATGCTTCCTGTCACCATATATTTACCATCATACGTGTAAGCTGCATTCCCATAAAAAGAAACAAAACGATTTACCAGTTCATAGATGTTGGAGATATCATTTTTATTGAATGATACATAGTTTCCCAAAACTCCGGTATAAGTATTACTCAGCACCCGTTCATCAATAAGATCATAAGTTAGTAAAGCCGGATCATAATTATAATATTTCCGATTATTGTATTCCGTCTTATTTTCACGTACTTCCATACCAAACAAAGCGGTCACATCATGTTTTTCTGCAAATGTCTTGTTAAAATCCAATTGCTGACGGAAATTATAAGCACGAATACTATTAGTTCCCGTTGTATAAATATTGCCATAAGGAAGATTATAAGTAGCCTGGCCACTCCCACTTGCATCAGTAGCAAATGTATTTACTTTATTACGCACAGCATAGCTTTCCTTATCTTGCAATTGGCTTGTCTTATATTCCCCTACTTCATATTGGAACGAAGCAGTGTATCTCAACCAGTCTGTGAATTTAAAATTAAGTCTCGCAAAAGTACGATTACTAAAATTCTTACTCTTCGACAAGTTTCTTCCCAATTCGTCCAAAGGGGTAATATCCATACTATACAATCCGTAAGAAGAAATAATTTCCTGTTGTGACTTACTGTACCGGTCCGCAGCCGTGTTAGTATAGTAGCTTCCATCGCCATTCAACAACGAACTATAAGGAACATAATTATATCCGGGTGAGGTCAGATTATAACTCTGCGTTGTACCATCTCCATAATTCAGATACGTTCCCAAATCCAGACTCAGCCATGAAGTAAGCCGGGTAGTGTTCTGCAAATTCAATCCGAAACTCTCGCTGTCAGTATATTTATCTTCTTCCCGGTTATTCCTGTAAGACAGCGAAGCATTAAATGTATTTTTTTCCGTTCCACGCCCGATATTCAAGTTATATTGTTGCGAAAACGGATTTCGTTTACCATATTTCTTCACATCATCATAATAACGGAATCCCTGTGAAGCCAGTTCATGTAGCGTCTGCTCCATTTGTGCTTCGCTGATCGCACCTGTATGATGTTTTAAAATAGCCTGTACCCCCAAACAGGAATACATGGATGCATTGTCCAACAAATTCTGTGCATATTGGGATGCTCCCTCTCCTTGAAGATTAGGATTCATGGCCGCCCACTCCTTTTCCATCTCTATCATGTCAGCCGTACCGGCCAAGTGACCGGTATAAAAATTATAAGGGCGTACTGTCAATGTCGCTGAAAATGATACATTCAGCTGATTCTTTCCGGCTTTTTTAGTAGTGATGACTACTACACCATTAGCAGCACGAGCACCATAGATAGACGTAGCCGCGGCATCTTTTAATACCGTAATATTCTCTATATCCTCTATATTCAAATCAGGCACATTTTCGACCCAGTTGCCCAGTCCGTCAGAAATAGTTTTCTCTACCGGAAACCCATCAATCACATACAGAGGAGTAGTAAGTCCGTTCATCGAAGTCACACCACGTATCTTACCGTCACTATAACCTGCTATTCTTCCCTCCATCAATGAGCTGACACTACTTAACCGTTGAGTTTCCAACTTTTTCGAATCTACTTTCGCAAATGAACCGGTAGCCCGTTCCCTGGAGATAGTCTGATATCCGGTTACCACCACCTCGTCCAGCAGTTCGGAGGCCGGCTCCAAGACAATTCTGTAACTGTTCGCACTTGTCAATCTTACTTTCTTTGATTCATAGCCCAAGTAAGAGATTTCTATCTCTTTCGCTGTGCGGAGCAGGGTCAGCCGGAAGTGCCCGTTCATATCGGTTATGACAGCAGCCAGTTCCTCCCCTTTCGTCTGGCTCACCTGACGGATGTGAGCGGCAGGCAGGGGATCTCCATTCTCATCTACAACTATACCGCTGATCATCCGGTCTGTTTGTGCATATGCCATTGTTCCACACAAAAACAATGCAACGAAAACCATCGCCAGTCGAAGTAGCTTTCCGTGGTAATCTGAATGTTTCATACTCTTCATAGATTTAATATTAATACTGTTTATAATCACTTTTTAAGTCCCGTTTTATTGTTAAAACAGTTTTGCAGCTTATATTGCGTCGATAGCAAATTAATGCATAAAGTTTTAAATTATAGCAAAAACAGGTTGTCCAAATACAGCAATTGCCGCATTTGGATAAATTTATGATAGCAAATTAATAGATTATCTATTTTTATGCAATTCCTGCACTTTGTTTCTATACTGAGCGGGAGTCATACCAGTAGCCGCCTGAAACTGGCTATAAAAAGTAGTCATGGAATTAAAGCCCAATTCAGCTGAAATCGCCTTTAGCGGAGTTTGGTTATCAGGATCGGAAAGTAAACGGACTGCCTCTTTTGTGCGGAAACCATTTACAAATTGAGTAAAAGTCTGCTTGGTCTGCTCATTAATAATTTGAGAGAGATAAGTACGATTAGTTCCCAACATTTCCGCTACTTTCTCTTTGGTCAGCAAATTGTCTGTAAATACCTTCTCCTCCCACAACAGCGTTTCCAAACGCAGAAATAAATCCTGCTTCTTTTCATCTGTCAACGAGGATGAAGCATATTTCTCAGGTTGCGGCAAAGAAGTTTTCGTCGAGTCCGTAAGATATTCTTGTAAAAGAGCGGACTGGCGGCCTATCTCTGCAAACTGCTCGTCTATTTTGTTCTGCAATTGCTGTTCACGCCGGATAGCGTCCTGATTTTGCTTCACAATGGTAAGGTACAGCTTATTTTTTCTGTAATATAAGTAATATAGTAAAGAGGCAGCTATGAAGATACAGATAAATCCGGCTATAAGCAATTGCATCTTATTTTCCTTTTCCAATAATTCCAGACGGTTTTGTTTTATCTCGTTTTCCTGCCGTTCCATATCGTATTTTGCACGTATCTCCCCCACAGCACGTTCCTTTTCCGCATTATATAAGCTATCTGTTTCCAGCTGATAGAGCTTATGATACTTCAACGCCTCTACCAGCATACCATCTTCTTCATAACATCGGGATAAAGCCTTCAACAGGTCACTTCGATAGATGGCATTAGCCTGTTGGTAAGACAGTTCTATTCCGGCTTTCAGCATCCGGACAGCCCGGTCATACTGGTGATGCTCCATTAAAATTTCGGCATAGCCCAAATAAGAATTCATCACTGAAGAAATATTTCCCTGTTCTTTCAAATCCAAAGCCTTCCGGAAAAAAACCAGCGCTTCATCATCTTTATTCAATTTATGCAGAATATATCCATAAAGATTGTAAACGTTTGATTGATCATAAAAGTCATTCTGCACCATGGTGAACTCCGCCTCCTGAATATATTTCAATGCTGTATTATAGTCACTCTTCAAATAATACATATAAGCGGTATTGGTTGAACCACTATAAATCAGATAAGGATCTTTCCGTTCATGTCCCAGTTCATAACATTCAAGAGCATATTTCAATCCTGTGCTATCATTTTTCAAATAATAAATACCGGCAATATTAGAAAGCAAAATGGAATAGAGCCTGTCATAATGACAACGTCTTGCAGCTTCAACTCCTTTGAAGAAATAGGTAAGTGAACGATAATAGTCTTTTTGGACATTCGATGCATAAAGTCCCAGCCCATTATATACGGAACATAAGGCGGAATCATTTTTATTACTTTCACCTATCAGCCTGGCCTGCCCTAAATGACTATAAGCCTCCTTTACATTTCCCTTCATCATATGGGCCTGCCCCAGACAAATATGAGAATAAATTACAGCGCCATTGTAATCCCGTTCATTATAACCCATCTCAAACAATTGTCGACCATAAAAGATAGCCTGATCATAATCTGCTTTATTCAGATAGAGAAAACTAACTTTCCGAAGCGCTTCTTTATCTTTAGGATACTTTTTCAGATACTCCAACTGTACATTAATGGCATTATTTATGTCTTCTTGCGCCTCTGAGACAACGGGCAAGAGTCCCAATAACATCACAACCATCCACAGTTTGAACATCTTCATTCCCGTCATCCTCCCTTTTCTTCTTTCCGCATACTGAACTCACAGCCACAATATTGCTGATTATAAAAATTATATTCCTTAATGATAGCAATGCGACGCTCGCTCAATCCACCTTTACGCCAGTTCTGTTCCCAATAAGTGACATCCGGATAAGGAGCCGTAGCATATCGGCCCGCTTCCTCTATCTGTTCCAAACTTTTCCAACGGCTGGAAGCAAGCGTAGTAGTGATAACCGGGAATCCATGTTCGTGGGCATAACGTGCGGTTTCCTGCAGTCGCATCTTGAAACAACGCAAGCAACGGCCTCCTCTTTCAGGCTCTTGCTCCATTCCTGCCATTCGACAACGCCAGGCATCATGATCATAATCGGCATCTATAATTTCCAATCCCAAGGACTGGGCATACCGCGTACATTCGTCCTTGCGGATAATGTATTCCTCCAACGGATAAATATTGGGATTACAATAATAGATAACCGGAGTGACACCATGCTGCATCAAGCACTCTATGATGGCTGATGAACAAGGAGCACAACAAGTATGAAGCAACACTTTGTCGGCTCCTCCCGGAACTTCAAGCTGGAATTTCTTTTTCATACGGCAAATTTAATAGATATTTGCCATACTGACCAACGGTTCGTATAATTTTTCTATATACACATTATATGCTGCAAAGTTTTACCTCCAACCCACTTTAAACTCTTTAATATAATAAGAATTAATAATTAAGGATAATTCATATCTAAATTGATATATTTGAATCAATGAAAACAACATAATTGAGAGGATACAGATCACTATCTTTTTAAAAAACTTCTTCAGATTGAAGAGGGAGAAATAAGAGGGGTATTAGATAACATAATAAAACTCTTACAAAGTATCAGTTATATGTTTGCTCTCATATCCTATGAAAAATGAAAGAAGAATGGATAACATCTGAGAGCATGGGCAATTATTCAAAAATATACCAACGTATTACATCCGGTGTTAAGACTTCTAAAATTTTAATAGAATGGACAGAGAAGAATATCTTGAATTAGTTAAAATGAATACTGGAATAGAAATAACATCAGTAGAATCTTCTAATATAGAAGGTATTGGTTACAACGTAAAGAAACATCATCTATGGGTATCTTTTAAAAATAACAAAGTATACCGATATGATAAAGTTCTAAAGAGCAACTCAAAAGATTATTAAAAAGTGAATCTAAGAGGTAGGTACTTAAATTCTCATATTAAAGATCAATACAAAACTAGTGGGTATGAACTCAAAAACGAATCATCTTTTACTTCCATTTTCTATATTTGGAGTTTCTCTTCTGGGTCTTGTTCTATTAAACAATGAACCTAGGAGGGTAACTCCTCCTTATATAAAGGAGAGCAGAGAGGATTCTATCAAAAGGGTAAAACGATATAAAGAAGAACTTAGAAGAGATTCTATATTCTTTGCTAAAGTAGATTCAATTAAATTACTAAGGGATTCACTTAGAAATCAAAGAATCTATACCTATATCTTGAAAACTACTATCACACCAGAAAACGTAATAGTTACTGCAAGGAAATCTGGTTATCAACAAGTAACTTTAGATGCTCATTATACTAAACCCAGAGTATATTACCAAGTATTCACTTCCGATAAACCTTTATCACCGGAGGAAGCTTCTGCTTATGCTGAAAAATATGAACATGATCCCAGTAAGGTAACTATATTAACCGTAGAACAGTATAATCAGAGATATGGTAAATCATCATCTATTTCAGAATATGATATCTTTACTGAAGGTCTAGATTCCTACTATGATGATCCTGAAAACCTAGATGAGAACCCAGATGAAATCTTTGATTTCCTACTCGACTAGAGATCCTCAGCTATTGATAAAATAAAGTAGAATTATTTTTCTATTTAAAATATTATTCTTATATTTGCATAGAGAAATTAATTAAGTAACATTTTT
>ERZ650300.2162-NODE-2162-length-10659-cov-6.122029_pt1 | contig 10659 bp, 8 predicted proteins | sample MGYA00376236_ERZ650300 | MGnify/ENA primary metagenome ERZ650300 (study PRJEB26733, sample SAMN07839303) | wastewater metagenome | biome: urban; feature: wastewater treatment plant; material: waste water | place: USA: North Carolina | collected 2016-04-28 ... | reverse complement strand
TACCATTTGACGATAAGGCAGTTTCCGGGTAATCCCCTGATACAAGTCGTTGCCAGCCGCATACTTCACGGTGTCGGTTTCCTGTGCGTTTGCCGCACACACGCCCAGCAAGAGGGCGAACATTACAAAAATCTGTTTCATTGCTAATTGAAATTTTAGTGGTTAAATAATTATTGTTGTTTGGCGTAAAGCATCACCTTGTACCCGGCTTTCAGCTTCACTTTCACGGTTCGGAACTTCTTGGCGAGGTAGCCGGACGTTCCTTGCAGCAAGCCCCTTGTCACGTCCATAGCCACCTGCTGCCCGGCACTTTGGGCAAAGGAAATGCTTGTACCCAGCCCGCTTCCGATATTCGCCATAGCTTCGTTGAACGCTTCCTGCTCCATAGAGGACGGTACGGAAAGCCCCTTTTGCCCGTCCGTGTCGAACACGGCGAGTTCCACCGGGATGATGTTGCCAGCGTACTCAATCGAGGACACCAGTATGTCGAGCCGTTCGCCCTGCACCTTTGCCGTCCCCGCCACGAGGGTATTCTTCGGCACAACGATATTTCCCGCCTGCATGGGTTCGAGCAGCCGTAGTTTCACCGCCTGCCCGTCCACCAGCGTTTGGTCTTGGTGTATGCAGGCGGCTACCGTGTTCTTTCCCATAGCGTACCCCGTGCCTACCGCCGTGTTGAAGCCGTAGTTTCGTGGCTGGCTGTAAGCCCGGATGAAGTCGGCATCGCTCATGGGCTGCTGCAATCCCGAAACGGTCGTTTCCCTGACAGCCTGCACCGCCACCGCATCCGGCTTGCGGTCAATGCCGCCCGTTACCGGGACTTGTGCGACTTGTCCCTGCCCGCCGTTCATGTACTTTGCCGCCAGCTCGTAGGACTTTTCCAAGAGTGCCATTTGGTCGTCAGCCGTAGGCGTGGCGTTCTGCTGCTGTTTCAGTCGGTCGGTCAGTTCCGCCACCTGCCGTTTCAATTCCTCTTTTTCCTCGTCCACAGGGGGCGTTTCGTAGAACGTGCTTAACTGGCGGTTGATGTCCCGGTAAGCCGCCCTTGAAGAAGCACCGCCGCCCCTTTGTGGCTTCGGATCTTCTTCCGGCAGCAGGTTGATTTCCTCTTGTGGTTCTTCCGTATCATCATCCAGCGTGAAACCGAAGTCCTGCAAGGATTGTATCTTGTCCTGCTGTTTGCGGCTTGTCACCGCCTGCTCGTAAGCCTTTTGCTTGTCGGCTATAATCCCGTCCTCTGCGGGCAGGGGTATGTCGGCATTGAAGCCGCCCACGCTTTCCACATTCACGTCCTCTTTGCCGGAGGGTGCGAATATCAGGTACATGCACCCTGCAAAGGCAAGGAACATCAGCGGGAAGACTATCATTTTCCTGCGCTGCTGCACCTGCTGCGGGGTAAGTTCCCGTTTGGGCTTATCTTCCTTTTTCGGCTTCCCGTCCGCCTGCGGTACGGTCGTGCCGTTCTCATTCTTCTGTACTTCTTCCATATTGCGGTCTGTTTAACGGGTTGATACTTTTGGTTGTGTCATTGCCGTGCAACGGCAGTTGTCTGATGTGTTCTATTTGCAGCCTTTGCCCGTCCCGTTTCCCGATATTGTAGATTGATGAAACGGTGATGTAGATAGACAAGCCGCCGAAAAAGAAGAACATCACGAGGATAACCGCCAGCCTTTTGCCCGGCGTAATCCGTCCGCACATTCGGCGCAGGCGGTCGTCCGCCCAGTCCTGCACCTTTTCGATGTAATTTCGTTTTCTCTCCATAAGGCTATCTTTTAATGGTCTGCAAATCCTTGTTCTCGGTAATGGTGAACGCTTCGATGATGAAGCCGTGCGGGTTGTTGTCGCTCCGTGTGGCGTTGAGCAGGCGGCACGAGGTCACAAGGCTTCGCACCGTCAGGCTGCTTTCCCGGACAATCAACTGGCGGGCATACGTGTTCACCTTGTAGGGGTACTGGTCGAAGTCGCACTTCACGCTGTCAATCTCCACCGTCTGCGTGACGTTTCCGGAAATCACCCGGTTGTAGTAGCCCTTTTCCGCCAAGTCCTTGTAATAGTTGAAAGCGGTCTTGTCGGCGAGAAACAACGAGCGTTTGATGTTGCTTTCGATAGCCCCCTTTTCGGGTGATAAGGTGAAGAAAAGTTCGTGGAAACGCCGCACGTGCGACTTCGCTTCCACGGGTCTGTTCTGTGCCATGTCCTGCGAGAGTGCCAGCATCAGGCTTTTGCCGTTGTCGAGGACGTATATCTTCTGCCGCTGCTTCTCGGCGAAGCTGTACGAGTTCCACACGGCAAAGCCCGTCACCAGTGCGCACAGGCAGATGAATACCAGCGCAAAGAGCCGGATTTGCCGGAAACTCGTTTCGATGTTCGTTAATGACTTAAATTCCATATACTAAATATTGATGTTGGTTATTTGAGTAGTTTCCCGGTTACTTTCCCGCTTGCCGCACCGACCGCAGCCCCGGCGATTGACCCAGCCCGTGCCACGTTGCGGTTATAGGCAGACGTACCGCCAGCCGACACTATCCAGCTTGCCACCGTTGGAATGGTGAAGTAGCCCACGATGCCGATAATCATAAAGATTATATACACGGTGCTGCTCCCGTCCGGGATGAAATCCGGGTCTGAAAGCTGCTCGATGTCTTTTTGGAGCATCAGGGTTTGTATGCGTGCCAGCACGCTGCTGAACAAGTCCGACACGGGCAGCCACAGGTAAATGGAGATATAGCGTGAAATCCACCGGGTCAGCGTGCTTTGGAAACCGTCATAGACGGAAATCGCAAACGCCAGCGGACCCAGTATGCTTAACACGATTAGGAAGAACGTGCGCAGCGTGTCTATAATCAGCCCCGCCGCCTGAAAGAGCATTTCCAATAACTCCCTGAACCAGTCCCGGACGGACTTCTTTATATTATAAGCCGTCCTGTCCATGTACATACCCGTCATAGTCACCATGTCGGAGGGCGACCAGCCCAGTTCTTCCAGTTGCCTGTCAAATTCCTCGTCCGATGCGAGGTAAGCCGTTTCGGGGCTTCGCATCAGGGCTTCATATTCCAGTCGGTCTTTCTGCGCCCGGTACTCGTTCATGTCGAAAGTCTGCGTTTCCATAAGCTGGTTGCACCCTTTCACCACTGGCGACAATACCGTGTTGATAGTCCCCAGCACGAACGTGGGAAAGAACATGATGCACAGCCCCAGCGCAAAGGGACGCAGGAGCGGGTACACGTCTATGGGTTCGGCACGTGCGAGCGACTGCCACACTTTGGCGGCTACATAGAACAAAGCTCCCAGCCCGGCTATCCCTTTGGCTACCCCCGTCATGTTGCTGCACAAGGGCATCATTTCATCGTACAGCACCCGCAACACTTGGTGCAGGTTGTCAAAATCCACCGCTGCTAATAACATAGGCATACCGATTTATATGTTACCAGTAGCGTTCATCCGCCGAGCCGTAGAGAGCCAGCACCCGGTCGGTGTCGTTCTTCTTCTTCGCCCGCAGGTAGGACACGGATATGTTCTTTCGGGTGTAGTAGTTCACGAGGTTGCGGTAGTTGAGCAGGCTTTTATAGGCGTTGTTGATTACCGCCAGCCTTTCGGCATCCGTCAGCGACATGCCCGTCACGTTCACTACATTCTTCAAGTCCTGCAACACGTCCGCACTTTCGGAGAGCAGCTTGGCGTACCCGGCTGAAATGGCGGTGAGTTCATCCGGCGTGTAGTTCGGGTCTGCCAGCATGTTCTGATAGTTTCGCACGTAGATTTCGGATATTTCCGCCACCAGTTCAATGGACTTCTTCACCTTGATGCCGCCCTTGACAACATCGTGTACCGCTTTGAGCGCATCGTAATATTTTTTACCCTGCTGGAAAATCTTCTGCGCTTCCATGAAGCCGTCCAGCGTGTTCTTGGCAGTGGTGGAAGTCTGCACTATCTGCTTGGTGGTGTTGATGATACCCTGTGCCAAGTTGCCGGGGTCTGACACCACCCACTGGGCGGATGCCCTGCCGATGAAGCAAAGGCACACCGCCATAAAGAGGATTATTTTCTTCATGTTCCTAATTTTTAAGTTGTTGATGATTGGGGATTACGTTTGCTTTCCGCAAGCCGCTTGATAGCCAGTTCAAGGTTGCCGCCCAGCTTGTCGGCGAGGGCGAACAGTTCCATTTTCTCGCTTTCCTCGGTCGTGTACGTGTAATATTCTTCCAATGAAACTTCCGTGGCATATACCGCCGATTGTGTGCCGCCCAGCGAGAAGAAAACTTCCTTGTACTTCCGTCCGGGGTGGTTCGCCATGTTGATAGACAATATCTGCGAACGCTCCTTGTCGGTCAGTCCCAAGAGGTTCTGTATGCTGTCGAACTTGTTGAGATATTTTCGCTGGTCTAACAATATTTTGCAGTCCGAGTTATTGATGATACTTTCTTTCACGATAGGGGAAGAAATAATATCCTCAATCTCTTGCGTGACTACAATCGCTTCCCCGAAATACTTTCGGACTGTTTTGTAGAGGTAGCGGATATAGTCCGCCATGTTCGCCGATGCAATCGCTTTCCACGCTTCCTCGATTAGTATTAACTTCCTTATTCCCTTTAACTTGCGCATCTTGTTTATAAAGGCTTCCATGATGATGATAGTCGTTACCGGGAATAAAATCTTGTGGTCTTTGATGTTATCCAACTCAAAGACAATGAAGCGTTTATGCAGCAAATCCAGTTCCTTGTCGGAGTTCAGCAGGTAGTCGTACTCACCGCCACGATAGTACGGTTCAAGCACGTTCAGGAAATTGTCAATGTCAAAATCCTTTTCCCTGACGTTCTTCTGTTCAAGCTGTCGGCGGTAATCATCCCGGACAAACTCGTAGAACGTGTTGAAGCATGGGACAATGCTGTTGTCTTCCTTAATACGTCCTATGTACTGCGACACGGCATTGGAAAGTGCAACCTCCTCCGCACGGGTAGCAGGCTCATTGTCCTTCTTCCACAGCGTCAGCAACAAAGTCTTGATACTTTCCCTCTTTTCGATGTCATACACCTTGTCCTCCGTGTAGAACGGATTAAAGGAAATCGGGTTGTCCTCCGTATAGGTATAATAAACCCCGTCCTTTCCCTTGGTCTTGCGGTGTATCATCTCGCACAGCCCTTGGTAGGAGTTGCCCGTGTCGACCAGCAGGATATGCGAACCCTGCTCCCAGTACTGACGAACCAGATGGTTCGTCAGATAACTCTTGCCCGAGCCCGACGGTCCGAGGATAAATTTATTCCGATTCGTGATGACGCCGCGCTTCATCGGAAGATCCGAGATATCCAGATGAATCGGAATGCCCGACAGGCGGTCGGACATCTTGATTCCGAAGGGCGAGAGCGACGAGCGGTAGTTGGTCTCCCCGTTGAAAAGACAGAGGGCCTGATCGAGAAAGGTGTAGAAACTCTCCTCGGCAGGGAAGTCGGCCTCGTTGCCGGGAATCGCCGCCCAGAACAGCACCGGCACGTCCACCGTGTTGTGATGCGGCGTGCAGCCCATAAGGGCCAGTTGCGAGCCCACGTCGTTGCGGATGCGCTTCAACTCCGCTTCGCTCTCGGCCCATGCCATGACGTTGCAATGGCACCTTACGGAGCGCAGCCCCTGCGAATGCGCCTCATTGAGATACATTTCGATGTCGAGTAGGTCAGCCCCCTTACGGGAGCTTTCCCCTCTAAGAACCGTACGTGAGAGTTTCCCCTCATACGGCTCAAGCAATTCAAAACTTTTATTTGTAACTAAAAGCCGGCTCATAGTAACTTCCATTTATTTCTGTTAGTAATTCGGCTGCAATGATCATGTATTAGGACTTTCGCCTTTCTACTGCTCCCTGTCATTTCAGTAATTTTCCAGGGAGTTTCCCGTGTGATGTGCTTGCCACACACAGGGCAACATTGCATTTGCTGATTCCACAGGCGATAGATATATTGCTTGCCGTCTAAGTGTGCAAGCATTCTTCGGGTCTTGTATTGATCGAAGAAATCTTTCCAATCGGCATCATATGGGTTGGCCTCACTGCGGATTTTGATATGTCGCTTTATTTTCGTATCCGACAATCTCACAAGAGTGTGGTATTTATCCACTTTCCTGTTTTCAAGCGGTACGGCAAAAGTCCAGCTTCTACCTCTTACAGTGTGATAATACTTGTTGGCAATCCATCGTTTACCTTTTTTGGGATGTCTTCTGCGAGACCATCGCCATAGTTTGTTGAAAATTTGTGCATCTGTTTTACGGAAAGTTTCCGATGCAGAACACCCCTTGTAGTAGTTCGCCCATCCTCTAATGACTGGGTTTAGCAATCGTATCAAAGATTGTTGCTTAGAAGACTTGTTCTTGTCCACTATTTCACGAACCTTATCTAAAAATCTCTTTCGACTCTTCTTGGATGGTTTTGTGATAAACTTGCCTTTATATTTTCTGATATTGAACCCAAGAAAATCAAACCCTTCTTCTATATGAGTTATCTTAGTCTTTTCTTCTGATAAGGTAAGCCCTCTTGCTTGAAGAAACTCAATGACTAATGGTTTAACATGGTTCTCCAACAACTCCTTACTCTCTCCTGTGATAATAAAATCATCCGCGTAGCGAACAAGATTTATCATAGGAGTATAGTAATTTTTCTTCGAGCGGTTTATCGGAAAGCTATCGGCAAGCAGTTTTTCCAGTCCGTCCAAAGTCATATTTGCAAGAGTTGGGGAGATGATGCCGCCTTGAGGAGTTCCCTCCTCTGTCGGAAAAAGTTGCTTGTTGAAAATAAATCCACTTTTCAACCATTTACGGAGCAAAACTTTATCCATAGGGATATTGTCAAGCAACCATTCATGACTGATATGGTCGAAACAACCTTTGATATCACCTTCTAAGATCCATTGTGGGGATGTCGTCCTTGCCAGGTCATTGAAGCATTGTTGAACGGCATCTGCCGTGCTCCTTTCTTTTCTGAAACCATAAGAATTGGCATCAGCCGTTGTTTCAGCTACGGGAGCCAGTGCCATCAGATACAATGCCTGCATAGCCCGGTCTTTCATAGTTGGTATACCCAATGGTCTTAATTTCCCGTTACTCTTTCTGATATGTACTCGTCTCAGAGGTTGGGGTGTATAACCTCTCCTTTTCAGTTCGGTTATTGCACACACTTTAGCATCTGGCGTTTTCCATGTTACCATATCGACGCCAGCCGTTTTACTCCCATTATTGGAAGTTACACGTCTTACCGCTAATGCTTTAGCGTAAAACGAGTGGGTCAGTGTCCACTGCAAGGCTTTGACCTTGTTGTGGCGACCCTCTTTTTGAGCCTTTACAATACGCGCTTGTAGCTTTTGAACCGCAGCTTCGCATTTGAGCCAATTTATACTGTCCCATTTGCTCTGCGTTTGGTCAGTCGATGCACACGATTTTTTAATTTCGTTCATTTGCTTTTCTCCTTTTAAAAGTTCTAAAAGTTTCTTGTAAAGAATCACCTACCGCAGAAGTCAGCCTGCTTTCGCAGCGGGATGATGTTTCAATCCCTATTCACCCCATTACAGGGTGGCATTCGCTTTTTCTGCAATCCTATACCCGCACTCCATTCGGCATTCCTTACGGTCTGCTTACCTGTCATTGGCAGGAGAAATACGGGCTTACTACGTTCCGTGCAAGTAACTTATAAGTGGGTTAGGTTCTGTCTATTACACCGGCAGTACTCTGTTCGTGTATTCCCAGAATGGAGAGGAATAACCGACTGCTTCCCTTTTGGGCTGAAGCCTATCAGTATCTTTGGCTTCTTCAACCTTACGACGTTTAGACGACAGTTCGCTTACGCTAACCATACCACCCAAGCCAAGCTCCCTGACTGTATGATACTAACAGCCATTGTCTTTCCCTCACGGTTCTGACTGCTCCTTTCGGAAGGGCTACCTTGTCTGGACAGCTTTGATACAGTATATTACTATTGGTGCATCTGTCCATAGGCTACCGTTGACGAAACAACGGGTTAAATCTAAGTTTAACAATTACTTACACAGCGACGTATCGCACCCATTCCTTGTTGATTTGGTTCGAACGACTATACTGCGCGAGCGACTGCATGTTACGGGCCGTACGTTCGAACTGCCTGAGGTTCTCGTCGCTGTTATCCAAAAACAGGTCGAGTAGGTCGGGAGCATTACTGCTCCCTTCCCCTCTAAGAACCGTACGTGATACTTTCGCATCATACGGCTCAAGCAACTCAAAGTTTCTATTATGAAACCGGCTCATAAGCTCTAATTTTACGGGTAAGTGTACGACTGCATCTGTCATGGGCGATGATTTTGGATTTGCCGGACTTGTCGGATAACTCCGCAATAGTCCAGATTTTATCCGCGTCGATTATCTCGCCGCACAACGGACAACGCTGATTTTGTTTCTCCCACATTCTGAGAAAGCCCTGTTTGCCTTTGAGAGAGCTTAACATTTTCATCCTGTTACGCATCTCAAAGTATGGTCGCCATTCCGGGTCGAATGGGTTGGCTTTGCTGCGGATTTTGATAGGCTTGGTCTTCGTATCAATATCGGATAGATACTTCAGTGTGTACGGAAATGGTTTCCCGTTGTTCTTCAGCATCGTACCGAATGTCCACGCCCGGCCTTTCTTCGACAGAAAATACCTGTTGTAAACCCACTTCTTACCCTTGTGGCGGTGGCGGCGTAATGCCCACGCCCACAGTTTGTAGAAGATCTGTGCGTCTGCGTTCTTGAAGGTTTTGGCGGCTACGCAACCCTTGTAATAGTTGCCCCAACCGGTTATGACGGGGTTCAGAAGTCCGATAAGTTTATCCTGCCTGATGGCCTGATTCTTACGAATAATGGCTTTAATCTTGGCGAGGAATTCCTTAACATTCTTCTTTGACGGCTTGATAAGCAGCGTACCTTTATATTTCCTAACATTGAAACCCAGAAAATCAAATCCTTCGTCGATATGAGTAATCTTCGTCTTTTCTTCTGATAGGGTAAGCCCCCGTGCTTGAAGAAACTCGCTGACTGCGGGTTTGATTTGCGATTCCAAAATTTCCCTGTCGGAACAGGTAATAATGAAATCATCTGCGTATCGCACAAGATTTACCATAGGATTGAAATATCCCATTTTGGTACGTCTCAGTTTGAAATTCTCTGCAAGCATTGCTTGCAGGCCGTCGAGTGCCATATTCGCGAGTGTCGGCGATATGATACCGCCCTGCGGCGCACCTTCCTCGGTGGGAAACAGTTGCCGGTTGAATACGAATCCACTTTCCAGCCATTTACGGAGCATGACCTTATCCATAGGGATATTGTCGAGCAACCATTGGTGGCTGATGTGGTCGAAACAACCTTTGATGTCTCCCTCGAGTATCCATTGCGGAGATACCTCTTTTGAAAGTATCGTATGGCATTGTACTATCGCATCGACCGTACACCTTTCCCTACGGAAGCCGTAAGAGTGTCTGTCGGCGGTAGTTTCTGCTACCGGGTTCAGAGCCATGAGGTATAATGCCTGCATGGCCCTGTCTTTCATTGTGGGTATTCCTAACGGACGGAGTTTGCCGTTACTCTTCTTGATATGTACCCTTCGTAACGGTTGCGGGTTGTAGCCACGTCTTTTCAGATCGGCGACAGCACCCATTTTTGCGTTGGGAGTAGTCCAGAGAACTTTATCCACTCCCGCCGTGTTCTTACCTTTGTTAGAGGTAACTCGTTTGACCGCCAACGCTTTGGCGTAAAACGAGTGGGTCAATGTCCATTGCAGGGCTTTTACCTTGCCCGGACGACCCTCTTTCTGAGCCTTTACAATACGTCCTTGCAGCTTCTGAACCGCAGCTTCGCATCTGACCCAATCAATGTCGGTCCAGTTGTTCCACTGCCTACGGTCAGCAGGCGCACACGATAAATTAATCTCGTTCATTTGCATTCCTTCTTTTAGAAAGTTCTACATAGTTTCTTGTAAAGAGTCACCTCGCAGAAGTCTGCCCGCTTTCGCGGCGGAGTGACGTTGAAACTCCTATCCGCCCCGTTACAGGACGGCATTCGCTTTTTCTGCGTTCCCATACCCGCACCTCATTCGGCTTTCCTTGCGGTCGGCTTACCTGCCCGAAGGCAGGAGAGATACGGGTTTACCAAGTTTCGTGTAAGTAACAAATGAGCGGGTTAGGTTCTGTCCGTTGCGCCGGCAGTGCTTTGTCCGTGTAACCCCACAATACAAAGGGTTATCCGACTGCGTTACCTTTTGGTTCAAGCCTCTCAGCAACTTTGGCTTGTTCGTACATTACGACGCTTATAACAGTTCGCTTGTGCTAACCATACCGCCCAGCCTCGCTCCCCGACTCTTTTGTGCTAAGAGCAGTTGCCGTTCCCTCGCGGTTCGGGCTTCTCCTTGCGGAAGGGCTACTTTGTCCGGCCAGCTTCGCACCCCGCCTTTTGAGCGACGCACGTGACCGTAGGCTACTATTGACGGAACAATAGGTTTAATCTGATCTGAATGATATTTGTTACTTCATTTAATTGTTAAACAATTACTTACACGACCTCTTGTCGCACATATTGATTGTAGATGTGGTTGCACGAGAGCAGCAATCCTACGGGAGCGGCGAATGAAAGCCGACAATCGGAACGCTCCGTCGAGAGGCGTTCGTAGCGGTCATCCGTATGAAC
>ERZ650300.2159-NODE-2159-length-10668-cov-19.800433_pt1 | contig 10668 bp, 14 predicted proteins | sample MGYA00376236_ERZ650300 | MGnify/ENA primary metagenome ERZ650300 (study PRJEB26733, sample SAMN07839303) | wastewater metagenome | biome: urban; feature: wastewater treatment plant; material: waste water | place: USA: North Carolina | collected 2016-04-28 ... | reverse complement strand
AGTGTCTCATAATATTTTCCTTATATGGATTAAAAGCCAATATTTTAGTTAATTTTTCTTTATAAACACTTAATATTAAGCTCTAAAAAGAGATTTATGTTTTTATTTAAAAATATTTAAAAAAAGCTAACCGTAATATTATAAAATTTCTAACTAAAATTTATTTTGTAGCCTATTGAACTAACAGATTTAATTATCTTATGATTAAATTTACTTGTTGTTCTATGCATTAAAGTTCTTAATGTACTATCAGATATCTGTTTATCAAACCAAATAAAGTTTTCTATCTCAGAAAATCTTACTACTTCACCCTTTGCTTTGATTAATATTTCTAAAAAAAGCCTCTCATTTTTTGTTAAATCAATTTCTTGATTTTTAAAATAAACTTTTAAATATGGTTCAAGAGAGTAATAATAGTCGTGCGATAATTTATATTTTCCATTTTCATCTATTTTTTCACTTCTTTTTTGTAATTTATAAGTAGCAATATTCATACTACTTTTTAAGTCATTACGATTAAATGGTTTTACTAAATAAGCAAATGGTTCAATTTTCGCAGCTTTATCAAGAGTTTCATCATCACAATATGCACTCATAAATATAATAGCAGTGTTACTATTTTCATTTATCTTTTTTGCAATATCAATACCACTAAGGCTGTTTTTTAGAAAAATATCCATTAATATAATATCTGGCTTATTTTTTGAAAAAGATAATAATGCTTCTTCATAAGAAGTTACAATATCTGTAACTTCATAACCCAGTTTTATTAAAGTACTTTGTGTATCAAGTGCAACAATTGTCTCATCTTCAACAATTAAAATTTTTATCATATTTCTCATCTTTTAATTTTAAATATTATCATATAATAATTTAATCACATTTTTGTCACAAAAGCTACTCTTTCCACCTTAATTTTACTTTTACACCTTCATTGGTACTAATATTCATTTCTGCTTTAAGTTGTTTTTTTGCTAGAGTTTCAATTAAAGTAAGCCCTAAAGAACTTTTTTTAATATTTGGATTATATCCTTTTCCATTATCACTATAAACAAGCTTATATTCTTTGTTTTTACCAAAAAAAGATATATTTACAATGCCTGATTTATTTTCATCAAAAGCATGTTTAAAACTATTTGTTAGTAACTCATTTAATATTAATCCACAGTAAATAGCTGATTCAGAGCTTAAATTACAATTTATATCATATATAACATCAATATCATGCTCAAAGCTTTGTTTTATTTCAGATATTATCTTCTCAAAATATTCATTAGCATCAACAAATGTAATAGTATCTTTTTGATAAAGAAGCTCATGTAAATGACTCATTGCACTAATTCTATTTTGAATTGTTGTTAAAAGTATATTTATTTTAGAATCATTAATTTCGTCATTTTGCAATCTAATTAAAGATATTATAGTTTGCATATTATTTTTTACTCTATGGTTTAGCTCTTTTAATAAAATCTCTTTTTCTTCAAGTGCTATTATTAAGTTATTTGTTTTATTACTAACTATTTTATTTAATCTAGCTTCATTCTCTTTTTGTTCAGTAATCAAACTTAGCTGCATTTTTTCTTTTTCATCTTGTAATCTTTTTATTCTATTTGCTAAAGCAATAGAGAATACTAAAGCTTCTAATATAAAAGCTATTTCAATAATATAATAAGATGATAAATCATCTTCTATTATTCCAGAGCTTGATAAATACATTAAAGAACCAGCAAAAAGTATTGCTGTCCAACCAAATAATATTAATTTTGCTTGTTCATTTCTCTTTAAAAAAGCATAAAAAGTTATAAAAAATAGATATAGCATAACCAATATAGATATAACATTTCTATATGGTTCAAGGTAGTTTGTAAATATAAACAATATAACAGATGAAACTAATAGCGCAATTAATATATTTAATATGAAATTAATTTTTGGATATTGATTTATTTGAAGAAATGATTTTGAAAAAAGTGCTAAAAATAAAACTGGAAGTGCTATAAAAATTGCTGCATATCTAACAACATATTCCATAAAAGCTGAGTCAAATAGATATAAATTTGCAAATCCAACATAAAGCAAATGATGGAATACTAAAGTGATAATATATCCAACATAATAAAAATAACTAATATCTTTTATCATAAAATATATTGATAAATTATATAGTGCTAATACTATCATTCCACCAAAAAAGAGGCTTAGAATTATTTGTTGAATTATCTCTTGTTTGTAAAAAGCTTCATAAGAATAAAGATTTAATTTTAAAGATAAAGAGGTTTTTTTTGATGAAGCTTCAATATAGTAAGTTTTTGTCTCATCTTTTTCTAATTTTATATGAAAAACTGGGTTTACAGATTTTCTTTCTATACTTTTATTTAGTAATCCTTCGCTCTCTTTTAAATTATTGTTTTCATAAAAGTTAATATTTGTTACTAAAGGATTATCAAACTCTATTATTTTTAAAATAGCTTCATTTTCTATATTGTGAAGTGTAAATTTAATCCATACTTTAAAATCTGGTGAATAACCAAATTTTTTAGTTGAGGAGTCTATTTTTGAAAAACTAACTTTATTTTCTATTATTTTATCAATTGTTAATTTTTTTGAATAGTCAATAAATATCTCTGAAGAGCTTAAAATATCTATATTTGAAGATTTATCAATATCAATATTAGTGGCACTTAAATAGGATAAAAATAGCATAAAAATCAGTAGTGTTTTTTTCAATATTCCTCTATTTGTCTGTTTTATTTGTATTTTCTAATTATGCCTTAAATGATATAAATTATAATTTATCAATATATTTTTAGTTTATTTACTAAATAAATATTGAAATAATAAATAATACAACGATAGAATGAAAAGATTAAGATATAGATAAATTGTAACAAAAATGTGACTAATTCTCGATACAATTGTTTCGTTAGTTTTATATGTTTACTATATAACTACGCTACACAATGGGAAAACATAAAATGAATAATTTTATAATAAAAATATTTTTTTTATTTATAACTTCTCTTTTAACTGGTTGTTATCATAATTATAAAATAGATAATACATCACAAAAAGAGAGTTATAAAACTTTAAATGAGTTATCTGTTGTTATTGAACAAACTGATACTAAAATCATAAATGCACAAAGAACAAATGTACACTATGTAAATTGGGGAAATGGAACAGGAATGTCACCAGTGTTTACATTTAGTGAACCTTTAATCTCTAATGAAAGTTGTAAATCTTTAAATAAAATCTATTTTAATAAGATTAAAAATAAACTACCAAATCTAATACAACTATTTGAAGATAAAAATATAATAGTCAATAACAATCAAGCAACAAAAAAATTAACTATAACTATAAAAGAGTATAACTGTACGAATAATATTATTTATATACAAGCTTCTTTATTTGAAGATATAAATCTTATTTATCAAAACTTATTTGTTTTAGATAGTTACTCTAATTCAAACTCTTTTAAAATCTTTTATAAAGATGAAAAAATGGATATTAATAAGTTTTTTAAAGTTTTAATTGAAGATTTAGAAAATACTATGAAATTTCCTCTAAAAAATAGCTATTAAATAATTTTAAAAAATCAATAAATGTAACAAGAATGTGACATCTTTTTGATATAGTTTCTTGGGGTCATTCGATATGAACTATTTTTGAATAACAAGATTAAGAAATTTAATTTATACATTAAAAATTTGCATTAGAGTATAGCTACAGTTAGGATATTTAGTCATAATATAATACGACCATTTATATTCCAAAATTATATTAATCTATAATATCTATTTCTACCTTGACAAACATAGACTAAAGTTATATAATTTGTTTGGCAATTAGTACTTCAAAGTGCTAATTTAAAACACTTAAATTTTATTTCTAAAAGTTGGCGCTTAATTCATAAAATTTAAGATTGGTGACACATTGTGTCTAATTCTATGTATATACTATTAGCAAAATGAAGATTTGAGATGTAATAATAGATTAAACTTTCTAATAAAGAAATTAATACCTTACATTTAAAATATAATTTACTCTGATAGTAATACTTCTTAGTATAAAAAGGATATTACTATGAACAAAAAACAAACCTCAGATGATATAGCATCTCTGGCATCTCAAGTTTTAAGAGATAAAAATTCTTCTAAAGTGGCTAAGTCTTTAGCAGCTTCAGCAATTTCACAAACTAATACGAACAAACAAACTGGTGCAGAGATGGAAACAAAAGCATCTAACGTACTTAAAAGTGATAAATACAGTGATACAACACAATCATTAGCAGCAAGTATTCTTTCTCAATCAAATAAAGAAAGACACTAAAAGATTAATGATGATTGATTGTAATAATGTTGAGAAAATAACTGATATCACTGATCAAATTGAATATAATGATAAAAAAGATGGTGGAAAAGGTGATTCTCAAAAAGTAAGTTGTGGACAAGATAATGGATATAATGAGTTACAAGATAAATATAATAAGTACTTTAAAAATGTAAAAGGTATTCCTGAAAAATTAATTGCTAGCATAATGTGCAAATGTTGCAAAAAACTTAAACCGACAGGAAAAGAAACTGTAAGTTGGAATGATTTTTATAAATGCATACGTTCTAAACTAAATAATGTTGATCATCCTAATACAATTAAAGTACTTGATTCTTTAATCAAAAAATAAATATGTAAGACTGGTTAATTTGACTAGTCTTACAATACTTACGCACTAATCAAATATAATTTCCTAAAAAAAATTCTTATTAAAAATTTTGTTTTTTTTAACACAATATGATTCTAATATACAAGAAATATTTTAGAATAAAAGTTTTTCTAGGTCCTATGTGTGTGCATACAAATATTTTCAAAGCTCTCATTTACAAAGTTTATACTATTAAACATAGATTCAAAATATCTTTGTTTAGTATTGCCGCTTGATAATAACATATCAAAAATCACAATCCCTTTGAATTGTTTTTTTAATAACTCTTTTGCAATTGAATCTAATTGTTCTGTAGGGCTGTGATGAGATACTGAAAATACAACAGTTTTTTCATTGTCAATTTTATTAATTTTATAATATTTCACAATAGCTCCTTTCAATAATATTTAGCACATTGTTAATTATTTCATCTGCTTCAGAACGACTTTCTATTAATCGACTCATGCTTACAACACTATCAGCATGAAATAGTCCATGTCTTTGGTTAGAGTAATATTTAAAACACTCTACTAAAGCATTTCTTGTTTTTTGGCAATTTATTTGAAGTTCACATTCAGTGGTCATTTCAAAAGTACCTCTTCTTTTATCTTCAAAAAATACATCTACAAAGCTATTTATATTTTTAACTTGAATTCCTTTTTTAAATAGAATATCTTTTATAAAAGCTTCTAATGCTCTTAGTGCACCAAATACAAAAGATGAATAATCATCTAGATCTATGTCAATCTTTTTAAGTGTTATAGAACCAGTTAACATTTTTTTAATTGTATCATTTAAATGTGAACCTGCAATAGGTAGTTTATGAGACAATTCATCTTTTATATCATTTTTATTTATAGTAATACTATACAAATCTTCATTTAATTTAAATATATCATTTTCATTAATTAATTCACATAACAATGGATATATCTCATTATATATTTTTAAAGGTTTTCCTTGAAAATGTGTTTTTCCATTTGTATACCTATTTATATTAAACTTATCACCATGCTTTTGAGATGTTATAATAAAAGTTTTTTGATATGCGGTTCTCTCTTCCATTTCAATATCAAACTCTAAAACTTCTTTAATATACTCTAGAAGTAACGATAACTTTCCTTCATCAATATCTATAGTGCTATACTCTATTCTTTTATCATTAGCTAAACTAAATACTGCATGTGTTTTTACATGTTCTGCAATTTTTGTGCCAAGCTCTCTTGTTGCTGGAATACCAACATTTGGATTAATAGTTGTAGTGCCATTTGTATTAAAATAGAATGATAATTTTAATTCTGTATTGTCAATTTCAATAGTATATAAAGTAGTTAGTCCTTTTTCTTCAATATTTTTTATTTTAATATTTTCAGAGAAACTTTCCATAGAAGAATTAATTTTATCTCTATCTAATTGTAATTTTTTTAAGTCTGACATTTATATTATCCAATAAGTTCTTTGATGTAATATACATTAAGTTTAATTAAAATTCGCAATTCTATCTTAAAATAATTAATAAAATGTTGAGTTGTTGCACTCCTTTGCGATAATTAATTCTATTTTTATTCTAAGTTATACTAAAAATTTAGCTGAGAATTGGAATTCAAATAAGTGTTTTTTAAGTATAAAACTATAAAAAAGAACCCTTTAAAAGTCTCATATTCTGCATTATTAAAAATTTGAATCTCAATATTTCTATCAATCCATTTTGAGTGTTTGCCCAGAACCATTATGATGATATTTTACTATTGAGAGATATTTTTTATTTTTTTGTGTATTAAGCCTTACATCTGCCGATATATACTCCATTTGTATTTAATAGAGTCGCTAAATGTGTAAATTCTTGTTAGCTAGAATTTATATAGTTTTTTTATAATGATTTTAATATATACTTAATAGATTCTTTTTTTTCTTTAATTTTTTGCATTTATATTAGGATTTTCATAATGATAAAATGCAAAGGGAATTATAAAAGAGTAACTTCTTGAAAAAGCACATCCTCTTGATGAACTAAAATAATAGTCTTTAAAATTTCCTATTAAAATACTAGTATCAATTTCACTTGTAGAATTTTTTATATCATATAAATAACTTAAAAAAGGATAATTACTATTTTTTTATTTTTTCATAGTTTAAGTTTTTTTCTTTACAATAGATCTCAAGGTCATTGTAGAAAAACATATCTTTATCTGGGAAATACTCATCTAGAATAAGTTTTATATCTTTGCTATCAGATAAGCTAGATTCTACATATGCATCTTTTTGTTCAAGAATATTCAAAAAATCTTTTATTTTTTTACTCATAAGATAAATTTTATATGTATAAAACTTTGTGAAAGCTTAATCTTTCAGATTGAAGTATTTTTAATTGTAATGTGTTTTTTACATATAAATGTTAATAAAACAAAGATTAAAGAATAGCAGTAATATATTAATATTGATTTTTTAGCTGTACAATTTACTTAGATTAAATACAATTAACTAAGATAATTAACATTAATGATGAATATAGTCAGCATTTATTACATTTTTCGCAAGTCATAAGAATTTATAAATATATTACAATTCATTGATTTATTATTAATATTATGCTAGTTTTTTGCTGATACAAGAGTAGTAATCCTTTATAAAGTGTCAGTTGGAGTATATTAAGGGTTAGGGTAGTAGTGGGTGACTCCCCGAAAGGAGACACTACTTTGAAGTTTTTCATTATAATAATGGTTTTAATGGTATTGGCACTACCATTGAATTAAAACCGAGCGGGAGGAAACTCCCTCTCAACCATTGTTATAATTGTATCAATTTTTAATTCAAATAACAAGAGAAAATATGCAAATAGAAAAATACATAGAATTTTCAAAAGAATTTTTATTATTCAAGCTGCAAACATTAGATAAATCAAAAGTAAAAGATGATTTTAATGAAATAGAATTTAAAGAAAGTATTAAAAGCACTAGCAGTATGGAAGAGTTACATATTGTGTGTAAGCAAATAGCTTTCAAAGGATTAAAACAAATAACAACACTATTTAATCCTATAAAGAATTTTTTTGAGTATTTAAACAAAACCAATAAAAATTTATTAGATATTGATACTAATTTAGTTGAAGATTATATAAACATAACTTGTGTAGATATGAAGTTAAGCTATGGAACTAGAGCTAATTATAAAACAACATTAGTATCATTTTTTACGTATATTGATGATTCTTGTAATTTTGAAAAGAAATTTAATATTAAAAAGATAAAAGTTAATTCAAATGATGTGAGTTCAAAATCAAACAATAAACTTATTGACTGGCTAGATACAGATACACTAACAAGAGTAAATAAAGAGATTCTAAACTATTTCAAAGTTGACAATTTAGAAAAATATAGAGATATATTAATATTTAGACTATTTTGTTTTAGTGGTATTTTACCAAATGAAATGGCTTCTTTAACTTTGGATAGCTTTATATTTAAAGATAGTATGATGTTTCTAAAAATAGAGGGAAATAGTGAATCTAAAAATAGAGAGATACCTCTTCCAAAAGATAAGCTTATTAGATATTACAATAAGTATATAGATTTTAGAAATCCAAAAGCAAAATCATTTTTTTATAATAAAGACTTCAACCAAATAGAGGTTAGTTTATTATCAGAGATCGTTAAAAGATTATTAGAATTTTGTAATGTAAGCATAATAGACAAAACACCAAAAATGCTAAGAAAAACTTATGCTTTATTTTTAAATAATGAAAAAGGAAAAGATGGATTTACACAGCCAGAGCAGAACATCAAATATTTATTAGGTTTAGCAAACACAACACAACTAAGAGAAATCCTAAAATATGGCTCTATTGATATAGAAACAGCATCAAGCGCTTTCGAGAATTTAGAAATTTATAAAAAGAATTGTAAATATATTATAAATTCTTGACAAATAGGACAATTTTTGATATGATTTCGGTATGAATTTAGCACATCAAGTGCAACAAAGTGAGAGGTATAAAATATACCATAAAAGAGAGGATAAAATGAAACCAATTTATGTTGAAATTGAAAGACTAATGAAACTAGCAAATGAAAGAAATATTGCTTTAGAATGTACAAAAATGGAAGCAGAAGAGAATATTGAAAAAGTAACTTTTTATGCAAACAATGAAAAAATTAGTTATTCTGATTTATTAGAAAAACTGCAATAAAGGATGGGAGTTATGACAATAGAAGAAGTAGTACAAATGCTAGAAGATTGTAAAGCTTTAGCAAACTCAAACGAGGAAGCAGAAAAGCTTAAAAAAGAGTTCATCAAGAACTTTAAAAATGAATATGAAATTATTGAAAAATAGTGAAGTAAAGATTAAAAGGAGTTGTTATGAGTAAATTAAATAATGGTGAGCCTAGTTTAGAAAAGATTGATGATTATAATGGAAATGAATCAAAACAAAAAAGAAATACAGTAAGACTTGTTGTGATTTTTTGTTTAATTGTTGGTGGAATTTTTGCTTATTTAAAATCAACTGCTACTCCAAGTGATTATGTTGAAACAAAAGAACAATCTGGAATAAACCCTACTAAAAATTAAATAATAATAGCATTAGATTTTTCTAATGCTATTAAAATCTTAAAAAAATAGCCTAAAAATAAGCAATACCAACTATTATTAAGTTCATATAATATATACTATAAGAAATATCAAAATGATAAATAGAGTAAAAAAGGAAAAATAATGAGAAAAAAATTATTAGCCATTACATTAATAGCTGGTTTAACATCATTACTAAATGCAGAAGGATTTGATACAAAAGTATCAGTAGGAGCAAGTTCTGCAAAAATTAAAAGTGATAGATATACTCAATATGGAATTGGATATACATCAAATACAAATTTAAATAATGGAATTATTTTAGGTTTTGGAAATAGTTTATCTTATGGAAATGTTAGAAGTGGAGTTGAAGCTATTAGTGTTGATATGGATTTAAGAGCAGGTTATGAAATAACAGAAGATTTAACAGGGTTTATTTTAGGAACAGGTGTTGCTCAAACTGTTGATAATAATTCTGCAACAGGTCTTGGATATGGTGGTTCTTTAGAGTATAGACTTACTTCAAATGTAGCACTTGAGGGAAGTTATAGAACAGTTACAATGAATGATTCGCCAAGAGATTATGACTATGATGTATCAAATCTTGCAATAAAATTCAACTTTTAAAAGTTGAATTTTATTTATGTTAATAGCTCTAAATAGCTACCATCAAAACACAAAACACTCATATAACTCAATACGAACAAATCCAAATAGAGTAGATTGGAATAATCCTCCAAATAAATTTAAATTTTATTCAAAAGAGTATAAAAGAGTTCATTTAAACTCTTCAAATCAAAACTATAATTTTTTGTATTTAATTTCTGGAATTAGTGCTAAAAAAAGCTATCCATCAGGTGAATATTATCTAAGAATAAATCCAAGTGCTGGAGCTTTATATCCAAATGAAGTCTATTTTCAAGTACGAAATGTAGATGGATTTGAAGATGGAATTTATCACTTAGAAGTTGGCTCTTCTTGTGCTGTATTATTAAAAAAATTTGAAAAGAATGAGGGAATAGAAAATTTTTTAAGACTAAGTTACAGTGTAGATGGTTTTATATTTTTTATTTCATCAATATATTTTCGCTCTTCTTGGAAATATAAAAATAGGGCATTTAGATATTGTTTATTGGATGCTGGGCATTTAATAGGAACTATGGAAGCAACTTCTTATTTGTTTGATAAAAAGTTTGAGGTTTTATATGATTTTTCAAAAGAAAAATTAAATGAATTTTTTTCTTTTGATGAAAAAGAATTTTTTACTTCAGTAGTAATTGTTGGAGATAAAAAAGAGTCAAAAAAAGAGAGTTTTTCTTTAACTCTTCCAACTTTAGATGGGGCAAGTTATATAGAAGAAAATATTAGTTTTTTCCAAAAAAATGAGTTAGTTGAAAATG
>ERZ650300.2158-NODE-2158-length-10669-cov-3.541455_pt1 | contig 10669 bp, 10 predicted proteins | sample MGYA00376236_ERZ650300 | MGnify/ENA primary metagenome ERZ650300 (study PRJEB26733, sample SAMN07839303) | wastewater metagenome | biome: urban; feature: wastewater treatment plant; material: waste water | place: USA: North Carolina | collected 2016-04-28 ... | reverse complement strand
GCTTTATCATCTTTAGCATTGTCAATTAATACAATCTTTCCAACCACAGGAAACACCTTTTCCATCATCTTGGTCATGCTTAACTTTACCATCTTACATGCATCAGCAATCGCATCAGCCTCGCCACTCATGCTATTACCTCTGGTTGTGAACATAAACGAAGTAGAAGATTCCTTTGAATTTGGCTTAATCATGGTAATTACATAGTTTAGGTTTACTTCTGTCAGCGTAAATCTTTCTCCTTTATCTTCTACAGTTTGGCTAGATACGGCTGGTTTTTGAAGATGACCTTTAACCAAAGTATACTGCTTGTCAGTGGCTTTACAGTTTTCTGCATCTAAAACGTTAACTCGCATAGTCTTGACTAATGCTCTAATAACATTTTCCCTTAAAGTTCGTATATCACTGTCAGTATAACCGCCTTCTGCAGTAAACTTCTCAACCAATACGTTAGCTTTCTCTTGTGCATGAGTAAATACCATTACCATGAACAACATAGATATACACAAAATAATTCTTTTCATATAATTTTTTAATGAGTTTAATTATAATTTTTCTCTTCTAATTCTAAAAAGAAATCGTTTAATCCAGTAAAATATTTATTTCCATTCCAGATCAATTGTTTTTGTTCGCTTGAAAGTTCAAAAAACGGTTTATGAATAGGGAAGTCAAATTTATAAGCATTGTTTACTAATTGATCGCGATACCAACCCATACTTTCACCACGCCAAGGAAACACAGCATTTTCATATACAGATAAGGCGGTATTTGGAATTACTAAATCTTCATCAATTCCAATAACACTTCCATAGCCTTCACAGGTTGGACAAGCTCCATAAGGATTATTAAAACTGAACAAATGAATATTAGGTTCCAAAAAAGTTATACCATCCAATTCAAAATTAGAACTGAATTCTAAACGTTTTTTCGAATCTACTTCTTGTAAATAGCAAACACCTTTTCCTTCATAAAAAGCGGTTTGTACTGCATCTGCTAAACGGTTAAAAAACTCTTCCTCTTCCTTGACAACGATTCGGTCTACGATTAGTAAAACATCTTTATTATCTAATTCATGCTGGTCAATTGTATCTAGACGCACCATTTCGTTATCAACTAAAATACGTGCAAAACCTTGCTGTAATAAAACTTTTAGTTTGTCTTCTAAAGCTCGACCTTCTTCTAAATGAATGGGAGCAAGTAGTAACCATTTACTATCTAAAGCAAATTCTTTGATATCATTAATCACATCAGAAACCGTATCTTTTTTTACTTCTTTACCAGAAATAGGCGAGTAGGTTTTACCAATTCGGGCAAAAAGAAGTTTTAGATAGTCATAAATTTCTGTTGAAGTTCCTACAGTCGATCGTGCATTGCTTGTATTTACTTTTTGTTCAATGGCAATTGCTGGTGCAATTCCTTTGATGTATTCTACTTTTGGTTTGTCTAATCTTCCAAGAAATTGACGAGCATAGGAAGACAAACTTTCAACATATCTGCGTTGTCCTTCTGCATATAAAGTATCAAAAGCCAAACTCGATTTTCCAGAACCAGAAAGCCCTGTGATTACTACCAATTTATTTCTAGGAATAGCAACATCTAAATTTTTAAGGTTATGCAATTGAGCACCTTTAATTAAGATGTTTTTTTTGGGTTCTAAAGTTGAAAAATCAGGTTGTGTCATTGTTGTTTTTAATAGAAATGCAAATATAGTCATTTATCAAAATACAATAAACTCAATTTGAAAATACATTTTATGAGGATTAATTTGAAGAATTGAAATTGAAACGATATTTTTACATTCTAAACATTCAAAATCTTATGAATTTTTCGGTTAAAAATCTACTTTCCATATTGTTTGTTTTTCTTAGCTCTTTTATTATTGCTCAAGAGTTGCCGCCTATTGTAAAATATCCTTCAAGTGTTTATGGTGCCGGAAATCAGAATTGGATGATTTCTCAAGATAATAATCAATTTTTATTGTTTGCTAATAATGAAGGACTATTAGAATTTAATGGTTCTAATTGGAATTTATATCCTTCACCTAACGAAACGATTATACGTTCAGTAAAAGTTGTTGGTGATAAAATTTTTACGGGTTGTTATATGGAATTTGGATATTGGACCCGTGAAGCAAATAATCGCTTAAAATATTATTCATTAAGTAATAAAATAAAAAACAAAATTATTGATGATGAACAATTCTGGAATATATTAAATTATGAGCAATGGGTAATTTTTCAATCATTAAATCAAATTTATATATATGATTCCAAAACAAGTAATTTTACTATAATTACTCCGAAAAATAATATTTTAAAAGCCTTTCAGACTAATAATTCTATATACTTCCAAGTAGCAAACGAAGGTTTGTATGAGGTTGAAAACGGCAAAAGTAAATTGATTTCAAATAGTTCAGTTGTTTTAAGTAACAAAATAGTAGAATTATTTTCAAATGAAGATGGTTTGTTATTGCAAACACAATCCAATGGTTTTTTTAAGTACATCAATGGTGTTTTTTCTTCATTTATAACTGAAGTTGACGCACAAATTGCATCTAGTAGTGTGTATAGTTGTCAACAATTATCAGATAAGGGTTTTGCTATTGGAACAGTTTCTAATGGTATTTTTATTCTTTCTGCAGATGGTAAATTAAAGTATCATATTACACAGAATAAAGGTTTAAGTAATAATACAGCGTTGTCATTATTTGAAGATATTGATAAAAATTTGTGGATAGGATTAGATAATGGAATTAATTGTATCAATTTACAATCACCAGTCAGAAGTTATTCTGATGATACAGGAATATTAGGTACAGTATATACTTCACTTTTGTATAAAAACAAATTATATATAGGTACTAATCAAGGGTTATTTTTTAAAAGTTTTAATTCAGAAGAATCTTTTCAATTTGTTAAAGGAACAAAAGGACAAGTTTGGTCAATATTTGAGAATGATGGCACTTTGTTTTGTGGACATGATTCAGGCACTTTTATTATTGATTCAGATAATGCACAACCAATTTTTTCCGCTTCAGGTACGTGGAAATTTGAAAAGATATTGGGAAGAAAAGATTTGTTATTACAAGGAAATTATTATGGGATTTCTGTTTTACAGAAAGTTAATAATCAGTGGCGTTTTAGAAATAAAATTTCAGGATTTGATTATTCGTCAAAGTATTTTGAAATTACAAATTCAAATGAGGTTTATGTAAGTCATGAATATAAAGGTGTTTTTCGATTTAAGCTTAATAACGACTTTACTAAAGCATCACATTTTTTTGCTTATAACAATCCAAAGAAAGGAAAGAATGCTTGTCTAAAGAAGTATAATAATTCTATTTTTTATGCTAATAAAGACGGAATTTTCAAGTTAGATAATAGTTCTAAAAAATTTAGCAAAGACACTATTTTAAGCACAGTTTTTCAAAATGATGAATTTACATCGGGTAAGATGATTGTAGATAAATCTAATAAGTTGTGGTTGTTTTCAAAAAATTACATTCATTATTTTACTTTGAGTAAATTGAGTAATCAACTTAAACAAAATACAATACCAATTCCAGCTTCACTAACTAATTCTATGTTGGGATATGAAAATATTACTCAATTAACTAATTCGATTTATTTAATAGGAACTACAGATGGATATTATACAATTAATATTAACGATTTAAGTTTTAAAAATTATAGTGTTTCAATTGCTAACATTACTATAAATAAATTAGATGAAAAGTTAATTAATTGTTCGGTTAAAGAATCTGGAGAATTTAAATATGATGAAAATAATATTATAATTAATTATACTGTTCCAGAATACAATAAATACATAAATGCTGAATACCAATATATATTAGAAGGATTACAAGAGGAATGGACTGAGTGGTCAGCAAAAACGTCTGCGAATTTTAAAAATTTACCACCTGGAAAGTATGTTTTTAAAGTGAGAGCAAAAATCGCAAATTCTAAACCTGAAAACATTGCAATTTATAGCAGATTGCCCTAAACATGGGGTAATTATCATCCACCAAATGAATGCTATATCACGCAAGAATATGTTGCAGCGCTACTCTATAAACAATTAGAACATTATTCTCTGTGAAATCTCTGCCAATCCACAGCAAGAACAAGCTTGGTTTGAACGAATCGAAACGCAAAGTATTATCCGACAGTTGGCTCAAGCCGTAGAAAATAGCTTAAAAGCAGAGCATAGCTTTTCTCAATTTGTATGGAAAAGCTAAGACGATTTTGCCAATAAAATCTTAAATAAAGTGATTTAAGCATCGCCATTTAGGTGTATGGTGTATATTTGTTTAAACACTTTATTTGAGAGTATTGGTGCATGATACAGGTCGATTTTTCTAAATTATCTCCACAAGTAGTTTGGCGGCATTTTGAGACCTTATGTACAATTCCTCGACCATCTAAACATGAACAACGGTTAAGACAGCATTTAAAAGATTGGGCAGAACAGCGCAATTTGGAAACCTATGTCGATAACATTGGTAACCTAATTATTCGAAAAGCGGCAAGTACGGGTAAAGAACAGGCTGCTGGTGTGATTTTGCAAGGCCATCTGGATATGGTGACACAAGCCAATCGTGGTACCCAGCATGATTTTTTTAAAGATCCAATTCAACCAGTCTTAAAAGATGGTTGGCTGATTGCTGAAAATACCACGCTTGGTGCAGACAATGGCATTGGCGTTGCACTTGCAATGGCGGTATTAGAATCAAATGATATTGCTCATGGTCCGATTGAAGTCCTGTTGACCATTGATGAAGAAGCAGGAATGAGTGGTGCTCGTTTGCTTGAGTCAGGCGTGTTAACTGGACAGTGGCTTTTCAATATTGATACCGAAGAATGGGGTGAGCTGTATCTTGGCTGTGCAGGCAGTATTGACCTAGAAGTGGGACAGACACTTGAATATGAAACAGCACCAAGTGATTTAATCTTTGTAGATTTACTGGTATCAGCTTTGAAAGGTGGTCACTCTGGGGTTGATATTCATTTAGGTCGTGGGAATGCCAATGTCATTCTAGCCCATTTCCTCAATGATTATTTGGCACCATCCAATGGCCGACTGGTTGAGTTTGTCGGTGGATCGGCACGCAATGCCATCCCGCGTGAAGCTGTGGCAACCATTGCAATTAAAGCAGAGCAATTACCCGCGTTGGAAAATGCCGTTGCTGTGGCACAAACTGAATGGCAACAAAAGTTACAGAACATTGATGATCAGCTACAGATCAGCTTACAGCAAAATGCTAACCCGATAAATGAAGTTATAACATTGCAGCAACAGCAAGCTTGGTTGCAAGCATTGGCAAGTTGTCCATACGGGATTGCCCAGTGGAGTAGCGCTTTAGCTGATGTGGTTGAGACTTCGAATAATATTGGTGTGGTCAAATTGACCAAAGATGAAGCGAAAACCTTAATTATGGTTCGTTCGATGGTGAATCAAGAAGCAGTAGCATTTGCTCAAAAGATTCAACAGCACTTTGCCAGTTTTGAAATTCAATCTGAATTAACGCCTTTAGTATCAGGTTGGACACCGAATCCAGAATCGGCTGCATTAAAGTGCTTACAACAGGCTTATCAATCTGCATTTGATATTGAACCTAATCTAAAAGTCATTCATGCAGGTTTGGAGTGTGGCATTATTGCGGAACATTATCCTGATTTACAGATGGTGTCGTTTGGCCCTGATATTCAAGGGGCGCATGCACCAGGTGAGCGTGTGAAAGTAGATACTGTAGATAAATGCTGGAAGTTACTGGTGACTGCACTGGAAAGTGTGAAGTAACGAATTAATCCTGAGATCAGACCGATGATCCTGTCTTGGTCTGATCAATCAGTGATAAATATTGTGTTGGTAAATGTATTGTTAGCCAAACACCATTTTCTGCTTGATAAAACTCAAAGCCGTGTTTATACATTTGCGGTGTGTTAATTATGAATAGCACAGGCTTACCATAGTGTTGGCCTACATTGGCTACCGCAACTGCAGCAAAAATCAGACAAGGGATGATTTTGGAGTCAATAAAGATTTTTTCGATCAGTTCCATTAAGAACTTATCGGCTGTCATTGCAGCAATCGCAATCACGGCGTAAATCATGAAAATCCAGAATGAGTATTTTGCCAAACGTTCCCAGTCAAAAGGTCGAATCGAAGAACTTTGATTTAAATCATTGGCAAAATCGGGCGTAATCGTGCCTTGTTGTTGCCAATATTCAATAGTTTACTTTAAAAAAAGTCCCTGTTTTTTATTTAATTTCATTATTAAAAATCCGAATGCTCATTTTATCGATATTGATAAAGCAGAAATGGGGCGTTAGGAGTATTCCTTTTAGTAATCGAATGAATATTTTATTATATGTTTCAATGGTTAATATTTGATTTTATTATTTGAAAAATGGGTATTTTTTGATCTTTTGTTGTCATCCAATAATTGCTTTCATGGTGGAAATCTGAATAGGCATAAGGTAGCTCTTCAATAGTTAAACAATTAAGCATATTTTGATACCACTCAATATAGGCAGAATTCTTATTTTTGCATTGGTTTAAAAACTCTTGATGTTGTTGAATAAATAGCTCAGTCAGTTCAGTAATATCTTGAGTGATTTCTGTTTTGCGGATATCTCTATTTTTTTGAATCCAGCTAGAAATAATAATGGTAGATGCATTTTTATGGCTATTCAAAAAAGAACATCTCCAATAACAACCAGAAGGAGATAGAGAGGGTTCAACATATAAAGATTCAAATCCTCGTTTGTGCAATTCATGTGCAATATAAAGTATTTTTTTTAGATTGGTGATGTAAAAATCCTTTTTCACTGTCAATGTCCTGTTTTTCTATTTAAGTCTACAGTTTTAAAAAGCGAGCAATCACTTGGCGTAACTGTTTTAGATAACCTGTAAAGAAATGGTTTGCACCTGGCAAAATCGTGATCGGATGTTTTTGTGGTTTTGCCCAAGCAATCATATCTGAAAGCAAGGTGATGTCATCTTGTTCGCCATGTACAAATAAGATATTGCCATCAATTGCTGGGGTTGTGTAGTGGCGTAAGTCAATCACTGAGCCTGTTGGCAATCCACATAACACTAATTGCTTCGGACGTAATTCTTCGCTGAGTTGTGCTTGGCATTTTGCCAGTACATGTGAACCAAAGCTAAAACCACCTGCATAGAAGGTTAAACCTGCATGTTTTGCACGGGCATATTCAATCACTGCCATAATGTCATCTGTTTCACCATGACCTTGATCATGTGTACCTTCACTGCCAGCTAAGCCACGGAAGCTAGGACGGTAAACCACGCATCCCATCTCATTAAAAATCTGAGCCAGTAGTACAGGAACTTTATGATGCGGTGTACCACCTTGCAAAGGATGTGGATGGCAGACGACAGCAAAACCTGTGATTTCACCTTGGGGTTGATCTACAAACATTTCAATTTGACCAACAGGACCTTGGATGAATACTTGCTCAGACATAAGATACGCAATGGATAATGGAAGAATCCACTATTTTACCGATAAAACTGAACGAGAACACGAATTGGCATTAAAAATTATCAACTGATATAGTTTCACCAAGATAAATTTATTCTGATTGATTATGCTTGCTTTAATTTCTCCAGCGAAAACACTAGATTATGAAACTACATTACCGACTGATACATATACTCAGCCTCGTTTGTTGGCGCAATCTCAACAATTAATTGATGTTTGTCGCAAGCTTTCTGCGAGTGAAATCGCATCATTGATGACGGTGAGTGAGAAAATAGCTAACTTAAATGTAGAGCGCTTTCGTGACTGGAATGCAGATTTTGATTTTTCTAATGCACGTCAGGCATTATTTGCATTTAAAGGCGATGTGTACACAGGTTTAGATGCTTATCACCTAAAAGACCGAGAGATTGATTTTGCCCAGCAGCATTTGCGTATGTTATCTGGTCTTTATGGCTTATTGCGTCCGTTGGATTTGATGATGCCATACCGTTTGGAAATGGGAACTAAACTAAAGAATAGCCGTGGTCATAATCTATATGAATTTTGGGGCAGTATTATCACCGATCAAATTAACCAGGATTTAGCTGAAATTGATGCAAAAGTGTTGGTAAATTTGGCCTCTGACGAATATTATAAATCTGTGAATGAAAAGAAAATTCAGGCAGAAATTATCAAGCCTGTATTCTTGGATCAGAAGAACGGAAAGTATAAAGTTATTAGTTTCTATGCGAAAAAAGCGCGTGGCCTGATGGCGAGATACTTGATTGAAAATAAATTAAGCCAAGTAGAACAATTAAAAGCATTTGATAGTGAAGGGTACTACTTTGATGCTGAAAGTTCATCGAATAAAGAATTGGTCTTTAAGCGAGATGAGCAACACGCAGCTTAGATTTACCTTGGGCAGGGTGGGATGTTAACCAAAGAACATTTATTAAAACACGCGATATCGTCTGATCAAGTCCGGATTAAAGGGCAATTGACAGAACCGCGGAGTTATGGGGTATATGCGCTACCTTTAGATCGTGATGGAACCAGACGTTTTCGATTTGGTAATCACCCTGTACGCCAGCAAGAACTAAAACATGAGTTTGGCTCCTGTACCTTGTATCAGCTTTTTCTAGAACGTAAAGATGCTGAATTACTGGCAAAGTGGCTGAATAAAGAAATCCAATGAGGATGAGCAATGCCGCAGTATTTATCTACATTAGAAAAATCATGGTTTGAGCTGCATCAGCATTATCATTTTTCAGAGCCGCAGAAAGTTTTTAATAAGTTGATTGCTGCCTATAGTGAAAAGCAGCGGGCTTATCATACGCTGCAACATTTATATGAGTGTTTGGCTTTGCTTGACTCGATTCGAGCTGATTTAAATGACGCGGATGCTGTAGCATTGGCGCTCTGGTTCCATGATGCAGTTTATGACCCACAAGCCAAAGATAATGAACTTAAAAGTGCTGAGCTGTTCGAGCAGTATTTGGCTCAAGATTTATCATTTGAAATTGTTCAAAAGATTAAGCGATGGATTCTTGTCACGCAAAAGCATGAAGCAACGAATGAACTAGATTTACAGTTTTTACTGGATATTGATTTGGCGATTCTAGCAGCTTCACCTGAGCGTTTTACGGAATATGAACAGCAGATTCAGCAGGAATATGCTTGGGTATATCCAGATATTTATTTGATTAAAAGAAAACAAGTTCTAGCACATTTTTATCAGACAGAACCGCTGTATCAAACTGAATATTTTCAACAGAATTTTGAGCAAAGGGCGAAAGAGAACTTAAAATTTAACCTTTTTTAGAGAATCAAGAATTTCAATAATTCTCTAATAATCTTTCTTTAGTAAAATTCAGATATTAGGACAATAATTTTCATAAAGCGTTGTTAAAACAACCTGTAACTTAGGGTCACTAATTGAATAAAAGATTTGCTTTCCATCCCGACGTGTAGAAACTACATTACTTTTTCTTAACATCATAAGCTGTTGTGACAGGGTAGGTTGTAGGATATGAGTAGCTTCTTCAATTTGAGACACATTTAATTCTTGTTTGGCTAAATGACATAAAATAATTAAGCGATCTGTGTTTGCCAAAGACTTAAGTACATTGACAATAGAGCTTGCAGACTCTCTCATCACGTTGATCTCTATATCCTTTTGCATACTTTTCTCACTACATTCAAGCCGAACTTAGTATAAGGTGAGAAAAACATAAAAATGTATTAAAACTTGAAAAATACAATGGTTTTTTGTGAATATCTATATCAGTGAAACTTATATTTATCATTAATAACGCTTAGACTTTAAAATTTGAGAGTTTAGATATTTTTAGCAATGTTAGAAATTGTTAAAATTTTATAAATAATAAAATTATACCAATCTTTGAAAATGACATAAGTATAAAATTTGCAGTTTGTAAAAATTCAAATTTGAATACAATTAAAGATGATTTTTCTAAATTAATCTCTTTTGTTGAAATAGAAGAGCTAGAACTCTCTTTTATTTTAAACTATATAGACAAAAAAATTTTACTTTATTCTTTGGCTTTAAAGGCAATTTTAGAAAATAGTTTTGAAAAAAATATTGATAAATTTTTAAATGAACTTTTACTTTTTTCTATAAAATTACGAGCAAGTGATATTCATATTGAGCAATTTAAGGATTTAATTTTATTTAAATTTAGAATAGATGGAAGATTAAAAACATTTTTTGCATTTAAAAGTGAATTTTTTAAGTTTATTTCTTCTTTTATAAAACTCAATTCAAATTTAGATATGACGCAGGTTCGTTTACCTCTTGATGGAAGATTCTCATTGAATATAGAAAATAAAAAATATGATTTCAGAGTTTCTACCATGCCAACACTTGAAGCTGAATCGATAGTTTTAAGAATCTTAGATAATAAGAATATAAATAAAAATCTTCAAACATTGGGGTTATCAAAAGATTTATTAGAAATTTTAACTCAAACTTTAAAATTAACTCAAGGTTTGATTTTGATTTCAGGACCAACAGGAAGTGGTAAAACTACAACTTTATACTCTATTTTACAAGAGTTAAATTGTGAAGAAAAAAAGATAATAACAGTCGAAGACCCAATAGAATATAAAATTGATTCGATTTGTCAAATTCCAATAAATAGTAAAATTGGGCTTAGTTTT
>ERZ650300.2156-NODE-2156-length-10682-cov-3.492801_pt1 | contig 10682 bp, 8 predicted proteins | sample MGYA00376236_ERZ650300 | MGnify/ENA primary metagenome ERZ650300 (study PRJEB26733, sample SAMN07839303) | wastewater metagenome | biome: urban; feature: wastewater treatment plant; material: waste water | place: USA: North Carolina | collected 2016-04-28 ... | reverse complement strand
TGAGCCCGATAGTCGTCATTCCAGCCGGCTCTTTTTAGCTTGTTTCTCTGACTTCCCGAACGGCATAAGCACAAGATGACGATTGGGCTGAGGCACTCACGTCGTTGGCTAGTTCAACTTACCAACTGTGTAATGAATTCGACCTGGACATGGCAGTGATCACAGACTGACATGATACCCTTAACACCACAGTGGTTTTCCCAAGTCCACGGAGGACTTGAAAATTCGAACCAGGTCAATTTTTCGCAAGAACAACCACAACAGGGGCAACAGAGACCTTTTCCGCCCATCAACTGGGCACTGTCCAAGCTCATCTTGATCCTTCGCCTAGGATGATTGCGCGCCTTATCCACGTCACGCCATGGATACATTTCCTTTTGCTGCTCATTCTTAGCCATATTGCCCTTAGGTCACATTAAGCAGGATCTTGCGGCTCCGGTACATGAACCATCAACTCCCCCACCGAACAGCCAAAGTAGTTACACAAGGCATCGACTGCGGCAGTGGTGGTGGAGTGACGGTTGGCCGGATTCTGCATTTTTGACAGTGATGTTCTGTTGACGCCGGTTTTCTCTGCGACCTCGATGAGCGTGATCTTGCGTTGCTCCCGAAACTCCTTCTCCGCGATCAGTTCCTTTAGCCGAAATCGGATCATAAAACCCCTAAAGAAATATATTTCAAAAATAGCAGCAAATGTTCTTTGACAGAACAGTAAAACCACCCTAAAGTTCCCTCAAAGAACATTACATCCACATGGGAACGATGAGGTGCTCTATGAACAAAACCTTACTTAGTGCTGACGAACTTGCCGAACGAATCAAGTTTAGCGCAGCTTACATCAATCATGGACTCAAAAACACGGTGTTCTTGGAGGGGACCCACTACATCCGGCCGTTTGGGGGACGGAAAGTCTTCTACATCTGGGAAGCGATCGAGCAGGAGATGTACAAGCCGAGTAACCGTCAGCTGTCGGTGATCCCGATGGCCAACGGAGGTATATGCCGTGGGTAGCATCCGAAGCCGTGACGGCAAACTCTTTTTCGATTTCCACTATCAGCAGGTGCGCTGTCGTGAGCAAACCATGCTGAAGGACACCAAGCTTAACCGCAGCCGACTAGAAAAAGTCATGGAGGAGATAGAAAGCGCCATCCGTCTAGGACGCTTCGTCTATCGTGACTACTTTCCCAGTAGCAAGCGATGTGCAGAATTCGAGCAACTAGACCAAGCAACACAAGACGTGATCACCCATGCACCTGACGCACCAAGGCTCATCAGCAATATGCCAAGCTTTGCCTCTTTCAGTCGGCAGTGGCTATCAGAAAATGAGGCCTTCTGGAAAACAAGTCATTGTCTCAACATCAACTCGATTTTTGAGCGCTACCTGCTGCCAGCATTCGGCTCTCAGCCCATCGATACTATTACAAGGGCTGACATACTGAATTTTCGCGGGCGGCTCGGCAAAGGTTACACAGCCAGCAAACGCAGCATAACCAATGACCGTATTAATCACATCATGACGCCCTTGCGCTGCGTGTTTAGTGAGGCGGCGATGCGTTGTGACTTCGAGAATCCATTCCAGAACATCCGCCCACTGAAGATCAGCAGAGGATCAATCGAGCCATTTTCCCTGGCCGAGGTGCGTACTTTTCTTGCTGGGGTACGAGCAGATTACCAACCTTACTATACGGTTCGTTTTTTCACCGGTATGCGTACTGCCGAGATAGATGGTCTGCTCTGGCGCTACGTGGACTTCAATAAGCGGCAGATCCTGATCGAACAAGCCTTGGTCAATGGCAAAGTCGAAACACCGAAAACCCAATCATCCTATCGAGCTATTCAAATGTCAGAGCCTGTCTATCAGGCATTGCTCAAACAGCGTGAAGCCACCCGCCACTATGATTATGTCTTTTGCAATGAAGCCGGCAATCCACTGGATCATCGCAATGTCACCAAACGGATCTGGTACCCCACCCTCCTCATACTGGGATTGAGCCGTCGACGGCCCTACCAAACCCGCCACACCACGGCAACGCTCTGGCTGGCCGCAGGGGAAAGCCCCGAGTGGATAGCCCAACAACTCGGGCACAGCACCACCAAGATGCTGTTTGAGGTCTACAGCCGTTTTATACCTAATGCGACACGACAGGACGGCAGCGCCTTCAACTCGCTGATTGCATCAACATGAGCATTGGAGAATGACGATGAAACAACTCTGCTGGCTAACCAGGATAGAACGCAGCGGGCACTTGCCCATCACGGTCTGCGAGCTACTTTACGGCAACGAGCCCATACAGGCCCTTGTGACGGCCGATACCGCATCTAGATATCCCTACGAGAGTGGGCTTGTCGAAATCAGCTATGAGACCAACCAACAAGGGCTCATCATTATTGATGCGCTGGTAGCTGTTCCTGCCATGATCAGCTATGAACTGTATTACAACGCTATCAGCCGACTCAACAAAGGCCGCTTGCCGCTACTGACCCGATTCGTTGGGTTACTGGGTTTTATCACCGATCCTTGCCTGCATCGGTTTGTCTCCTACTGGTCGACACACCCCGAGCAATTTAACGCCTTCATTACCATGCCGGCCAGTTACCAGGATCATCATGCCTTCCCTCACGGTCTGTTGGTCCACAGTCTCGAGGTGGCTGAATTGGCATATAGCAATGCATTGCGCTTGCATCATCCGACCAAGGAGTGTCAGCTGGCACTTGTTGCTGGCTTGTTCCATGACCTGGGCAAGATCTATAGCCAAACAGAAGCTGGGATCCATAGCTACCAAACAGGTGCACACGAATGCTTGAATTTTGCGTTGCTTGCCGCCCCCATGGAGGAATTGGCGCGTGAGGATTGGGATTGTCACCGTATGCTATCAAGCATGTTGGCTCCATATTCCAAGCATCGGAGCGAACAATATGCCATTGAGGGCATATTGAGGAATGCTGACCACAACTCATGCCAATCGGCCCGTTCGCACATGCTGTTTGAGGATAAACCGGCACATTTTCGTTTCATCAAGCATGGGAACCGCATGCTCAGGAGACTCCCGACATGATCCGCCAGCTCCCCGGGGCAGTACTGATTCTTGCAGGCCAGTGATTACAGAGGCTTCAAGGTTGCAGACAGAATGAGCATGAGCTGCATCATCGACAAAAATGCCCGTTGTCTGCGTCCCCGCCCCCCCAGCTTACTATTGAGCAGACGCACTTCCATGACCCCTAAACCATCATGCTTGGGCAAATATGGCCAGTCTTGCTGCTTTCCCTCCTCTATCGGCACACCAGCAAGACCAGCGCATTGTAGCAAGCCATTCCATTGCCCCAAGATATCCGTTTTTTGCATGACATCTGCACCGGGTAACTGAAGCGTCAACTGAATATGACGCCCCTTAAAACCCAGAGCTCTACATAGGGTCAAAAACTGTATGACACGCCTACTACTTGGACTACGGATCAAATACCCCTTTCCGGGGACCAGATACCTCAAGATCTGACAACCATCCTGGATCATCGGCCAAGTCAATGACCCGTCATCCAAACCTGTTTGCAGCTGTCTGAATAAAAAGTTCAGGATCTGTAAGGAGTAGGAATCCCGCTTCACCTTGCTTAGCTGTTGCTCTTCAATCGCTTGGGGAGCTTGCCTCTGTTCACCCTGGCGCCTCTCACGCTCTACCAACCGATGGATCCAAGGCGATAACGCAGGGATAAGGGGGAGACGTTTGCCCTGCCGTGGACAATGCTTCTGCACTATGGCTGCATGATCAAGCAACGCCCTTACCATCGCAGGCGAGACCCCCTCTTGATAGGCAACCTGTTCTGCTGAGCTCACCTGACAAGCCATCAAGATGGCAGCCCAGTCCAAAACCTGTAGCTGCCGGCAACAACTGGAAACCTCAAAACAGTGTTGAAGTGTTTTAACGGACGCTAGGCTGGAATTCGCGAGAACAGGCGGACTCACAGGTGCAACCAGCCGCTCTATTTCTCGGTTTTCATATGTGAGTCGCTCCGCGAGGTTTTCCCCCACGTCCTTTCGGACGACAAGACTACTGCGGCCCAATGTATGGTTCAGCAATTTTTTAGGGGATAACTCTCGAGCCCCCAAAGCAAGATAGCCAGCAATATCCTTCAGATGAAGATAGCTACCTATCGTTGTCGTCGGCTCCTCGTGCCCCAGTAGATGACAAAGCACATACTGCCCCTTTCGGCTATATCCCCGGAACCCTAACCGCCGGTAGAGGTGCTGCAGCGCAGCGTCTGAGAAAAACTCCCCCTGAAACATCCCCAGTTGACGTCTACCGACCTGTAAAAGGTCGCTGTTGAGTCGAAACCATGTCCAGTTTGCAAAGCTGTGCCGTAAATGATGCACCCTGAGTGTTCGATCACCTGTGTACTGGTGCATCAAATCTGTAATGAGCCGATAGGCCCGCTCTGTTCTGTCGAATGACTCAAACACTGGCGCACTAGGCGAATCCCCCCTCGCCCGCTGATACTGGACCCGAGCCCGAAGTTTAGATAGATGGGACGCTGGCCACAGCGCATCTAAAGGAAGCACACGGTTTGCAGCCGTAGACTTTAGCCCCCGTTTTTGATTACGACGAATGTGAAGATCAATGTAGTCATAGGTATTGGGAGATGGCTCTAACGGCAGAAAATCCAGATCCGCCAGTTGCAGGAACGCCGCCTCACTACGTCGTAAGCCGCTAAAAAAACACAAGCAAAACAGAAGATGAGCATCCCGAGCGACAAGATCCTGCTGCTCATTCAACCATCCCAGGATGGCCTCAGCATGCGATACAGACATGAGGTTGGCATCTACCTCACCGTGACTGACCGCAATATCCAACTCGGCGACAGGAAGCTCAGGAACCAACTCGGCGTCTCGTAAAAAGGTGGCGAAATAGAGCACAAACCCTTTTCTGGATGGCGACTTCACCTCGTCACTGGTTCGATTGAGTAGCTCCACCCAGTCAACCCCATCGAGTTCACTTAAGCGATAGCCGTTAAAATTCCCCAGAAATGCCGCACCGATGGTGGATACATAATCGACAATGGTCCCAGGTTTGAGTGACCGCTTTACCCGCCCGCCATGCTTAAATAGAGAACGAGCCCACGCAACTAAAAACCAAAGGTAAGGAGCATCACTCGTAGCGTGTTGCTCCAACCAATCGGTAAAGCCATTTACCAGCGAACTGCGACTAATTGCCAACGGAGCATTAGCAGACTTGCCGGGAGGCGGACGAAGCACACTCATTATCCGCTTCAGCTCGCTCAATTGCGCTGTCACTGTACTGTAGCGCTCTTGGTGCAGTCGGCATTTCCAGGCTCGTTTCTCTCGGACTGTCAGAAGATCTTGGTTGACTGACTCTATAACGCCACCACTGGGCACACACCTGTCCGTAACTAGCCGAACAAAGGTTTCCGGGTTGAGCAGTTGGCTTGGCAGATATCCTGTGTAGAGCCCGTAGGCAATAGGGCTATAGCGAAGCGTATAGTCGATCTTACGAAGTAAACGCAGTTTAGATACACCGATGGCGTCATGGCGCCAATCAGACAGTCCCGATAGATAAAGGTTGACGTAGAAGATTGCGGGCCTGGCACCCGATACCGCCCCCCTAGGCTGAGCGCGTAGCCATTGCATCCAGAGAAGAGCCGCAGGATCAGGAAGAACATAGCGACACAGCTGCCCCTTGTACTCAAACTCAAGATAAACCAGCCCTTCGGCGTAGAGCAATGGGGGAGCAGCAGCCAGAACGTGTATTGCCTGCTCCAAGGTCTCGACTCTGGCAAGGAAAAAGAGATAAAGCAGCAATCTGCCACGGAGATGGTCATTTGAGGGAAGCGAGCTAGGCCGATTCACTTCTCTCTGCAAGATGTCACATAATTTGGCGGCAGCATTTCCCAGAAGCAGGGTGTCAGGTCGTAAGATAGGCTTATCACGACGGATCCGGATGATCGCAGGGACCTTTGCCGATGTGAAACCACACATCTTTTGCCCATGCACCAAAATAGCATCGAGGATCTGCAGCTCAAGCGTTTGGACCTCTGGATCCGTTCTGAACTTAGCCACTACGCGTTTTAAAAAACCAGGCTCAAAATGAGTTGTCGATTGATTGAACTGTATCGTCTTGAACAAGCTCTTTAGGACATAGCTAAATTCTTCTGTTACCCGTTCTGCAAGTGGCGACTTATCCAGTTGTTGCGCAATAAGAAAGCATAACTCATCACGCTGTTCACTCTCATACAGATCCGTCAGGAAATCGACGATGGTATGGCTTGCCATCCGACCTCCGATAACATCTCATCCAAAATAGGAGCCAGATAACGGCTGGCCTCTACATGACTTAATGCCGAGTAGTATCCCAAAGGTGTCTGCCCGGTCATCCAATGCCCCATCTGCCAATCGATCAACTCTGGCTCCACCTGCCGCTTGATCAACTGGCTCTTCATCCAATGGCGACCCGCATTAGAAGGCAGCCTCAGTTCCTCAGGAAGAAAGCTCGTCAGCGCTTTGGGAAATAGATTCACCGCATGCCATTGTCGATTGACCTGCTTGAAATGAAATAAGGGCCCCAGTTCACGCCGAGAGTTGCGAACAGACTGATACCACACAGAGGAGTCAGAAAGCCCTAACGCCAATAACACCTCATCCGCCTTGAGTAGCTGGTCAATAGTGTTAGCTAAGGCCGGCTCGATGCAACGCAGTAGCTCGGCAAGTGCGGCTAGGTGGGCAGCATAGAAGCCCAGTTGTTTTTCCAACAATTCCGGCATGCAGACCAAACGGGCATGAGTAAAGTCGCTGTCGTCCTTGTCACTGATCCCTAACAAACGATACGCCTGTAAATGCAACGACAAGGATGGCAGCGGGTTATATACAGCCCGATAGCCAGTCGAAAACATCAACAAATATGTTGTATAGGCCACATATGCATTGTGATAACGGATGATGTCCTCAAGCGGAAACGTCAAGAACGGCTGAGACTGATCCACCCATCCAAGAAGATGCCGAACCAATGCTCTACATGTGTCCTGGGAGGGAGTAAATGTTGATCCAACCACCATTGGCTCATGCCAATACCGCACCTCAAAGAGAGTTGGACAATCAATTGTCGGATCTGCTGCCCGTATGTATTGAGAGATCTCCAGCCATAACCTGTGCAGCGTTCCAACTCGCTGCTCATCCTCGAGACAGGCATAACTCCTAGATACACGAGTGCGACTCAGCGCAAGCTGATAGCTGAAGTCGAGCACAACCGGGTCGACCGTGCCCATAGCGAAACAAAAGCGGTCTAAGAAGGAAGAAATTTTATCGAGGCTGATCCTGCTTCCACGTTGCAGATGATCAGAATATTTCTTTAAACGCTTTGCCAGCAGTTCGGCTGTCAACGTATCCGGCAATAAGGGGGCAAGCCCCCCATTGTAGTGCCCAGACAGCAACGAGATGAAGAATCGTGGACAGGCAGTGAACACATGATCAGCTGTGACTATCAGACCACGCCTTTGATCATCTAGCCCGCGTTTTGCGGAATAGGAAACAGGGAAGCTCCACCAACCATTTCCTTCTGGATCCAGGTAGAGACCAGATGTCACATCATGCAAATCATCAAATACATACAGTTGAGCCAACTCCCCAAGGGGTTTACCCAACAGCAACATGGCCCAAAATGCTAACGTGGTGGCATGCTGGCTACTCTGTAGAAATCGGATGAAACGTGCCAGGTCACCAGCTTTAAGCAGCTCTGTATTTTGCAGACAGACATTCTGCCCTCGACGCACTTTATTGGTGACATCGATATTTTTCTTCCGATTCAGCGCCCGGTCAAACACCCTCTCAATATCTGGGATCTCCTTTGTATCCCGCTCTTCAGTAAACTGACCTTCGACTTCTATAAATGTCTGCAGCGGAAAAAAATCATCCGTCTCAACACCCTCTGGATCCAGCACGTCTAGCAGACTCGGCAGCAGTTCTTGCAAAGCGCCGTCACATCCTTGAACAACGGACTTCTGAGTACGATTGAAACGTCTGGCTATCATTTTGTTATAGCGATGGATCCGGTTACCCCTTCGACCTCCCCCCCAGTCACCAAGAAAAAAATGCACCAGACTTCGCATATAATTGCTGTTTTTTTGTTCAATTTTATTGTTTTCATCTTTGCAGTAACTTTCTATCCGCAACGCAAGCCTCTTGATACACGAGAGATCATCCAAGGTTAAATGTGCCACTAATCCTTGAAAATCTTGGTTCCTAGCATCAAAAACCAAACGGCCAGCGGCACAAACCTGCTGCTCTCGTGTTTGGCTGTTTGTGCTGAATGCGGGATCGGTCAGTTCAACCAATGTCTTATAGTAATGCTCAATGAAAATGAGCTGCACGGACCTAGCTTTGGTGTCTTTACTGTATTGAGCAAGACGAAATAACCAAGCATAGAAGGGGGCGAATTCACACCAACCACTACCCATTTTATGATCCATAAAGAGCGGAACTTGCTTGGGATCCGCGAGCGAGATCTGAAAACCCAAACCGGGTAAAAACCAAGAAGGCAATTCAAAGACTCGCTCGAGCCAAATTCTTGCGGTGGTGTCCTGTGAAAAATCATTCAACGCCCGTAGTACACGACCCAGCCCACGCATATTGGCAGGAGTCTGTATCCTTTCCAGCCAAGGGAGCAGTACTTCTTCGATTTCAAACTCCTCAAGTTCAAAACCGTTCTGACTAGCGTACCGGCTAAAATGCTGGACCAAGTCTGATAACAGCTCCCAGCCTGACATCACTTATCACCCTGCCTGGTCGGGATAAATGTTTTGCTACTGATCTCTAACCATCCGCACAGATCGGCCTTAGTACGCAATTGCGGAAACAGTTGCTGCCACTTATCCGATCCAAACAGGCTGGACTCAGCTCTGCAGTCAAACCAGGCGTGGAGATAATCTGCAATTGTCGCGGTGGAGTGAGTAAAGCACTGCCGCAAAAGTGACCGCGTCAATTCATGCAAAAACAGCAATTCTCGCAAATCTGGCTTAGGTGCTTTATCCAATAGAAATACCTGCACCGCTACTATTGGTTTACTGGTTGCTTGTTGCTGTAGCAGCCGGTGATACGTGAAAATGCCGGCGACCACAGCAACCTTTTCACTCCCTTTTGGACGGTATCCCATAATTGGACTCTGTATGCTATCGAGAACAGCCATGCCATGATCCTCTGCAGTGCAGGGTAAAGACCGCCCCCTTAACGCCGCGACAATAGATCCACGAGCGAGCACCTTCTCACATACACGATCCAGTATTAATGTTGATAACGGTACTAACTCGAACTGCCCTCTCTCCCGCAATCGCTCGCAGTACTGTGCAAACTCAGAACGCCCCATATGAAGCTCTCCTCAGCCGAGATGGTGGTCACTTTGGAAACATCGTATTTGTGCCTATCTTGTGCCAATATTGTTCATGAATCCAATAAAAAGGCCACATAAACTCGCATAGCCCGAGCCGAAGCCCGAGCTCATCCTATTGATTTATTGGGTTTTATATTGATTTACTATGATTTTGATGTTATTGGTACACTTAGGTGAATCGTCTTGACATGGTAGGGGTCGTTGGTTCGAATCCAATTAAACCCACCACTCCCCTGCAATGACACACAAAGTCGCTTTGCGCACCCTGCGTCCTTAGCTCAGCTGGTTAGAGCATCACCTTGACATGGTGGGGGTCGGTGGTTCGAATCCACTAGGACGCACCAGATTTGAAAAGCCCGCTTGATAGCGGGCTTTTTGCATTGGTCGGCTCAGACCCCCGCTCTCCCCCGTCATCTGCCTCCCTATGTTCCCTCTGGCCCGCGGGCAGCCATTGTCGTGCCATGGCCGCCGCGTTTACCTCGCTTCGTCAGAAGAGATCGAGCTGCTGGCCGCAGATCCGCTCGAACGACTCCCCCACAAAGGGAAGGATGGCGTCGGCGATGGGCCTGAGCTGCTTGTCGATGTAGTGCTCGTAGTCGACGGCGCTGCGCCGGTACTCCAAAGGCTCGGGGCCGTTCAGGGTCATCAGGTAGGCGATGGTGCCCCTGTGCTGATAGCGCTGGGGCAGGCCGCGGCGCAGGTTCTCCTCGTCCGCCAGGCGCGCCGCCCGCACGTGGGGCGGCACGTTCTTCTGATACTCCTCGAGTTTTTGGCGCAGCCGCTTGCGATAGATGAGCAGATCGTCGTGCAGGCCGGCCCGGGTCTCATCCACCATGGTGCGCACATAGCCGCTGGGATCTTCGTCGTGAAACACCAGCTCATAGAGCCGGGTCTGAAACTGCTTGGCCAGCATGGTCCAGTCGGTGCGCACAGATTCGAGCCCCTTGAACACCAGCTGCTCTGTCCCCTCACTGGCCTTGCCAACCAGCCCGGCATAGCGCTTCTTGCTCCCCTTCTCCAGCCCGCGGATGGTGGGCATCAGGAAGCGGCGGTAGTGGGTCTCGTATTCGATCTCGAGATAACAGGGCAGATCGAACTCGCGCCTGATCAGCGCCGTCCAGTTGTCGTTGATCATGGCGGCCAGCTCGCGGCCTGTCTGTTCGGCCTGCTGCGGGCTGGTCTCCCTGTTCAGGTGAACGAAGGTGGAGTCGGTGTCGCCATAGATCACCTCGAACCCCTTAGCCTCTATCCACTCCCGGGTCTGCTGCATGATGCCGTGGCCCCGCAAGGTGATGG
>ERZ650300.2155-NODE-2155-length-10683-cov-4.741720_pt1 | contig 10683 bp, 10 predicted proteins | sample MGYA00376236_ERZ650300 | MGnify/ENA primary metagenome ERZ650300 (study PRJEB26733, sample SAMN07839303) | wastewater metagenome | biome: urban; feature: wastewater treatment plant; material: waste water | place: USA: North Carolina | collected 2016-04-28 ... | reverse complement strand
TGTTCTCGGGGGATGTGTTGTTTCAAGGCAGCATCGGCCGTGCCGACCTCACCGGTGGCAACTTCGACGAACTGATAGAGCATATTTGCAGCCGTCTGTTCATCCTGCCCAACGACACGATTGTCTATCCCGGACACGGAGCACCGACTACCATAGGAATAGAGAAAGCGGAGAATCCGTTCTTCCGGTAAATATACAGCAAACTTTTAAATCATTACAGCCATGAAAAACGACCTATTGGCCTACCGCCACATCGGCATCAGCGAAAAAGACGAGGAGAAGATGCTCCAAAAAATAGGAGTGAAAAGCCTGGACGAGCTGATTGATAAAACCATTCCTGCCAACATCCGCCTGAAAGAACCGCTGGCTCTGCCCAAGACAATGACAGAGTATGAATTCGGACAGCACATTGCAGGGCTGGCTGCCAAAAACAAACTCTACACAACCTATATCGGTATGGGATGGTACAACACCATCACTCCTGCCGTTATCCAACGGAACGTATTCGAGAACCCCGTTTGGTACACTTCCTATACCCCCTATCAGACCGAAGTCTCACAAGGACGCCTGGAAGCCTTGATGAACTTCCAGACTGCCGTATGCGACCTCACCGGCATGCCCCTTGCCAACTGCTCCCTGCTGGACGAAGCGACTGCCGCAGCCGAAGCCGTGACGATGATGTATGCCCTGCGTCCGCGCGACATGCAGAAATCGGGCGCCAACGTGGTATTTGTAGACGAAGCCGTCTTCCCGCAGACACTGGCAGTAATGACTACCCGCGCCATTCCGCAAGGTATCGAGCTGCGTATAGGAAAATACCATGAAATGGAATTCACGCCGGACATCTTCGCCTGCGTACTGCAATATCCCAACGCCGCCGGCAACGTGGAAGATTATCGCGCCTTCGTGGAAAAAGCCCATGCAGCCAACTGCAAAGTGGCCGTTGCCGCCGACATTCTGAGCCTTGCCCTGCTCACCCCTCCGGGAGAATGGGGGGCCGACATCGTCTTCGGAACCACACAACGGCTCGGTACACCGATGTTCTACGGCGGGCCGTCGGCAGCCTACTTTGCCACCCGCGACGAGTACAAGCGCAATATGCCGGGACGCATCATCGGCTGGTCGAAAGACAAATACGGCAAGCTGTGCTACCGCATGGCGCTGCAAACCCGCGAGCAACATATCAAGCGTGAAAAGGCGACTTCCAACATCTGTACCGCGCAGGCACTGCTGGCTACAATGGCAGGCTTCTATGCCGTATATCATGGTCCGGAAGGCATCCGCACCATTGCAGAACGCATCCACAGCATTGCCGTATTTCTGGAAGAAAGTATCAACAGACTGGGGTACAAGCAGGTCAATGCACAATATTTCGACACGCTCCGCTTTGCACTGCCCGACACCATTTCGGCACAGCAGATACGTACCATCGCTCTAAGCAAGGAAGTGAACCTGCGTTATTTCAAGAATGGGGACGTAGGTATGAGCATCGATGAGACTACGGACATCACTGCCGTCAACGTACTGCTCTCCATCTTTGCCATTGCCGCCGGAAGGGATTGGGAAAAGACAAGCGACGTACCCATGGCAAGTAGCATCAGCGCGGAGATGAAGCGCCAAAGCGCCTATCTGACACACGAAGTATTCAACAAATACCATACGGAAACGGAGATGATGCGCTACATCAAGCGTCTCGACCGCAAGGACATCTCACTGGCACACTCCATGATTTCCCTCGGCTCGTGCACCATGAAGCTGAACGCTGCCGCAGAGATGCTGCCGCTCAGCCGTCCGGAATTCATGAACATGCATCCCCTGGTGCCCGAAGACCAGGCCGAAGGTTACCGCGAACTGATAAGCAACCTCAGTGAAGAGCTGAAGATAATTACCGGCTTTGCCGGTGTCAGCCTGCAACCCAACTCCGGTGCGGCAGGCGAATATGCAGGACTCCGCGTCATCCGCGCCTATCTGGAAAGTATAGGACAAGGGCACCGCAACAAAATACTGATACCGGCATCCGCACACGGCACCAACCCGGCATCTGCCATCCAGGCAGGCTTTACCACCGTGACCTGCGCCTGCGACGCACAAGGCAACGTGGATATGGCCGACCTGCGCGCCAAAGCGGAAGAAAACAAGGCAGACCTCGCCGCCCTGATGATCACCTACCCTTCCACACACGGTATCTTTGAAACGGAAATTGTGGAAATCTGCCACATCATACACGCCTGCGGTGCGCAGGTATATATGGACGGCGCCAATATGAATGCCCAAGTAGGCTTGACGAATCCCGGCTTTATCGGTGCGGATGTCTGCCATTTGAATCTGCACAAAACGTTCGCCTCTCCTCACGGTGGCGGCGGACCGGGCGTAGGTCCCATCTGCGTGGCAGAGCATCTGGTTCCGTTCCTTCCGGGACACAAATTGTTCGGCAATGCCGCCAACCAGGTGTCCGGAGCTCCTTTCGGCAGTGCAGGTATCCTCCCCATTACTTACGGCTATATCCGCATGATGGGAACAGAAGGGCTGACACGGGCCACAAAGATAGCCATCCTCAGCGCCAACTACCTGGCAGCCTGCCTCAAGGATACATACGGCATTGTTTATCGCGGTGCTACCGGCTTCGTGGGACACGAAATGATATTGGAATGCCGTAAGGTGCACGAAGAGACGGGCATCAGCGAAAACGACATCGCCAAGCGCCTGATGGATTATGGATATCATGCCCCTACCCTCTCCTTCCCGGTACACGGCACACTGATGATTGAACCGACGGAGAGCGAAAGCCTTGCCGAACTGGACAACTTTGTCCACGTGATGCTGACCATTTGGGACGAGATTCAAGAGGTAAAGAACGGCGAAGCCGACAAGACGGACAACGTGCTGGTGAATGCCCCACATCCCGAATACGAAGTGGTAGCCGACACGTGGGAGCACAGCTATACCCGCCAAAAGGCAGCCTACCCGATAGAAAGCGTGCGCGAAAACAAGTTCTGGGTGAACGTGGCACGTGTAGACAACACGTTGGGAGACCGTAAACTGTTGCCCACATGCTATGGATGCTTCGACTGATGAAAAGAAAGCGTAACGGACTATTTTATAGTAAAAAAGAAGAAACCATCAATTCCATCTCCCATGGCATCGGCATTGCCATGGGAGTAATTGTAAGTACACTATTCCTGATAAAATGCTACCAGGCGCAGAATCTTTGGGCAGCATGCGGCGTATGGCTCTATCTGTTCGGCATGGGCGGTTCATATCTTGCCTCCACACTCTACCACTCCCTGAAACATCATAATCCGTGGAAACGGCGCTTGCGGCATTGGGACCATGCAGCCATCTATTGGCACATTGCAGGCAGTTATTCCCCCATCATACTCATTGCATTGAGAGAGGACGGCGGTTGGGGCTGGGGACTTTTCGGCTTCGTCTGGCTATGCGCCATCATCGGCACTGTTGTCAGCTTCCGCAAGATGGAGGAGCACAGTTACGTGGAAACAGTGTGTTACATCCTGATGGGACTGTCCGTACTGGTAGTATTCAAGCAGCTTTTCGCCCTCTCCCCCACAGCCTGCTACTGGATTATTGCCGAAGGAGTATGCTACATCACGGGAGCTGCTTTCTACTCCTTGCGCAAGGCACGGTACATGCATTCGGTTTTCCATTTCTTTGTATTGGGCGGTTCAGCCTGCCACATGGTGGCTGTATGGGACATACTGGTGAAGATGCTGTAAGCAAACGGCAAGCGCACAACCGCTAAAAGAAGTTAATAAGTATCTCTTTCCCTTGCTTTTCTCCATAACTTACCCTACGTTTGCAGTGTTGTACATCAGTACAACACTAATAAAGTTATGATAACGATAGAGAACACAAGCTACGGATACAAGTCCAATCCACTTATTTTCAACAACATATCTTTGGAAATAGGAAACGGTATATATGGACTTCTGGGAGAAAACGGCGTAGGCAAAACGACGCTGATGCATCTCATCTGCGGACTACTCTTCCCCAAAAACGGAAAGTGCAGCATAGACGGAAGAAACACGGCAGAGAGACAGTCCGAAGGGTTGGCCCGTTACTTCTTCCTGCCCGAAGAGTTGCAGATGCCTACCGAAAGCATCGCCAGCTTCGCTGCACGCCATTCCGTATTCTATCCACATTTCAATCAGGAAGAATTCAAGCTGAACCTGGAAGAGCTGAAAATCAACCGGAAACAAAAACTCTCTTCCGTCTCCTACGGACAACAGAAGAAGGCAATGCTGGCATACGCCTTTGCCCTGCATACTCCATACATCCTGCTCGACGAACCGACAAACGGGCTGGACATCACCTCCCGCCAAGCCTTGAAACGTATCATCAGCCGCAGCATGGACGATGAAAGCACGCTGCTCATCTCCACCCATCAGGCGCACGACTTCGAGAATCTGCTGGACCATCTCGTCATCCTTGGCAAAGGCGAAATATTACTGAACCGTTCGCTGGACGAAATCAGTAACCGGCTTCTCTTTGCCCGTACGGACATCCTGCCGGCAGAAAGCATCTACAGCGAACAAGACTTGTCGGGCCATTTCTCCATTCTCCCCAACGAGGACGGAGAAGAGAACACACCGGACATCGAGCTGCTGTATAAAGCGGTGCTGCAACAACCGGAAAAGATAAAGAGCATGTTTCAATGAAAATCCATCATACAAACAGAACTATGAACGCAACTTTTAATCTGAAACGCTTCCTGCTACTGGAACAATATAAAAGGAATGAGACCGGCAGGCACCTGCTTTGGTCGGCAGCCGTCGTATCGTTCATCTGCATCCTGTGCATTCTCTACGACATAAACCGCGGTGGAAGTTATTACGGCAAACATACCTCTGCCACCGAATTCTCCCGCTACGTACTATGGTTTATCCTCATGGCCCCCTGCCTGCTGGAAACAAATTTCAGCAAACACAGCTCCACTCTCGATATACTGCTGCCGGCATCGGCATTCGAGAAGTTCCTGCATATCTGGATAAAATACCTGCTGCTGCTTCCCCTATTCTGCGGTCTACTGATAGCCTGCCTCAAAGGTCTGCTGTCCTTAAGCGGCAGCGAGTTCCTGCAGTATTTTGCAACGCACATCACGATGTTCCGGATACACAACACCCAGATACTGACCTATGTAATCCTGCATGCTTCCGCCTTCATCGGCTACTTCGCCTTCAGTCGGCAAGTCCTGCTGAAAAGTTTCACCATCTTTGTAGGCTCCATTGCCGTCTGCATAGGAATTGTAACTTTTGTGGCCTCCCTCATGCCCGAAGCCAGAGCGGACGGATACTGGATGGATAACATTGCCACATGGCCCCACACCAACTATCCGCTGTCGGCCGGTGCACAAGCCATCGTGACTTTCTGCAATTATGCGGCTCCTATCAGTGTGCTGCTCGGTTCATGGGTATCGAGCTACTTCCTGCTCAAAGAAAAACAACTGTAGCCTATGGACTTCAAGACCAACAAGCCGATATACCAGCAGATTGTAGACTTCTGTTTCAGCAAGATTCTCACCCGCGAATGGCGGGCAGAAGAGCGGGTGGTATCCGTGAGGGAGCTCTCCACACAACTGGCAGTGAACTCGCGCACCGTGTTGAAGGCCTATGAATACCTCCAGACGGAGGACATCATCTACCCGGAACGGGGAATGGGGTTCTACCTCTCCAAAGATGCGGTGAAGAAAGTGATGCGAATACAGAAGAAAGAGTTTTTTGAAAACCAGCTTGCCGACATGTTCCGCAGCATGGAGCTGCTCGGCATCAGTATAGAAGAAATAACAGAACGATATAACAAACTTAAAAAAGACGGTTCATGAAGAGATACGCAAAGACTGCATTATGGATTACCTTCGGACTCCTCTTCGGACTTACGATTGTCAAAGTTTCGACACTGATGTACGAGATTTATTCCTTCATGCATTCCTAACTTTCATCGGACAGACGAGGAAAGTATAAACAACTGACATACAAGCCTCAACATCTTTCCTTAACGGAAGGAGTGGCTTTTGCATCCCTATCCAACAGTAACAGACTAATACAAACGATTATGAAAACCAAACTTTTTTTACTATTGCTTGCCCTCTCCGTACTCCGTACGCAGGCACAGAGCCTCTCCATCAAAGGACGCGTCACGGACGCCTCGCAAGAAGCAGTTATAGCCGCCAATGTGTCATTATGGACCATAGACTCTACTTTGGTGACCGGAGTAACCTCGGATGCACAAGGCAAGTTCGCCCTCCATAAAATCAAGGCAGGCGATTACCGCCTTTCCATCTCCTTCATCGGCCTCCAAAGTGAAAACATACTGCTGAAACTGAATAAAAGCCTCGACCTGGGCGATGTACAGTTGCAGGAAGATGCCGTGAGCCTCGGTGAAGTGACGGTATCTGCCAGCAATGTGCTGCAACGGGTAGACCGGCAAATCATCCTGCCTTCCGAAAGCCAGCTGAAACGCTCGTTCGGTGCCTACGACCTGCTGAACAATCTCGGCATTGCCCGTCTGCAAGTGGACAATCTGAGCAACAGCATGAGCGTCAGCGGTGGTGGGTCCGTACAAACCCGTATCAACGGCATTAAAGTGACAGACAAGGAGATAGCGGCCGTCAGAGCCAAAGACGTACTGCGTGTGGAGTTCATCGAAGACCCCGGCAAGCAGTACGGAGACGATGAGCTGGGCGCCGTAGTCAACATTATCCTGCGCCGCCGCGAAACGGGCGGTGTTGTGAACTTCCAACTCTCCGATTCGCCCCACACCCTATGGGGAGAGAATTTCCTGAGCGCGAAGTTCAATTACAAGAACTCCGAATGGGGCATCGACTACTTCAACAAGAACGGCAAGTATCACAGCCGCCTCGAATCCCATGAAACCTTCTATCTGGGCGACCGTACCATCGACCGCATCAAGGAAGGCATCGAAGACGAGTCGCCCTCTCTGAGCTTCATCAACAACCTGAATCTGACGTACAATCTGACGAAAGCGGACAAATATGTATTCAATGCCATCTTCCGTAACAACCTCAGCAATGCCCCCTACCAGAATGAGCTGAACAAGATGTGGGCAGTGGGCAGCACGGAGTCCATCTATTCGTACGTCAACAACCACACATCCAGCTACTCTCCGGCGCTCGACCTTTACTTCCAGCATACCCTGCCCCATCAGCAGAGCATCCAGGTGAATGTAACGGGAACGCTCATCCATACCAAGAACAACCGGAAATACAAGGAGTACAAAGACGAGAACGCACCGCTGGCAGACATCCAGACATTGGTGGACGGTGACAAGCGCTCCGTCATTGGCGAAGCCATCTATGAAAAGAACTTCAAGGAGGTGAAGCTGAGCGGCGGTGCCCGCCACTATCAGATGCGGACAGAGAATGAGTATAAAGGTTCCAACCCTACCACTTCGAAGATGGACCAGTCGCAGACATCCGCTTTCTTCGAGGTGCAGGGCAAGGTAAAGGACTTCAGCTATGCGGGCAGTGTAGGAATGACACGTGCCTGGTTCAAGGAAAGTGAGGAAGACCATGCTTACTATACCTTCACGCCCACCGTGCGGTTGAGCTATAATCTGAAGAAGGCGGGATTCCTGCGCTACCGGTTCAACATCAGTCCTGCCATACCGTCGCTCGGCTCGCTGACTGATGTGGAGCAGGCGATGGACACGATACAGATAGTCCGCGGAAACCCGTTGCTGAAAACGTATCAACAGTTCACGAACTCCTTGTCTTACAGCTATTCGAAGAAGCAGTTCAATGCCAATCTGAGCGTACGCCACCAGTATTATGACAATCCCATCATGGAAAGCATCTTCGTGGAGGACGGCAAACTGATACTGAAGGATGAAAACCAGCGGTCGTTCCAAAGCCTGAATACGGAACTGATGGCCGGCATAAATGGCGCTACACTGTTCGGACTGAAAGATTTCCTGACGCTTTATGCTTCGGGAGGATATACGCGCAGTTGGTCGGAAGGCCTGAACTATAGCCATATGTACGATGAATTCTATTACAGCGTGATGGCGCAAGTGCAATATAAAGACTTCTCGCTGCTCGGGCAGTTCCGGAAAGTGCAGAACAATTTCTTCGGCGAAACCATCAAGAAGAACGAAAACCAGACGGCATTCATGGCAATGTACACCCGGCGGAACCTTCAGGCGGGAATCGGTATTATGTTTCCTTTCACCAATAACTATAAGGTGGGAAAAGAAAGAATCAGTGAAGTGGCTCCTTTCCGTTCCGAGACATTCGTCAGGGAGACGGGACAGATGGTCGTGCTGCGCGTGGGCTATACATTCGAGTTCGGACGCAAGCACAAGGCAGGCAACAAGGGGCTGAACAACAGTGATACGGACAGCGGCATCATCAATATGCAGCGATAACCCATTTCCTCTGTGAAGAGGAAGCCCAACGGAGAGTGGCGGAATTATACGTTATTTTGCTTCATGTATGATTAATTACCTGACCGCCACCTCTCCTGCGGGTATCTCTGTTTAGCGGATGATGGTCACCGTACCTTCCTTCACCTTTTTCTCCTTCACCGGAGCATCGGCGGGAGCATATCCCAGGGCTGCGCAGCCATATACCTTATGGCTCTCGGGTACACCCAGCTTTGTCAAGAAAGCGCGGACATCGGGGTCGTCGCAGGTCTGCCCCAACTGGTTAATCCAGCAGGAACCGATGCCGAGGGACTTGGCTGCAAGAAAAATATTCTCCAGAGCGCAAGCGCAATCCATAGCAGCCCACCATTGGGTAGGCTCGTTGGAGACAATGACCAGCGTGGGGGCATGATAGTAGCAACAATAAGTCTGGCTGTGTCCACGCTCCCGTGTATGGAGGTCGTCATTCTTGGCAAAGACACCTTTGATTTTATCGTTCAGCTCTTCCAGCACCTCCTTATTCTGGATGGCGGTAAAGTGCCACGTCTCCAAATGCATACCACTGGGAGCATAGGTAGCCGCCTCAAGGATAAGGTTCAAATCTTCTGCGGAAACTTGCTGTTCCGTATAGGCACGGACGCTGCGGCGTGCCTTGATGGTTTGTAATGTCTCGTTCATTTGTTTAATTGAGAATTGATAGTTGATTATTGATAATGCAAATCGGTGCGTATTCAGTAGGGCTGTTTCATCGTTTCACCAGTCCAATCTTCACATTCAGCTTGAAGTACCAGACGCCGTTCTCGCGCTCCAAGAAGCCGTATTTATCTTTCTCTACGGCACCTTTCTCCAAACGCGTGTTCTGATAAAGGAAGTCTGCAAAGACCTGCGGACGGGATTTGTGGTAGCAGAGTATCTGCCCGTTGCCGTCCGTCAGGAAGATGCCTTCGACGGCAGAGTCCGTACCGTTATAAATTTTGGCAGGGCGCATGCCGAGGGCAAGCGCCAGCAAGAACTGCTTCATCTTGAACTCGTAGAAGCGGTGCTTGTTTATCAACTCGTCCTTTATCTTCAACGGATTCATCTCCTTGATGCGCTCCGTCAATTCGCTGATGCGGGTGATACCGTCCAAGTGCATCAAGCGCACCATCTCGGCAAGCATGCGGGGGAAGTGGAGGTCTATCATCAGCAAGTTGCAGCGGAACACGCGGTCGGCAACGTCGGCATACTTCAGCACGCCGCCCAGTCGCTCAATCATCATCATGCGTTCTGCCACTTCCGTAGGAGATTCCGGCAGGGCATTCACCTTGTTCACCGTGGGCACGGCAAACTTGACACCGCTTTGCTCCAGCTTCAGATTCGCCGTGCGCCCTCCGTCCAGCAACGGATTCATCGGGGTAAGACGACAACGGACATTGAAGCCCGTTAGAGGTGCTTCGGGATGCCAGAAGGCAACGGAGAAGTCGGTACGGTCCTCCGTCTTTGCTTCCAGGTCGAAGATGTTGACAGCATCCAAAAAGGCTTCCAAACCTTCGGACACTTCCACTTCCTCGCCCGAAACGTTCTTCAGCAGATGCAGAACCAACTCTGCCGCATCACCAAAGTCTTCGCGGGGGAAACGCAGTTCCTCCTTCTCGCCCGGAACAAACGAACCGTCCTTCCCGGCAGTTCCGCTGACAACGCGCACTTCCTGCGCTTCGATATAGTAACGGCGCGTACCGTCATGCTCTTCCCTCTGTATCAAGGCAACGGGCCAGCGCAGGGTTTCGTCTTTTTCAGCTTTCGGTGTACCCAGTGACACGGCTCCATCCGCCAGCAGGCGAAAGAAGGTGTAGAGCTCGCCCAGTTCTCTTTTTGTTGCACTAAATGCCATAAACTTTCTTTTGTTTAAAGGGGGGAGTCAGCCTTTCATAAGGAGTGGTACCGTTTCCGCAAAGAAAACAGTCTGTTCCTCATAGGAAAACAACTTGTTCCGTTAAAGGAAACGAACAACTTCCCTATTAAAAGGGGCTCTTATCCCATTTGTTGTATTATTCAAACCTTAATGTTTCTACTTTCTCCAACCGTGCCCGCAACTTCGGCAAGATAGCCAGGATCCTCGCCAAGCTGGCGCATGACGCGTGCCAGCAAAGGGGCGATGGCACGTTCCGCTGCACTCAGGTAGCCATTGCGGGAAGAGAGCGCCAGTCCGTCCTCGGCGCGTACTGTCGGGACGCCGACGATCTCGATCGGCAGGGCCAGTTGGCGAGTCATATTGCGCAGCACCATCAACTGCTAGATCGGAAGAGC
>ERZ650300.2148-NODE-2148-length-10703-cov-4.916322_pt1 | contig 10703 bp, 9 predicted proteins | sample MGYA00376236_ERZ650300 | MGnify/ENA primary metagenome ERZ650300 (study PRJEB26733, sample SAMN07839303) | wastewater metagenome | biome: urban; feature: wastewater treatment plant; material: waste water | place: USA: North Carolina | collected 2016-04-28 ... | reverse complement strand
ACTCTTTCCCTACACGACGCTCTTCCGATCTCACTAAGATATTCTAAGGCGATAAAAATCTGCTAAAAGCATGAGCCCGCAGGGTCAAACTCGCTGTCGCTCAGACAGTGACCCTGTGGGCTCATAACGCATATTTTTATCGTCTAAGAATATCTAAGTATCCTGCAAATGCACGCCAGACAATTAATTTTCCTGCGCTGTTATAATATATATCAGTAGATTGCAAATATAAAGATAACTGTTTCGCAGTTTATTATCGGATACTATAAACAAAATCACATATTATAATAAGCCGCATACACTCCATTCATATCCAACAGCTCTTCATGTGTCCCCCTCTCAGCAATCCCATCCTCAGTGATCACAATAATCTCATCCGCATCCCTGATCGTAGAAAGTCTGTGCGCAATGGTAATAGTAGTACGGTTCTGTGAAAGCTCTTCAAGACTTCTCTGGATCCATCGTTCACTCTCATTATCCAGAGCGCTCGTAGCTTCATCAAGGATCAGGATCGGCGGATTCTTCAGGAACACACGTGCAATGGAAATCCTCTGTTTCTGACCGCCCGAAAGTCTTGTTCCGCGTTCTCCGACATAGGTATCATACTGCTGTGGAAGTTCCATAATAAAATCATGAATGCTTGCCCGCTTTGCAGCTGCAATAATCTCTTCATCAGAAGCTCCCGGTTTTCCATATGCAATATTATCCCGGATCGTACCGTCAAACAGATAGACATCCTGCTGTACAGTTCCGATATTATTTCTGAGACTCTTCAGAGTCAGGCTGCGGATATCTTTTCCATCAACAGTGATCCGTCCCTCTGTTACATCATAAAAGCGTGGCAGAAGAGAACAGATAGTAGTTTTCCCGCCACCTGACGGACCCACAAGTGCCACAGACTTTCCGGCAGGGATATCAATAGAGATATCACTGAGAACAGGGGTATTATCGTCACTGTAATGAAAAGATACATGCTCATAGCTTACATGTCCCTTCACATCAGTAAGTTCTCTGGCATCCGGAGCGTCTGTGATCTCTGACTCTGTTTCCATAACATCAAGGAAACGGCGAAAGCCTGAAAGACCCTTTTGCATCATTTCGACCAACTCGACCAGAATCTGGATCGGACTGATAAAGATTCCGATATAAAGTGCATACATGGCAAGATCTGCAGTCTGCATTTCTCCGTTGGCAATAAGATAACCGCCATACACCAGAGTGACCAGATACATCATTCCCTGAAAGAACAGATTAGAGCTCATAAAGCTTCCCATACAGCGATAATTATCACGCTTTGAAAGCAGAAAAGCTTCATTGCTTTTTTTGAATTTGTTATGTTCAATATCTTCATTTGCAAAGGACTGTACCACACGGATACCGGAAAGTGTGTCCTGGAGACTTGCATTGACATCCCCGATCTTACGTCTGTTTTCCATAAAAGTTGCCTGCATTCGGGCATTCTGCTTAAAGGAAAACCAAAACATAACAATAACAAGGATGATCAGTGGAAATGCCAGTTTCTTATTGATAAAGAAAAGAAAGACAAAAGCACCGATGATCTTTACCAGAGAGATAAAAAGGTTTTCAGGACCATGGTGTGCAAACTCGGAAATATCAAAAAGATCACTGACCAGCTTGCTCATCATCTGACCGGAATTATTCTGACTGTAATAGGAAAATGAAAGCTGCTGGTAATGATCAAATAATTCCTGCCGCATATCCCGTTCCATATTTGCTCCCATCATGTGTCCCTGGCAGGTTACATAATATTTGCAGAGACATTGGATCACATACATAAGAAAGAGTCCTCCTGCGATCACAGGCAGTGCATGAAGAATCCTTGACTGATCCTGAGTGAACAGTGTTTTTGTCATAGTCCGCAGGATCTGAGGATATGCCAGATCTATCAGACTGATCACGGCAGCACATATCAGATCAATAAAAAAGACCGTTTTATACGGACCATAGTAGTGGATGAATTTTTTGATAGTATTCATAAGATAAAATCCTTTCATCTGTGATAGAATATATGTGATTTTATAGTAACATAACAGAAAGGAAAGTCAATAGAGGGGCAGGAACAGGACTTTAAAATGAAGCTTTTTTGTGTTATATTGTGGTTATGGTAATTTCACAGGAGAGGAAGATGATCTGATGCAGGACAGAAAGCTTGAACAGGCTCTGGAGATTTATTTTCAGGAAAATCCGGACAGAGAGTCCGATAAATATCAGGAGATACAGAAATACCTGAAGCTCAGAATACGTTCTGTAATGGAGCTTCTGATAGAGAATGAGGATACAGAAAGGATGGAACAGATCGAGAAATGCGGATGGTTTTCCGCAAATGAGCTGGAGAATTTTATAAGATGTGCACAGGAAAAAGCAAAGCTGCGTTCTCTGGTATGGCTGCTTCATCTGAAAGATAAAAAATATGGATACCCAAAAAAAGACTTTTCACTGTAAAACAACAACAGAGCAGGAACTTACCGGAAAAAAAATCCTGCAAAACTGCAGAAATCAATTATATCTGGACTTTCCTTATCTGGACGGGGCATTTACAAGTCTGGAATACAAAGCAGACAGCAGCATTGATACAATTGGGACAGACGGGGAGCTGATTTATTTTAATCCGGTATTTCTTATGAAAAAATATCTGGAAGATCCGGCAGCAGTAAGAAGAGGATATCTGCACATGCTGCTTCACTGTCTGTACCTTCATATTTTCATGGAACCTGACAGAGATTCCGGTGAATGGGACAGGGAATGCGACTGTTTTGTAGAGCAGCTGATCGACAAGGCTGTCGGAGAAGGCAAAATCAGCCTGAAGAAAAGAAAATCAGATGATACACAGGTGAACACAAATACTTTTGATGATCACATATTCTGGCAGAGAACTGCCGGACAGGCATCAGGAGGCAGGAGAACAAAGGAAAAATGGGAACATATCCTTGCTTATACCTCACAGAATAAGACCGGTATGCAAAGCAGGGCAGGGACTCAGACAAACGATCAGCAGGAAGAACTGGATGAGATCTACCGCAGTAAATATGATTACCGGAAATTTCTGAAGCAGTTCTGCAGACTGCGGGAGGAAGTGGAGCTGGATACGGAGAGCTTTGATTATATTTTTTACAGCTTTGGAATGGAACATTATGGAAATATTCCATTGATAGAACCGTTGGAGTATAAAGAAGTAAACCGTCTGGAGGAGCTGGTGATCGCCATTGACACATCCGGTTCATGTTCAGGAGAAACTGTACAGAGATTTCTGGGTGAAACCTATGGGATTTTAAGTGAAAAAGAGAATTTTTTCAGCAGGATGAAGGTATATATCGTCCAGTGCGACTGTTTTATCCAGAAAGTGGATGTGATCCATTCTGAGGAAGAGTGGAAGGAATACATCCGGAACGTTAAGATCCAGGGCAGGGGAGGTACAGATTTCCGCCCTGTATTTGAATTGATCCGTCAGGAAAAAGAGAGAAAAGAACTGAAGAATCTCAGAGCACTGATCTATTTTACAGATGGTGACGGGATTTATCCGGGACAAAAGCCGGATTATGAGACTGCATTTGTATTTCTGAAACGGACGGACAAGATGAAACTGGTGCCGCCATGGGCGAAATGTCTGATCACAGGAACGGGACAAACTGCGGAGCAGATGTCAGTTTGAGTAAATAATGTTACTGTTCACTGGTAATATCCCGCGAGGTGTTTTTTGTGAGCGAAGGTCACAGAAAACCCGAGACATACCGCGCGAATTTATGCGATTAGCATAAATTCTGTGCATCGCGAAGCGTGTTGCTGGGAACGGAGTGAACAGTAACCTATAGCTCTGCCAGTATTCCCAGCTCCCGCGCAAGGCGAAGCAGTTCCCTGTTTGCGGCATTCACTGTTCCGAAGTCTTTCAGAGGACAGATAACTTTCTGACATTTTTTCATCAATTCCACAGCCTTATCATAAGATTCCTGTGAAATACTTTCGAAAGGTTTCTCTGTAATCACCTGGTCTGCAAGTGCACCGGCTACCTGACAGTCTACATCATTCGTGTGAAGCACTCCTGCCGCAAATGGAATTCCCTGTCTCTGCAGTTTTCGATAATACGGAATTCCGCTTCCATTACCGCCAATTACAAACACCTGAGGTTCACCTCTGGGCGGATCCATCTCCACACATCCAAAAGCAGCATTATAGCTTCCTCTGGTAATTCCATACAACTTCCGAATATACTCAGAAGTAAAGATTTCTTCCGGAGCACCATATTTTTCTATATATTCTCCATGTACACAGATAACTTTATCAGATATTTTCTGTGCAAGATCCAACTCATGCAGCGACATGATCACTGTTATTTCTTTTTCTTTTGCCATCTTTCTTAAGATTGTCAGCAGTTCCAGTTTATGACGGATATCCAGATAAGAGGTTGGCTCATCCAGGATCATCACTTCCGGTTCCTGACAGATAGCCCGGGCAAGAAGGATTCGTTGTCTCTGACCATCACTGATGGCTGTAAAATCCCTGTCTTTTAAATCCCATGCATGGACGGTTTCCATTGATTTCTTTACCTTTGTCTTATCCTCTGCGGAGAGTATTCCCAAAGTTCCTGTATAAGGATAACGCCCTGTGGCTACAATGTCTTCGCAAGTCATCAGTTCCGGACGCATACGCTCTGTGAGCACGACTGCCAGTTTCTGAGAGACCTCTTTATTGGTCATCTTTGCCATTTTCTCTTTATCCAGATAAACAGTACCGCTGATCGTGGCAAGCTGTCTGGTGATGCTTTTAAGAATAGTGGATTTTCCGGCACCGTTAGGACCGATGAGAGTGAGGATTTCTCCCTTTTTCAGCTGAATATTGATTTCTCTGATAAGAGGTTTTCCGTCATATCCCACAGTCAGCTGATCCGTACGGAAAAAATACTGTTCCTGCCGGTCTGCTTTGTTATTTTCTGTTTCCTTTATTACATCTGCTATTTTCTCTGACATATTTTTTCCTGTTTTCCTTTTTTATGCTGCATCTTATAGTAATCTGCCCGGATAACGTATTCTGCTCCTGCTTTTTATATCAATTTCTCTTCTGTCTGCGGATCATGATATAGATTACAACCGGTGCGCCAAACACTGCTGTTACGGAACTGATACTGAGTTCTGTAGGTGCAAATACGGTTCTGGCGATCAGATCACAGAAAAGACAGAATACTGCCCCTCCCAGAAAACAGGCCGGGATCACAAGGAGCGGTCTGGCTGTTTTCAGCAGGCTTTTTACAATGTGAGGCACTGCAATGCCAACAAAAGAAATTGGTCCTGCAAAAGCTGTCACACAGGCAGACAGAATACTGGATAAGAGAATCAGTCCTATGCGGAACAGCTTGATATTCACTCCCATATTCTGGGCATAAACTTCACCCAGCTGATAGGCACCGATAGGCTTAGACATAAAGAACACGATCACCATTGTGAGCAGAACTACTATTGCCATTACTTTCACATTACCCCAGGACATTCCTGAAAAACTTCCCAGTGACCAGTTGTGAAGATTGACGATATTGGAGTCATCCGCAAAGGTAACTACGAAATCTGTAACTGCAGAACAGATGTAACCGATCATGACACCGCTGATAACCAACATGGACATGTTGTGGACTTTTTTTGCAACCAGCAGGACGAATCCCATGGAAATCATAGAACCGATAAATGCTGCAATGATCATGGCTGCAGAACCCATGGAAATAGATCTGCTCAGAAAATAAATCATCAGAAGTGCAACTACCAGCTTGGCTCCTGAAGAAATTCCAAGTACAAAGGGACCTGCAATAGGGTTATTAAAAAATGTCTGAAGAAGAAATCCGGATACAGAAAGTGCTCCTCCAAGAATGATCACTGACAGAATCCTGGGAAGACGGATTTCCCATATTATATTGTAAGCAGTCGCATCTCCCTGATGTCTGAAAATAATATTCAGAATCTCACTCACTGAAAGATGAATGCTTCCGGCATTTACATTCCAGACAAATAAAATCACCAGAAACACCGCCAGTATAAAAAATGCTATCCAGTATCTGGCTGTACGTTTTTTGTCATCCATATTTTTTGTTCCTTTTGTTTTTATATTTCCTGCTTTTGGCAGTTCTGCAGAATCCCGCAAACATATTTCAATGCCATTCGTAAATAACTATACCAATCGCATAGAATGCGAATTCAAGTGTGCCGAGGATTTACAAATATCATTTTAACTTATGCATATATACAAGTTCATCCAGTGAATCATCATCTGTGGTAAGGATTGTATGAATATCTTCGATCATGGTTCCAAGCTCGGTGGTTTCCTGGAAAAGATTTTTACCCGTACACCACACATTTCCATCCTTCACTGCCTTAAAATCTGCCAGAAGATTACTTTTTGCCAGCAGTTCATCAATAGTAGAAAGTTCACCGTCGATAGTACTGTTATAGATGATATAGTCCGCATCTTTTGCTTTGGCATAAAATTCTTCCATCTGCATATTCATGGTAGACAAAGCGTTATCACTTTCTCCTGTATCTTCGGGAACATATTTGCCGCCTGCCAGCTCGATCATGTTTGAAACATAATCACCATTCTTTCGCACATTGACAGCACCTGTGGAATTAATATAAAAGAATGCTACTGTTTTACCTGTATCTTTATCATCAGAGGTCAGAACTTTGTCAAGCTTGTCTGTCTGCTCCTTAAATGCCTTCTCAGCTACATCTTCCTTTCCGAGAAGCACAGCATAGAGTTTCATCCATTCAGTTCTTCCCAGAGGATGGCTCTCATAACTGGAACGTTCTACCATTACCGGGATACCAAACTGTTCCAGTTTCTCTTCCACCTCCGGATTATGATGGATCATAGTTGATTCAATGGCAAGACCACAGCCTTCATCCAGGATCAGTTCATAATCCGGTGCATTGTACTTGCCTGCATAAATCATTTTTCCGGATTCCATGGCATCTTTTGCTTCCTGGATATACCATCCATTCTCCTGAGTTCCTGAAAGACGAATGCTGTCAATACCGTCAATTGCGCGGAAAAGATCCATGGCAGAGGTTGCTACCAGATAGATGTTGTTCAGCGGTTGTTGAATAACTGTGATATCTTTTTCAAGCCCCTTTGGAGCCTTTTTTCCCTCTGGAACTACAAGAAACTGTCCTTCCTGATCGATAGTAATCAGAGCATAGCCATCATTGTAATAGTCTACGCTGAATTCTTCTGCGTAGGAAAGTTCCATACTGTGATCATAGGTAAGTCCCGGAATATCCACAGGAGTTTTTGCATTGTCTTTATCTGCTGCGTATGCTGTACAGACAGTGCATATACAGATAATAAATAATGCAACTGACATAAAACCGATAAATATTGTTTTTTGCTGTTTCTTTATTATGTTTTTCATCTTCATAATTGTTTCTTTGTTTGTATGTGATTATTTTGCTGTTTTTTCTGCTTCTTTGGCAGTTGTGGAATCAAAATTTAAGGTGTAGTCAATCTCGTGAGGCTCACTCATTGCTACTGTATCTGCTGTTACCTCCATCTCTGCATCAAATACGCTGACAGGGATTTCAAAAGTGGAGTTTCCGTCTTTATTAACCGGCTCATATTTCTCACCATCCACAAGCATATAATCATAGTTCGGACTGCTCCATACGATAGTTGCTGTAGCTTTATCGCCTTCTACATTAATGGCTGCAGGAGAATCAATGGTTGCTCTTCCTGAACCGCCTGTGAGAGTTACATCCATGGTATAATCGCCGTCTTCAAGATTCAGATCTGCCAGAGTCTTACCTTCACTTGTCTTACTGTCTTTCGCATCTTTGTCTGTGTCATCTGCTTTGGAATCTGCATCTTTATTTTCTTTATCATCTTTTTTTGCATCTGTATCATCGGATTTTACAGGATTTTTGACACTTACCTTATGGTCATACCATTTTCCTTTTGTTCCGATCAAAGCTACATCGAATTCTTCATCAATTGCGGGTACCGGGATATCAAATCCATATACTTCCTCACTCATTCCATCGCTGTATGTAACAGTATCTGTGGTTGGCTCAAGAACCTCTGCCCCGTCTTTCTGTGCATCTTCTGCCTTTCCGACGAAAAGGTTTACAATTTTCTTAGAAGCAAGGCTTACATGGATAGTCATCTTGCCATCCTTTACTGTAAGGGTTCCTTTTCCATCGTTTGCTTCATTTACATGGAACATTCCGCTGTCTGTATCAAATTCTGCTGTGTAGGTGCCATCCTCTAATGTATCACTCTTGGATGCATCTGTTTCTTTATTATCTGTGTTTTCTGAATCAGCATCTTTTGCAGTTGTTTCTTCTTTATCAGTGGTTTCTTCTGTTGCCGTATCAGTATCTGTCTTTGCAGCAACCGGGCTTGTACCGATCAGAGTAGCTGAAATAGTAAGTGCTGACATTAATAATGTAAATGAACGTTTCTTCATGATTATTTCTTCTCCCTTATCTTCATATTTTTTATAGTTTTTTCTATCGTGCTGTTCAACCCATCTGCTGCAGAGCAACAGGCTTTTGAACAGGTGATGGCAAATATATTATAGTAATTCCAGAAAATAATGCAATTAAGACAGTTCCTCTGGATCTTTCTCAGATGTGCGCACGTTACTGTGAACGGAATGAACAGAAACGTGCGAACTGTTTGCAGTATTTTATGGAATTGCTATGACTTCTTTTTTTCTTATCATATAATATATCTGCCCGGAAACTTTTGCAAGTTCTCCGGGCAGTTTATCTTGTTTGAACAATATTTTTTATTCAGCGTCAGCCTCTGCAGTATCAGCTGTTGTCTCAGCTGCGTCATCTGCCTGTGCATCGTCTGCACTGTCATCTGTTGCTTTGGCATCAGTATCTTCTGCTGCTGCATCGTCAGATGCTCCAAGAGAATCAATTGCTGCTTTTGTATGAGCCACATACAGATCTTCTACTGCTGCGATTCTTCCAAGACCTGCGATCTGACAGTCAACACTGTCGAAATCACCGGATGCCTCAAACTGAGATTTCCAGGAATCTGCATCATCACCAGCCATATCATTGTTAGCGTGGTCTCCGGCAACAACCATCAGAGGACGAAGGATTACATTCTTGAATCCTGCTTCTTTTACTTTCTCGATAACCTTGTCACATGCTGTGTCTTCCGGTTCTCCCTCTACAGTTCCGATGAAAGCGTTTGTGAATCCAAGATCATCCATCTGTGTCTGCATCTGGTCATAGGTTACGTTAGCTGTATGGGATGTACCATGTCCCATGAATACAAATGCTGTGCCTGCATCTGCTGCTGCTTTCATATCATCAAATCCAGCTTCCTTGCAAGCTTCATCTGTGATTGCCTGAGCAACTGCTTTCTTGTCATCATTGATCACTGTAGCGTCATCACCAACTTCACCGAGCATTGGCTCTGCAATTGCAACAGATTCAAATTTGTCTTTGTATCCATCAATTGCCTCTGTCATTTCATCATATTCTGCACCATGCATCAGATGTGTCGGCTGTACAACAAGATTCTTAACACCGTTAGCTACTGCACGGTCAAGAGCCTGCTGCATATTATCGATTACTTCATCATCTCTTGCCTGTACATGGTTGATGATGATCTGTGCTGTAAATGCACGTCTTACTGACCAGTCCGGATATGCTTTTGCAAGGGCATCCTCGATTCCTTTGATATCCTCTGCACGGCTGTCGTTGAAGGATGTACCAAAACTTACTACAAGAAGTTCATTCTCACCAATCTCATCCTGGTTACGAGGATCATCTTTGGAAGCATCACCTGTGTCACGTCCAAAGTATTCAGGGCTTGCTTCTTCACCTGTTACCAGTTCTTTCTGAGCATCTGTAAGTTTGTCCCATGCTTCTTTTGCTGCTTTGCAGTCTTCGTCAGTTGTGTCTGTTCTTTCCTGAACATAAATCTTATCGATCAGGGCACCAACTTCGTCTGCGGCTTTCTGATCATCATCAGAAGCTTCTGTTGTATCATCAGATGCTTCCTCTGTATCTGCTGCATCTGCATCGTCTGCAGCTGCTTCTGTGTCATCTGCAGCCTCTTCTGTTGCTGCATCATCAGATGCAAAAGCAACTGTACCTGTTGCTGCTGTCATGGAACAGGTCATGGATACTGCCAGTAATAAGGCTAACATGGATTTTCTTTTCATTTCGTTTTTCCTCTTTTATTTCTCGTATTTCCGGACAATTGTATGCACAAAAAAGGCAACTGCATATTCTGCAGCTACCGCTTTCCCATAAATACATGGTTTATATGTACCAGATATATCTGTAATTTCCGATTCTGTCTGATTCATTTAATAAAAGAGCTATGTATCGTTATGAGAATACAGGTTCTGTATACCGCAGACCTTAAATTCTACGCCAAGGCAGTTCTCCTGACTTCGATCATCGCTGTTTCTCCCTTCCCGGTTTCCCAGTGGTTTCTGAAAAGCAGCTCCCATACACAGTGACGGTATCGCTCCGGATTCTCACCGGATTCTCTTTTGCACATCAAGTACGATGCAACCTTTGCGTTATAACATTGCACATATTCAATTCGGATATTCTTTTTTTATCACATTTTAACAAAAATGTCAATACAATTCGTGTATATTTTCCTTTAATGTTTGGCATTAGTGTTACTGTTCACTCCGTTCACAGTAACGTAGCCAAAATTCATTCCAGATTGCC
>ERZ650300.2147-NODE-2147-length-10705-cov-4.612676_pt1 | contig 10705 bp, 6 predicted proteins | sample MGYA00376236_ERZ650300 | MGnify/ENA primary metagenome ERZ650300 (study PRJEB26733, sample SAMN07839303) | wastewater metagenome | biome: urban; feature: wastewater treatment plant; material: waste water | place: USA: North Carolina | collected 2016-04-28 ... | reverse complement strand
CAGGCGGGAGGCCATCCGGGCCAGTTCATCCTCGGCCTTGCGTTGGGCGCCCACGGCAATGGCTTGCACCGGGCAGATTTTTTCGCACATGCCGCAGCCCACGCAGGCATGGGCCGGATCGGTGCGCTGATCGATGCCGTGGTACACGGAAAACAGATTGGCGGGACGGCTCTCCAGACCGACCGGCGTCGTGAGCGCGCGTTTGCGGTGGACGCCCAGTTCGATGGCCCGCACCGGGCAGACGGTTGTGCAACGGCCGCACAGGGTACACCGATCCTTTTGCCAGGCAATCTGCCAGGGCAGGTCTTTGGCGCTTAGTGTAGATGGGGCAATGTGTCCCACTGGTTCCATTTTTCTATCTCCTGCCGCCCGCGGCGGACAATGACGGTTTCATATCTCATCGGCTGATCGTCCAGGTTGATGTCGCGCTCCGGAATGGCGGCATCCAGGCCGCACATTTCCGAGGAAAACGCGAAAATGCCGGGACGGCCGCCCACCACGCCGGGGCGAAGTTTCTTGGCGTCCTGCACCATGAACATCGACTTGTCCGGCAGACAGCCGATGACGCAGTTGGGCCCGTCGATGATCAGAGGCCGGCAGCTCTGCTTCAGGTTTCTGAGCATCCGCCCGTCGGGATGACGCGCCAGCTCCTCGTCCCTGAGCGGAGTGATCACGTGCTTGTACATTTCCATGCCCAGTCCGAGTTTGTTCTGCGTGTAATGCAGGATGTGTGTGAACACTTCCGAGTCGGACTGGTAGCCGGTGTAGCCGGGGAAATTGCGCGACATCAGAAATTCCCGGATCGGCACAAACGCGGTGTTCTCGCCGTTGGTCATCGTCGCCATGCCCTGGATGAAAAACGGATGACAGGCGTAAATATCAATGGAGTAGTTGGTGTTCTGGCGTCCCTGGCTCAAGATCATCCGGGCGGTGAGGTCCTTGCGGTCCAGCCCCAGATACTCGGCCACGGCCAGCGGATCGCCCACTTCCTTGATGATGATCACATCCGGCCAGAAGCTGAAGACCATCATGGATTGATCTTTTTCGCCCATCTGCCGAAGCTGGAGCTGCACCATCATCAGGCGGTAATCGATTTCCTCCCGGCTTAAGCTTTCCCATTCGGCCGGGTATTCGTAAACGCGGATGACGTAGTTATCCCTTTTCGGTGTTCCCGGAGGCGTCGGTTTTGCCGGCCGGAAGGACAGCTTGTATTTGACCATGAAATCCTGATCGATCATGAAGCGGTCGAGCGCTTTGATGCCTTCATTGGAAAAGATGCCGGACAGGATCGGCTCGCTTTTGAATTTTTCGAACTCGCCCCCCAGATCGGTCATGAACAACCCCACGCCGGATCCGTCATGTCCCTCTTTCATGACATTCAGCGCGTTGATGGCCATCATCGGCGACAGCGGATTATTGGATGTTACAGCAAATAAACGACACATAGCCTCTCCTCTGTGCATTTCAACCCGACAAGCTGATTGCCAGAGTCGTGCCAGTGCGGGATCAATATAGTTTATCTATGAATTATAAGCGGTTAGCTTTTTGGAAGAGCGCAAAGACGATCCTGTGCTTTGATTCAGGCAACAAAAATGTTCTTTTGTAAAACATCAAGACAATTTTGTTCGGATTTGCTGGGGGCGAGAAGGTTTCATGAAACGAGGTTTATGATTCCCGCATGATTTGGGAGCGCCCGGGCGGCAGGTCCGGCGCTTCTGCAATACGATGGTAGCCTCTTTAGTTTTTCCGGCTGAATTTTTTCGGGTCGATGCCCATTTTCGATATTTTATACTGAATAATGCGCTTCGTGGTTCCCAGGATTTTGGCCGCTTTGGTCTGATTGCCGCCGCTTTCCGTGAGCGCGTCGATAATCAGCGTCCTCTCCTGCGCCTCCACAACGGACGACAGCTTGCTGCGGTCTTTTCGTTCCGGGTCTTTTTCTCCGGCATGCAGAGAAGGCGGCAGGTGCAGGCAGTCCACGGTGTCCGTCCTGGTCAATAAAACCGCCCGCTCGATGCAGTTTTCCAGTTCGCGGACATTGCCCGGCCATTTATGGGACAGAAACGCTTCGATGGCCGCCGTGGAGATCCGCTTGACGTTCTTGCCCATTTCCCTGCTGTACTTGAGCAGAAAATGATCGGCCAGCAAAATCACATCGCTGCCGCGTTCCCTGAGCGGCGGCAGATAAATGGGGAAAACATTAAGGCGGTAAAAAAGATCCGCACGGAAACGGTCGGCGAGAATGTCCTGCTCCAGATTACGGTTCGTCGCGGCGATGATTCGTACATTGACATTCACCACCCGCGACGAGCCCAGCGGCTGAAATCGCTTTTCCTGCAGCACGCGCAGAAGCTTTACCTGCGCGGCGGCGGACAGTTCGCCCACTTCATCCAAAAAGATCGTGCCGCCGTTGGCTTCTTCGAAGCGGCCGCGGCGCGTCTGCAGCGCGCCGGTAAATGAGCCTTTTTCATGGCCGAACAGTTCACTTTCAATGAGCGTGTCGGGAATCGCCGCGCAGTTGACCTGCACCAGCGGTCCCCCTTTGCGCGGAGAGTTGTTATGAATCGCCCGGGCAATCAACTCCTTGCCGGTTCCCGTTTCGCCGGTGATCAGGACCGTCGTATTGGAATCGGAAACCTGCGCCACGAGCCCGAAGACTTCCTGGATGGCTTTGGAATGGCCGATAATATCCATGGAAGGCGCATGCTGCTGTCCGACAATTTTGCGCAGGCGGCGGTTTTCTTCTTCCAGGGCCCGGATATGCACGGCTTTGGCCATCAGTTCGGCCACCGAGCCCATCATGGCCAGTTCCTTTTCCAGGTCTTCGACTTGCTTGGCCACCTTGTCGGCGGATAAAACGCCGACCACGCTTGCGTCATAGATAATGGGAACACATAAAAAAGAAAGCTCGGCGCGGTTCAGATGACGCCTCGCCCCGGTGCGGTCCAGAAAGAGGGCTTCCTGCCCCAGATTTGCCACGGCCATCGGGCGGCCGGTTTCCGCCACTTTGCCGGTAATGCCTTCTCCCGGTTTGTAAGTCACTTCCATCCCGTCAATGTTGACGTCATGGGCAATGTCCAGCCACGCTTCCTTTGTCTCGTGGTCCAAAAGCGATATCATGCCGCGCTGCATCCCGAGGCGCAAACTCATTTCATGAAGGATTTGCTCCAGTTGGTCTCTCAATTCCATCGGCTGCGCCAAAATCTTGGATATGGCGTGAAGGGCCGCTAATTCTTCATAACTGTGGATGCTCACGTTGTCTCGCTCCCCTGATTCGGCTTCGGGTTTTTACCGGTCGCTTCTGACCAGCTCCAGTACAATGAAACAAATTTGTACGAATATCAACCGGTATTTTGTCCGTCCCAGGATGCTCATGCAAAGAGAAAACCATTTTGCGTGTTGGATAAAAAAAGAGCGGGAAAGGTCTCTTTGGAAAGGTTTCGGGAAGCTTCATCCAATGGCCAGCCGGCCGGTTTCGCCCGTGCGGATCCGGATGCATTCCTCCAGAGGGACGATGAAAATTTTACCGTCGCCGATACTGCCGGTGCGCGCGCCCCGGATGACGGCTTCCAGCGTGGGTTTGACGTAGTCGTCGTTCACGGCGATTTCGAAACGCACCCGGTCGAGGAGGTTCCCGTTGGTGACTACTCCGTCGCGGGTATCGGTTTTGCCGACCTGCGCGCCGCAGCCGACTACACTGGAGACGGTTATTTTGCCCACGTTTACGTCGCGCAAAGCCTGTTTGACGTCTTTGATCTTGTCGGATTGTACGATGGCGATGATCAGTTTCATCAGCATTTGCCTTTCCGAACGGAGAAAATGGCTGAGGGGCAAGGACTCGAACCTCAATTTTCAGGGCCAGAACCTGGCGTCCTACCTTTAGACGACCCCTCAGAGAAGAACAAAACCATCTTGAGTCAGAAAGCGCTTCCTTTCCCAATCGATAACACAAATGAGCCGGGAGCAACCGCCGTGCCAGTGGTAGAATTTGAAATTCGTTTTTATATTTAAATGGTTATGTGATCCAGATGATTTTCAAAGGATACATGTTTGTCCGTTTTGAACACAAACAGACATAATTGTATCCCCGAACCGTTTTTAAAGCGGTTACCCTGCTTTAAAGCGAGCCGATCCGATGTGAGAATAAGATATGAGAACAAACGGTATCACGAATGCTCTGAATTTGTTTCCATTCGTAATCGTTGATGTTTCTTCAGAACTTATGATATATGACAAATCACTCGTTGAGATTCATCTTCTCAGAGATAGGAGGCGTTGATTTTTCAATGATGAAGTCCGTCCGCAGTCAGTTGCTGATCCTGATTCTTGCAGTCTTTCTCCCCGCCCTCGGCATTATTGTTTACTCCGGCTATGAACGTCAACGCCATGACGTGGAAACGACAAAAGCGAACGCCCTGACGATGGCGCAAGTTCTGGGAAACGACCATGAAAATGACATGGAAGCCACACGCAGATTTCTCATGACCCTTGCCAGATTGCCTGTCCTGCAGAACCGGGATGCCGCTGCCTGCAACAAGCTGTTTCGTGAACTGCTCCGGGACAACCAACATTACTCCACCATAGCTGCGGCGGATCGCGAAGGAAGGATGTTTGCCAGCGCACTTCCTTTCGGCAGCATAAACCTGTGGCAGAAGAAATACTTTCAGGAAGCGGTGCGGACAAAAACTTTTTCCGCCGGGGAATACAGCATCGGACAAATATCAGGAAGGGCGATACTGCCCTTTGCCTACCCGGTAACGGATTCCGGCGGACGGGTGACCGGCGTGGTTGCCGTCACCATCGATCTCGAGAAGTACGGCAGGAGTTTTGTGAAAATTTCACAATTTCCCAAAGGATCGACGCTGAACCTGCTGGACCGCAACTATACGCGTCTCTACCGGTATCCGGACAACGAGAAATTTGCAGGCAAAACCGATTTGCCCGAGATGATCAGGCAAATATCGAAGGGCCCGCGGGAAGGGATTTTCACAACCGTCGGAGTCGATGGAGTCAGGCGTATTTTTGCTTACCGGCAGTTTTTCCTGGAAGGCGGCTCTTCACCCTACCTCTATCTGCGTGTCGGCATCCCCGAGGAGCAGGCGCTCGCCCCCGCCAGAAAAAGTTTTCTTCGCAACCTGGCGCTGGTGACGGTTTCTCTGATAGCCGCCGTTTTGACGGCATGGCTGCTGGGGCACATCCTGATCGTCAGAAGACTGGATCGTCTGGTCGATGCCGCTATGAAGGTGGGACAGGGTGATTTTTCGACGCGCACGCGCCTGGACCGCGTCGGAGGCGAGCTGGGTCAGCTTGCGCGTTCCTTTGATGAAATGGCCCAATCCCTGGAGAAAAAGGAACTGGACCGCAGGCAGGCTGGGGAGGCTCTTCTTGAATCGGAAATCAAGTTCAAGAGCTTCGCAGAGCAGTCGATTGTCGGCATGTATCTCCTGCAGAACGGTGTCTTCATCTATGTCAATCCCAGGTTTGCTGAGATGTTCGGCTATACGGTTGAAGAATGTCTGAGGGACCTGCCTTTTAAAAAACTGGTCTATCCGGAAGACTTGGCCAATGTTACGGAACAGATCAGAAGGCGCACGGCGGGCGAAATCGATTTTGTTCATTACTCCTTTCGGGGCGTGAAGAAAAACGGGCAAATATTCGATGTCGAGATTTACGGATCATCCAGTATCTATAAGGGAAGAACCGCTGCGGCCGGGACGATTCTGGACATCACAAAACGCAGGGAGATGGAGGAGACGCTGCGGGAAAACGAAGCCATGCAGCGTCAACTGATGGAGAAACTCCCGATTGGCTTGATCATCGTGGATCCCATCACGCGCATCATCGAGAGCGTGAATGAAGCCGCCGCTGCCATGTTCGGCGCCGCCGCTGATCACATTGTCGGACATCGATGCCATTCTTTTCTCTGTCCGGCAGATGAAGGCGCGTGTCCTGTTTGTGATTTGGGCAAGGAAGTGGACAACGCAGAAAGATTGATGGTTCGTGCGGACGGCAGCCGGCATCCGGTTCTGAAATCCGTCAAGCGGGTAAAGATTCAGGGCCGGGAAAAGCTGCTGGAGTGTTTTGTGGACATTACCCAGCGGAAGCAGGCGGAGGCGGCCCTGAAAGCCAGCGAGGAACGTTTCCGCGCGATGGTTGAATTTCTTCCCGATCCCTACTCCGAAATTGATTTGACGGGGAAGATCACCTTTATCAATCAGGCTTTCCTGGAGGAAACCGGATACGGCAGTGAAGAATTGCTGGGAAACAATTTCAGGATGCTCCTGGACGACAGGAACGTTAAGCTGTCTGCCAGGAGTTATCGTGATATCTTTAAAACAGGCCGTCCCGTCAGGAATCTGGAATTGGAATGGATATCGAAAGATGGTCGTGTCGTGTTGGCTGAAGTATCCGTAAGCCCGATGCGGAATGTTGAAGGAAACGTCATCGGGTTTCAATCCGTCTATCGGGATATCACGGAGAGGCGGCAGATGGAGGATGCGCTTTCGCGGGCGAAAGAAGCCGCGGAAGTGGCCAACAACGCCAAAAGTGAGTTTCTGGCCAGTATGAGCCATGAGATCCGGACGCCCATGAACGCCATCCTCGGCATGGCGGATCTCCTGAGTGAAACGCCTTTGACCCAGGAACAGATGAAATTTGTGCAGGTGTTTAAAGAAGCGGGAGAGAATCTTCTGAACATCATCAACGATATCCTCGATATTTCCAAGGTGGAAGCCGGGCAGGTCCATCTGGAGCATATTGCGTTTGATCTCGGGGAGATGATTGAGCGGATCGGCGACATCATGTCCACCAGGGCCCACAAGAAAGGTCTGGAATTAACCTGCCATATTTCTCCGGAGGTCCCGATGAACCTTATGGGCGATCCCATACGGCTGCGCCAGGTACTGGTGAACCTTTTGGGCAATGCCATGAAATTCACCGAAGCGGGAGAAGTCCTGCTGGATGTGAGCATGGCGGCGCAAACCACCGGGGACGTTGATCGAAATACGGCGGAATTGATCTTTTCCGTCATTGATACGGGCATCGGAATTCCCGCCGACAAGGCACAGGACATCTTTGAGCGGTTTACACAGGCCGACGCTTCAACCACGCGTAAATACGGCGGAACGGGACTTGGGCTGACGATTTCCAAATCGCTCGTTGAACTCATGGGGGGAAAAATTGCAGTGGACAGTGAAGAGGGAAAAGGAAGCGTTTTCTTTTTTACGATTCCTTTCGCGCTTCAGACAGAGCCCTTGGTTGCAGGCTCGTGTCTGGAGGATTTAATGGGCCGTCGAGGTCTCATCATCGACGATAATGCCACGAATCGCTTGATTGTCCGGGAAATGCTGACAGGATGGGGAGCCACCAGCACCTCCGTGGACAACGGCCCGTCCGGCATTACGGCGTTGCAGGAAGCGCAAACATCCCATCAGCCCTATGATTTTGTTGTATTGGATTATCAGATGTCCGCCATGGATGGACTGACGACAGCCTCGGAAATTCGTAAGGACCCCGGCCTGTCGTCCACGGCGATTATTATGCTTTCATCTTCCTATCCCCAGGCGGAAATCATGGAGGCAAGAAAACTCGGCATCGATCATTTTCTCTATAAACCCGTCAAGCGGAACGATTTGAGGGATGCGATCTGTTCGGCGCTGGGGAAACTGCGGATGTCGGGGCCAAAACCGGCGGTTGTTACCGGTGCCCCCGCGGCACAAAAAGCCCTGAAAATTCTTCTGGTGGAGGACAACGAGGACAACCGCCTTCTGGTCTCAACCTTTCTGAAAAATACGCCGCATCATCTGGTGATGGCGGAAAACGGCGCTGTCGGCGTCGAGGCCTTCAAGGCGGGAGACTACGACATGGTCTTCATGGATGTGCAGATGCCCGTTATGGACGGCTATACGGCCACCCGTGAGATACGCCAATGGGAAACAGCCGAAGGGCGGCCCGCCGTTCCCATCATCGCCTTGACCGCTCACGCCTTGAAAGAGGACGAACAAAAAAGTTTTGACGCCGGCTGCAACGGACACCTGACCAAGCCGATCAAAAAGACAAAACTGCTGGCAGCCCTGGCCGAGTATACCGCTGATTAGGGGATGTTGTTCGTGAAGCCGCAGCAAATCCGCATCCTTCATGCAAGCCGGGATCAGGGCTGCTGGTTGAAAAAGTCTGCAAAAAACTTTATCGGAACAGTTCGCGCAGAAAACCGCCGGCTTCGCGCATTTTATTTCGGAGTGCGTCCATGACCGGGTGGACCGGATGGTCAGGGCAGGTTTCCCCGGGAGCCGTTCCCCGAAGGTAAGCTTCCGGAAAGGTCCGGGGGCACCGTGATGTGGCGAGGTATCCGGATTCCGGATCAATCCGTGCCATTTCGATCCCGCCCGGAACGGCGGCGGCCGGCGGTCCGGAGACCGAATAGAAGGCACGCATGAAACGCGCGAAAATCCGCAGCGCTCCGGCCGCGCCCGTCAGACCGGTATCCGCCCCGGAGTCATACCCCACCCATACGGCGCAGACGACGTCGGGCGTATAGCCCACGAACCAGGAGTCCCGGTTGCCGTTGGTTGTTCCGGTTTTGCCCGACACGGGAAAAACCAAATGCAGGGACTTTGCCTCCCGGGCCGTGCCGCGCTCCAGGACCCCTTCCAGAGCGTAGCCGGTCAGATACGTTGCCCGCGGATCAAAGACTTGCCTGCGTTTCATTTTTCCGGACCAGAGCCGGTCTCCGTCCGGCGTCGTCACGGAAAAAAGGGCAAACCGTTCAAAGCGCGTTCCGCCGGAAGCAAGGGTCGCGTAGGCATAGGCAAGTTCGAGGGCCGATACTTCGAAGCTGCCCAGCGCCATGGAGGGAACGGGCAGAAGGGGACTGGTGATGCCCGCCGCCCGGGCGGTTCTCAAAACCTCATCGAACCCCACGTCGGCGGCCAGCCGGACGGTGGCCGTGTTGACGGAATCTTCGACAGGACTTTCGCCAACATGCTCAATCGACAGATGTAACATCTTGGAATAAATAGCGATAATCCGACAAAAATGCGATTACATACCATAGGGGATTTGGCAGTTGAGAGCAGTCAGTAAGACTTCCTGCTCCTTTGATATGGAACACCGGATGCGAACCGCTTTGGTTGATTTGGGATAGAGAAGGATTGCCGTATTGATAGAGGAGAGCAATTCCAGCATACGCTCCGTACCATGAATAAAGCCATTGGCGCGGGCTCGTTTATGTGCAACGCGCACCAGGAGAAGCGCGATCATACAGGTCAGCGCATGCACCCGTATCTTGGAATCCGTCCAGTGAAAGACCGGGTCCATTTTGACCCATTTATCGGATTTGGTAATCCGGAAGGTATCTTCAACAATATATCGATCAAGATAAATGTCGATCACCTCGCCAGTTGCCAGAGATTCCCTGTCGGTAAACAGAATCTGCTTACCGAATCTCGTTTTGGCTTCCTCAATGGCCGGAAAGTTCTTGCGGGCACTGACCTTGAAACGGTTTTCCTCTTCCTCAATATCTATATCGAGAAGCCCCGTCACATGATAACGATCAGTGATCTCCAGCGCCTGTCGTTGCATCGACTCCATAGTAGAACGGCCATCGGCATCTTTGGCTTTGCGTTTGAAAGAAGACAACTCTTCCTTGGCTTTTTCCAGATTCTGCTCCATTCGGTGTAATTGGCGCTGGAAGGTGGATTCGTTAAAGGAAACAATAATCCTGCGCTGTGCCCCGTAGATCTCTTCGCGGGTTTCATAAACCGGTATCGTTTCATTCTTTTTGATGCTGACCTCCCGGTATTGCTCCAGGGGAATCCGGCAGAGGTCTTTATGGTGATACGGACTTCTGCTGCCGACAAAATGATGCCGGCTTTCATCCAGCCTGGCAATCAACTCTTCCGAGTTGTTTCCTTTGTCAAAAACGAGGGTGATGCCTTTTTTGTCGGACATCGAGTGGTTGATTTGCTCAAAGATCTCATCGATCAGCTTTTTCATCACTTTGGCGTCATGCTCATTGGCCGGATACAGCCTGTTGAACAAAGGAATGCCATAATCGCGGTCCACTGCCAGGGCCAGACCGATATGCCGTAAACTGTTGCGCCCGGCCTTGGACTTGGTGATTTTGGAGAGTTCTGACGGGTTAAGGACATCGAGGTAATTGTAATAGTTGGTGGTGTCGTAAACGATCGTATCCAGAGGAATATTTTCCAGTTCGATGGCTTTCCCGGCGATTTCATCGCCGATCCTGTCCAGAGCCTCTTTGTCCAGCTTGTCAAAATGGTCCCAGAAGTTCTGGGATTCCAGCTTTTCCTTTTGAAGCGGCATATACCGATGCAAAGCCGTGGAATCGACCCATTCGACAATCTTGCTTTTGGAGGTTGCGGCAAACGCCCGGTTGAGAGCGGCAATGAGAATGTAATCACCGACACTCATGCCCTGCCGGCGTTTACTACAGTAGCGATCGACAATGTTCCTGATACCCAGTTCCTCGGCTATTTTGACGAGGGCAGCGATAGCGCCTTCCGAAACACAATCGATTTGGCGTGGTTCTTCTTTTTTTATACCGGATTTGCGATCCGTCGCTGTTTTTACCGAACTCGCAGGGAACGGTTTCAAACCGTTCCCTGCAATTCCTTACCACGGAATAAACTTATAGAGTTTGGCGAACATCTCATAGACCTCGATCCAGTTCTGCAGGTCCTTCGTC
>ERZ650300.2140-NODE-2140-length-10722-cov-8.710134_pt1 | contig 10722 bp, 12 predicted proteins | sample MGYA00376236_ERZ650300 | MGnify/ENA primary metagenome ERZ650300 (study PRJEB26733, sample SAMN07839303) | wastewater metagenome | biome: urban; feature: wastewater treatment plant; material: waste water | place: USA: North Carolina | collected 2016-04-28 ... | reverse complement strand
CGATCTATTTGCGCAGCTTTTCATAAGGAAGACTTCGGAGAGCGGTGATATTAGGTTTTAATGTCAAGAATATTTTTAGTATTCATAATTCAGAAGAAAATAGCAATCATAATAACTATTCAGATAAACTAATCGAACAATATGAAGAAACTATTCAATCTTTAAAAGAACAGATTTCACTTTTAAAGCTTTTAATGGATAGGTAAAATATAACTTTTTGAAAGGCTTTTATAAATTCTCAGGCTTTTTAATCTATTAATATCATTGCTTTTCGAGTTCTATATGAGTTTATTTGTATGATTTACTAGCTTATTTATTGCTACTTAAGATAAAGAATTTTTTTTTTTGAGAAGTTACATCTAAAAAACAAAAACCGCAGATTAGCAGATTGTTTCAAAAAGTGAATAATCTGCTAATCTGCGGTTTTGATTTATAAAACATCCCGAAACATTCTATTTTAGAGAACGATGGTAAGACGCCCTATTTTGAACTAGAAACGAAAATAGATTGCACAATTTTTTGCTTTACTATTTTCTTCTCTTTTTTTACAATAAACACTAAACGGTAAGACAAAATAAAACCAATAAGTCCTAAAACAAACAAGAAAATCCAATTTGCTCTATAGCCGTATTTTGCAATAATTTCCATACCCGTTTTAGTACTTACTATCTGAGCCATACTATAACTCATCGTAAAAACAGACATAAATTTACCTTCCTGTTTTTTTAGCGATCGCTTTTTAACAAATGAATTGGCAAAAGGAAACGTTAACATTACACCTATTGTCATCGATACCATCATTAAAATTAGAGTAAAAACATTGTTTTCAATCAATAAGAACAAATACCCAATAGCCATTGCTAAAACGCCATAAGAAACCATCAACAGTTTATTTATTTTTTTGGTTTCGATGTACTTTACAATTGGCAATTCAAAAAGTAAGATTAGAACACCGTTTAAAGCTAAAAACAACCCTCCTTCGAGACTTGAGAAATGAAAAACTTCTTTATAGTAAATGGATAAAGTTGTAAATATTTGAAAAAATAAAACCCCCGTTATCATAGTAACTAGAAGATGAATTAAAAAAGGTTTGTCATCAAAAACCGAAGTAGTTTCTTTTAAATGTTTAAAGACTTTTAATTTATAAGGCAATTTCTTTTCCTTGACATAAATAGAAAACAATACTATGCTTAATATACAAGTCAATCCATCAATATAAAAAAGATAATTGTAATCTAAAACAGTAATTATTATACCCCCAATGACCGGACCAAACATAAATCCTAAATTAACTGCCGATCTTACTAATGACAATGCTCTAGTTCTATCTGCCTTGAGTGCATAGGTGTCTAGCGATACTAACATAGCTGGCCTATACATATCTGAGACGGTAGTTAAAAGCAAAACGCCAAAGCAAAAGCTATAAAAAGTAGTTAAAAACTGCAATAAAATAAAGAGAATTCCTGTTGTGAATAAACTAAAAAGCATCACTTTGTAGAAGCCTATTTTATCAGATAATTTACCACTTATCCAAGTGCCGATGAAAGAACCAATTCCGAAAAAAACCATTACCCACCCAATTTGGCTATAGGTAAAATGAAGTTCTTCCAGCATATATTTGGATAGAAAAGGCACTACCATGGCACCACATCTATTAATAAAAGTAGTTATTGCCAAAATTTTGACTTCTATAGAAAACTCACTAAAATGTTGAAAATAATTTTTAAATAATTTTTTTATCATTGTATTTTTAATTTTAAACTATAATACTTTTTGGGGTTTTAAAATGACTGTATTATCAATTCAATTTCATTTCGTAGTAATAATAATTTGATATGAAGTTCTTACGATTAAATCCAAAACCTTCATAAAGCTGTTGTGCTGGATAATTTTCGGTATCTGTGTTTAACGAAATATGATCTACTTTGGTTTTCCTTGCATAATCAATGCATTTTAGCATAATTTGTTTCCCTATGTGTTTTCTTCTATGCTCAGGTTTAACGTATAGATAGGATACATGCCAATTGTAGTGAATTAATGACAGTACATTGACTTTGTGATATAAAACCATGAAGGCAATTGGAATGCCATTTTCTTTTTTAACAAAAATCTTAGCTTTGTTTCTGTCTAATTTACTTTTTAAAAATGATATTGCGTTTTCTAAATCAAGCAATTGTTCATCTATCAATTTCGACTCATTAATTATATCAACTACCAAATGAAAATCACTGGATTTTATTTCTTCAATTTCATCTATATCCATTTAAAAATGCTGTTTCCTAAACTTCATAATACTGAATGCTTAGTAATTTAATTAAAACAATTTTATTCTTATTTTCTTTAATACTCATGAAATTTGATGAACAAAAAAGTATTAGTAATGTGTAATAACAAAAAAAACCTTTTTCAAATAATTGAAAAAAATTAAAAATTGACACTTTAAATAATATCGATAAAGTACAAATTGAAAAAGGAATTTAAAAACTACATATAGCTGGCGTCAATAAAAACTAGCTATAAGAAGCTATAATTTAATAAAGTCAATCAAAAATAAATAGTTGATTGACTTTATTAATTACTAAAGATTTACAAAATCCTTTAGCAAATTATAACATTTTGAATTATGTTTTAAATTTCAAATAAGATTTGGGAAAAGAAAATTTTACAATTTTCCAGAAATTTCTTTTTTGTATTTATTCAAAAGAGCTTTAGTCATTCCTAAATTTGCTTTAGAAGAATCTACTGCTAAATAAATAAAATATTCATTGTTTTCTGAAACATCAATAATATGTATTTGATTCGTTAGCGTAATCATAATATCATCGATAGACTCGTTTAATCCTAAAGCACTAATAGCATTTAATTTAGCTTTTACTACCTCAAGATTGAAAGCTGAAGCTAATTCCGGATCAAAACTTGGTAGAGCTGAATCACTATAATAGGATATTCCGCTTTTAATTTCAGATACGGCTACCGCTATGTATCCGGGGATATTTTTTTTAACTTCTTCTCCAAATTGTTTTAAAAAATCTGACATGATATTTTTGTTTATACTTTATCAAGCAAAATTACTAAAAAAAACTCAAAAGCTTGTATATATAACTAAAAAAAAATATTAAATAAAACATCCTTATTTAATTTGTTAATTTACACCTTTATATGGTGTAAAAACATAAAAAAAGCCTTATTTTTTTTATTTAACTAATGATTTTGACTAATGGATTTAATAATGCCCCAAAAATAAATGATGGTAAAAAAATGGCAATTGTTGAAATTAGTGCTCCTGAAAATCCATTAATTTGATAACAAATAAAAGTTACTGATGAAAAAACTGGACCAGGTGTAAATTGTCCGACTGCAATTGCGTCTATTAATTGTGTTCTTAACAAAAAACCTGTTGCAACTAATTCTGCATCAAGAAATGCGAAAACCGCAAGGATGATGTAGTGGATTTCAAGATGATGGGCATTGACCATTTGTTTGTGGACGAAAGCCACCAATTCAAAAACCTGATGTTCAACACAAGGCATTCCAGAATTGCGGGATTAGGAAATGTTGATGGAAGCCTAAAAGCATTGAACCTGCTTTTTGCCATTCGTACTATTCAGGAACGCATTAATGCAGATATGGGAGCTACCTTTCTTTCGGGAACGACGATCAGCAATTCTCTAACAGAATTATATCTATTGTTCAAATACCTTCGCCCACGGGCAATGGAAAAACAGGGTATACACTCTTTTGATGCGTGGGCAGCTATTTATGCGAGGAAACAACCGATTATGAATTTTCGGTAGCGAACAATATCGTAGCAAAAGAACGTTTTCGGTTTTTTATTAAAGTGCCAGAATTGGCGCAATTCTATTCGGAAATCACAGATTACCGGACAGCAAAAGATATAGGCATTGACCGACCGAATAAGAATGAGGTTTTATACCACATACCTCCAACTCCAGAACAGTCTGTATTTATTCAAAAATTAATGGATTTTGCCAAAACAGGAAATGGCGAATTGCTCGGAAGACCTCCATTGTCACAAAGTGAAGAAAAAGCAAAAATGCTCATCGCTACAGATTATGCCCGAAAAATGTCTTTGGATATGCGGATGGTAAGTCCAATATATGAAGACCACCCCGACAACAAGGCTTCGCATTGTGCAAAAAATATTGCCAAATATTACAACCAATACAATGCACAGAAAGGAACGCAGTTCGTTTTTTCGGATTTGGGAACCTACAAATCAAACGAATGGAATGTGTACTCCGAAATCAAACGCAAGCTCGTGGAAGTTTTGTGTCTCGCAAGCCCAGTAAATACGTTGAAATTTTACTGAGTACGCGATTCATAACCCTGAGGTCCCGAGTTCAAATCTCGGTCTCGCTACCAGAAGCCTCAAATTTTAAATTTGAGGCTTTTTTTATATCCTAATTTACCCTCTCGTTACTTTACTATTTTAACCCCTTATCAATAAAGAAGTTAAATATTTTTGTTAATTTTTATCAAAAAGAGAGCCTCAAAAATCGTACAATTGATTTTCTTGTTATATTTGATAGCATATAAAAGTATATCATAACCTAAACTTAAATACAATGAAAAAAGTAGCCGCAATTTTAGCTTTTTCATTCTTTGCTTTGTCAGTTCAAGCACAAGAAGCTCCAGCTAAAGAAAAAACAAAAAAAGAAACTTCAACAACTAAAAAAGAAGCAACAAAAACAAAGACCGAATGCAAAGCAGAAGGTAAAAAATGTTGCTCTTCTAAAAAATCAAAATAAAAAAATGCCTCAATCGAGGCATTTTTTTATTGTTTACTTAAATCTAGAACTTATTATTTTACTCTAACGCTCCATTCAAAATCCATTTCAGAAACCTGAACTCCTTTTTCATCGGTTCCAATGGATTTCATCCAAAAGGTTTGCCCCTCACCTGTCGCAATAGTTTGTTTTATTGCTTCATCTATCAAATGTCCATCATTACAGATAAATGTAATTCTGCCTGTGGCTTTCTTGGTAAAATTCCCTTTGTTGTTAGCTACTAACATGGATATTTTTCTACCGCTTTTTTGAATTTGATACATTACCAAAGCGCCAGTAGACAACTCAGCAGCCATAGCTTGAACAGCAAAATACATAGAATTAAACGGATTTTGATTGATCCAACGGTGTTTTACACTTACTACACATTGCTTTTCGTTAATAGCTTTTACTCTTACTCCACATAAAAAAGCCGAGGGCAATTTAAAAAATAAGAATTGATTCAATTTTGATACGTTTATTTCCATTATATATTGGTTTTTGGGTAAAAGTACAAAAAAATACTATGCATACATACAAAATTACAATATCAACCCTAAACTGTACCCACATCTCCTAATAACACACTCAAAGTACTACTAATCAATAGAAAACAACTAAATAAGCAGCAACTATAAAAAAATTATTTTGTTAATATTTTGTTAATATTTACTACTATGCGATACAAGATACTTTCTTTTAGACATATATTTGCATAAGAAATTACTATATACTTTAAATCATGGAAACATCATCAGAAAAAAACATCGCAACCTTTACTCATTTGAGTACATTGAGCCAGTATATAATTCCGTTTGGAAATTATATCTTCCCTATTTTGATTTGGACTTCAAAAAAGGATCAATCAGAATTTGTAGACCATCACGGAAAACAAGCTATTAACTTTCAATTGAGCATCCTTATTTACTCACTGGTTATGGCGGCAATTGCTTTACCAATTTTAATTTTTACTGTTTTTAACAATATGACTTTTGATGAATTCTACCACAATCAAGGATTAGTGATTAGAGATTTTAATTTTGAAGACCACATTGGACTTATTACAGTTGGAATAATTGCTGCGCTTGCCTTTGTTGGATTTAAAATAGCCGAATTCTTCTTAATAATTATCGCAGCTGTGAAAACATCAAATGGAGAAAAATACCAATATCCATTCACAATTCCCTTTATAAAGTAATCAATTATAAAGTAGTATATAGTAGTCTAATCAACGCTATAAATCATCTCAACTATCACCTGTAATGGAAAGTAATCAAAAAACGAACAGTTCTAATCAAACAAAAAATCAAAACGAAAATTATGAACATTGAAAACACAAAAGCCCAGATGCGTAAAGGTGTTCTCGAGTTTTGCATCTTATCAGTTTTAAAAGAAAAAGATGCCTACACTTCTGAAATATTAGACACTTTAAAAGACGCAAAATTGTTAGTAGTAGAGGGAACCATTTATCCTTTGCTAACTCGATTAAAAAATGACGGATTACTCAACTATCGTTGGGAAGAATCAACCTCAGGACCACCAAGAAAGTATTATGGTCTAACTGAAATAGGTCAAACCTTTTTAACTGAATTAAGCGGCACTTGGAATGAATTATCCGAAGCCGTAAGTCTAATAACCAACCAAAAACAATAGTCATGAACAAAACTGTAAATATAAACCTAGGAGGAATGTTCTTCCATATTGATGAAGATGCATACCAAAAATTAACTCGATATTTTGAAGCTATCAGACGTTCTTTGTCTAAATCTTCTGGTCAAGAAGAAATCATTAAAGATATCGAAATGCGTGTTTCAGAATTATTAAATGAAAAACAAAAAAGCGAAAAACACGTAGTAGGACTGAAAGATGTAGATGAAGTAATTGCTGTTATGGGGCAACCTGAAGATTACATCATTGAAGAAGAAACAAACGCTTCAGGAAAATTTAATGATTATAGCACAAGAGCTACCAAAAAATTATACCGAGATAAAGAAAAAGGAATGATTGGTGGTGTAGCTACAGGTCTTGGACATTACTTTGGAATCGATGCGGTTTGGTTAAAAATCATGTTCTTAATCTTTGTTTTTGCTGGATTTGGTTCAGGTATATTGGCATATATCATCCTTTGGATTGTAACTCCAGAAGCCATCACCACTTCAGAAAAACTTGAAATGACTGGTGAACCCGTAACCATCTCTAATATCGAGAAAAAAGTTCGTGAAGAATTTGAAAATGTATCTGGCAAATTTAAAAATGCCGATTATGACAAAATGGGAAACCAAGTAAAATCTGGAGCCGAAAAATTGGGAAATTCTTTAGGTGATTTTATTATGACTCTTTTTAAAGTTTTCTCGAAAATACTTGGAGTTCTCTTAATTTTAACTGGACTCTTTACTTTGGTGAGTTTATTTATTGGAGTTTTTACTTTAGGATCCTCAGCATTTATAGATTTTCCTTGGCAAAATTTTATTGAAGCTGGTAACTTTGCTGATTATCCTGTTTGGAGCTTTGGGTTATTAATGTTTTTTGCAGTAGGCATACCTTTCTTTTTCCTAACTATTTTAGGATTCAAATTATTATCTCCAACTATTGGATCAATTGGAAACATTGCTAAATATAGTTTGTTGGCTTTGTGGTTAATCTCTATTGCCATCTTAATCTCTATAGGAGTAAAAACAGCCACTCAAGTAGCGTATGACGGAAAAACAGTAGCTAAACAAAATATTCCTTTGAATGCAAACGATACTTTGTTCGTAAAATTCAGATATAATGATTATTACACTAAAGATATCGACGATCATACTGAATTTGAATTTGTACAAGATTCTGCGAACAACAAATTGATCTATTCTAATAATGTAAGCTTGAGAATTTTATACACCGATGAAAAAACACCTTACATTCAAATTGAAAGAACGGCTAAAGGAAAATCGTTTCAAGACGCAAAATTCAGAGCTGAAAAAATTCAATATGGTATAAAAGTAGAAGGAAATCATTTGTATTTAGACAATTATTTGTTGACCGATGTAAAAAACAAATTCCGTGATCAAGAAGTAGAATTGTATTTGTATTTACCAGAAGGTACTTTATTAAAACCAGACGCATCAGTACAAAACTATGATCGTTCAGATAATGATTTCTTCAATTTACACTATAGCTCAGATAATTACGTTTATAAAGTAACTGATTCTCAAATAAAATGTTTAAATTGCCCTGATGATGAGGACGAGTGGAATGATGTAGAAAATGATTCAACAGCTACTAATGTTACCATCAATGAAAATGGCATTTCTATTAAAAAAGATACTTTAATTAAATCCAATAAGGATATAAAAGAATTAAAAATCAATAAAGACGGAATAATCATCAAAACCGAATAGCTATGGTAAAAATAATCACTTTAGTAACAAAATTCATCATTGTTACATTGACCGCTTTACTGTTTGCCTCTTGTAATTTGTCTACAAATTTCAATTCCATCACCGGAAGTGGAAATGTGACCACCGAAAAGAGAATTGTAAATGGCGATTTTAAAAGTATTGAAGTAGGAAACGCTATCGACTTGGTACTAGAACAAGCCGATAAAGTTGAGATTATTGTAGAAGCCGATGACAATTTGCAAAAAGAAATCACTACCAAAGTAGAAAACGGCAAGCTTATTATAGGATGCAAATACAGTTCTTTCTTGAATATCACTTCGAAAAAAGTAATCGTTCGAGCTCCTATTATAGAAGGCATTGAGGCCAATAGTGCTTCGACTGTAAATAGCAAATCAACCCTTAAAGCTTCGGAATTTAAGATTGATGCATCGAGTGCGGCTTCTTTGGATTTGAACATAGAATCTGAAAAAATAATTTGTGATTCTGGTAGCGGAAGTAGCATTGAATTGAAAGGAAAAGCTATTCAGCTCCAAACCAATTCTTCGAGCGGAAGTTCTATTAATGCTGGCGAGTTGTTGGCAAACGATATCAAATCAAAGGCATCATCAGGAAGTATTCAATCGCTACATCCGTTGGTGAGTCTTGATGCAGAAGCGTCTAGTGGAGGAAATATCTCCTACAAGAATAAGCCGAAAAGCCTGAAAAAAAGCGAAAGCTCAGGCGGTTCGATAAGCCAAGAATAGTTTTTAGTTGATACAAAAAAAGTCCTTCTTCGTGAAGGACTTTTTTTGTATCTAAATTTAAGAAGGTAACCCAAAATTCTCATTGCTGCTCTTTAGCCCCGATCGCAGTGGAAATCCTTTGTTGCCGGGGTTCGGCAACAAAGATTATAACGGAGAGCGGGACCTTGAATACAAAAAAGCGCCTTGACTACTGCTCCCAAAAAAATTACTCTTTGGCAGCCAAATAACGCTCAGCATCCAATGCAGCCATACAACCTGTACCCGCAGCAGTAATGGCTTGGCGGTATACGTGATCGGCGGCGTCTCCTGCTACGAAAACTCCTGCTACATTCGTTTTTGAACTTCCTGGAACGTTTACGATATAACCCGTTTCGTCTAAGGTCAGGTAATCTTTGAAAATATCGGTGTTAGGTTTATGACCAATAGCTACGAAAAAACCAGTTGCTGGAATGTCATACACTTCATCGGTAGTTTTGTTTTTTACTTTGATAGCCGAAACCACTTGCTCATCTCCTAAAACTTCAACGGTATCGTGGTTTAAAAGGATTTCGATGTTTTCGGTTTTGCGAACTCTTTCTTCCATAATTTTGGAAGCTCTGAATTTTTCGCTTCTAACCAACATTGTTACTTTTTTGCACAATTTAGATAAGTAGTGTGCTTCTTCGCAAGCAGAATCTCCTGCTCCAACGATTACCACTTCTTGATTTCTATAGAAAAAGCCATCACAAACGGCACAAGCTGAAACTCCTCCACCCATTTTTAAATAATGTTGTTCTGATGGTAAACCTAAATATTTTGCAGAAGCTCCTGTGGAAATAATTACGGTTTCGCAGTGCAATTCGATAGTATCGTTAATCCAAACTTTGTGAATATCACCAGAAAAATCAACTTTGGTAGCCCAACCATCGCGCACATCAGCGCCAAAACGTTGTGCTTGTTGTTGCAACTGAATCATCATTTCTGGTCCAGTTACACCGTCTACATAACCTGGAAAATTTTCAACTTCATTGGTCGTTGTCAACTGTCCACCAGGTTGCATTCCTTGGTACAAAACTGGATTCATATTGGCTCTAGCAGCATAAATAGCCGCGGTATAACCCGCAGGACCTGAACCTATAATTAGGCATTTTATTTTTTCGATAGTATTTGACATTGTGTTTTGAGTTTTTTAAAATACACGCAAAAATAGGATTTTAAAAAATAATAACTCGCTTTGAAGTATTTGTTTTGATTATGGAGTAATAAAAAAACACATTCTTACTAAGCATACTACAATAGTATTTGTTATAAAATGTTTTTTTGAAGTCGCTTAGGATCCTAAACGTGACAAGTAGAAAATAAAAAAACCTTTCTGAAATCCAGAAAGGTTTTTTTGTCGGGGTGGCAGCGTTTATTCCGTTTAACGGAAATTCGAACCTGCGACCTTCCCGATTACCATCGGGACGCGATAACCGTTCACTACTTTTTTAAGAGTTGGATTTTGGATTTACTTTTCCAACTTTTTATTTCTTTTTCTCTTTTAATAGCTTCACTCTTTTCTGGGAACTTCTCAAAATAAAATAACTCCCAATCTTTAATTCTTCCAGTAAAACCTTTATGATTACTCAAATGACGCCTTAATCGTTCATCAATTCCCATAGTAGTGTAACCAACATAAAACTTGTCAGTTGATTTTGAAAATAATATGTAAACTGTAAATTCCATATAAGCAAAAAATCCCTTCTGAAAATCAGAAAGGATTTTGTCGGGGTGGCAGGATTCGAACCTGCGACCTTCCCGATTACCATCGGGACGCGATAACCGTTCACTACT
>ERZ650300.2137-NODE-2137-length-10732-cov-11.055446_pt1 | contig 10732 bp, 11 predicted proteins | sample MGYA00376236_ERZ650300 | MGnify/ENA primary metagenome ERZ650300 (study PRJEB26733, sample SAMN07839303) | wastewater metagenome | biome: urban; feature: wastewater treatment plant; material: waste water | place: USA: North Carolina | collected 2016-04-28 ... | reverse complement strand
TTTGCTTCACCGTTGCTTCACTAAACACTTATAATAAGCTTAGAAATATAAAGAAAAGCCCTTGTATTAGGGCTTTTAGTTCTAAAGATTTGTTTGACTGTTGTTTGATTGATGGGAAAAAATATGAGTAACTGGCAAAAAGTAAAGATTGGAGATTTCCTTTTTGAAAGAAAAGGTAGATACAAACCAAATGATGAACAAATAGTAAATTTACCAAGAATAGAAAAAATTGACTTTAGTGGAAATTTTCATATTGGAAATAAAGATTCAAAAACAGATATGATCTTGATAAAAGATGGCGATTTAGTAATATCTGGGATAAATGTAGCAAAAGGAGCAATAGGTATATACTCTGGAGAAGATGTAACTGCAACTATACACTACTCCTCATACACTTTTGACAGCAATAAAATAAATGTAGAATATTTTAAACGATTTCTTAAAAGTTCAGAATTTATAGAATTGCTAAATGAACAAGTAAAAGGTGGAATCAAAACCGAGATAAAACCTAAACATATTTTGCCATTAGAGATACAATTACCTGATATAAATACACAAGCTCAGATTGTCCAACATTTTGAAAATGTAGAAGATGATATAGCTGATGTAACGAAAGAAGTATTAAAGCAAGAATCTCTTTTAAAAAAGTTAAAACAAACAATTTTACAAGAAGCGATTGAAGGTAAACTCACAGCAAAATATAGAGCTAAAAATCCTGATATCGGTACAGCAAAAAAACTTTTAGAGCAGATAAAAACAGAAAAAGAGAAGCTTATAAAAGAGAAAAAAATTAAACCATCCAAACCACTGGCACCAATAAATGAAGATGAAATTCCATTTGATATTCCACAAAACTGGGAATGGTGTAGGTTTCAAGATATTACAACTGTAATTACATGTGGAATAGCAAGTACTCCAACATATTATGAAAGTGGAAGAATTTTCTTATCTGCTAAAAATGTTAAACCTTTTAAATTTATGCCTGATGAACATAAATATATTAATGAAGATACATATCAAAAAATTATTGCAAATGCTAAACCTGATTTGAATGATATTTTACTTACCAGAGTTGGTGCAGGTATAGGAGAAGCAGCAGTAATTGATCAAGAAATTGATTTTGCTTATTATGTTAGTTTGACACTGATCAAACCATTACATTTATACATTAATTCTAAATTTATTTTGAATTTTCTTAATTCTGAACAAGGGATTAAAAATGCAATTAGTTATACATCTGGTAAAGATAGCTCTCAAGGTAATTTAAATGTTAATAATGTTAGAACATTCTTAATTCCAATTCCACCCCTTGAAGAACAAAAAGAGATAGTAGCCACAATAGAAAAACTTTTTGCGATTTGCGATGAACTTGAGGGCGAAATCAACCAAAACAAAACCACAGTTGACAACCTAATGGCAACAGTCCTTAAAGAGGCGTTTGAACAACAATGAAAAGGTAAAATATGGCAAATTCTAATCCTTTATACACTCCTCAAAGAGAAAAAGCTGGTGCCCAAACATTTGGTAAATACATGTATCAATATCATTGGGCATTGTATAGAATCTTTAAAGAGCATGAGTCAGAAAAAGAATATGCTGTATTTATTGAGCTTCACGAAGATGTTGTACTGGCAGATTCATTAGAAGTTGCTCAAGTAAAATTTGAATTTAATCAAGTAAAAACTACAACTGGAAAATATACTGATAAAAAATTAATTAAACAAGATCCAAAAACAAAAAGCTCAACTTTAGGGAAGTTAATTTCAAGTGGTACAAATCCAGCTTATTTTGACAAAGTTGATTCAATCAATCTTGTTGCAAGCAATGGATTTAGTATTCCACTAAAAACGAAAGGAACAGATTTACAAGATATATCTATAAATGATATTTCAGATGATTGTTTAAAATCAATGTCAGATGCTATCACAAAGGAATTATCATCTGATAGTTTTCCTATAAATCTACATTTCATAGTACCTGATTTACCAGAGAAATCATTTGAACAAACTATTATAGGACATATCACAGAGGTTATTTTGAAGCTTTATCCTGGTGCAACAATTAATGCACAAAATATTTATAGAGCATTGATAGATGAATTAACTCGTAAAGGTAGATTAACTTTCGATTTTACAAATTGGGATAAGTTTATAAAAGAAAAAGCATTGACCTCATTGACAGTGACACAAGTAATAAACGAACACACAAATAGAAAGCAAGATATTAAAGTTTATGAAGAGCTAGATATTTTTATGAATGATCTGGGATTAAAGTCATTAGAAAAAAGAAATTGGAAAAAATCTTTTGAAAGATATTATCTTCAAAGAGTTGGTAACAAGGCTACAAACCAATTTGATATTAGTAGTGACATAAAAACAACTATTTCAAAATATTTACCAAATAGTAATGACGATATTACTCTTTTATTGTCGCAAGCGATAGATAGTTTATCCGAAAAGACAAAAAAGAAATTTGACAATGATATGGATATAAAATGTGCGATTTTATGTGAACTCATACTTGAGGATTAAATATGAATAAACAAGATAACTACAAACTTTTGATAAGAAACTTGAGGAAAAAATACAATGAAAAACTTACAATTCAAACAACTGCTTCTACTATCAGATACACAAAAAAAAGCAAATCAATTCCTGTTTCAAAAGAGATTCAATCTAATAACAGCTGACGATAATAGTGTTGGAAAATCTACATTAGCAAAACTTTTGCTTTGGACTTTTGGATGTGAACCTGATTTTGATTCAACTTGGAAAAGTACAGATTGTAAATGTTTAGTTGATTTTTCAATAGATGGTACGAACTATAAAATTTTACGATATCAGAATTTCATTTCTTTAAAAGAAGAAAATCAAGAAATCCTCAAATATACTAATATCGGTGGAGATTATTCAAAAAAGTTCGCTGAACTAGTTGACTTTAAAGTATTATTGCCGAAACGAGGAAGTGATGAAACAGAACTTGTTACACCTCCACCAGCATATTATTTTTTACCATTTTATATGGATCAAAAAAATAGCTGGAGTAAAACATGGAATAGCTTTGGTAAATTAGGTCAATTTGACAGCTGGCAAAAAACTGTAATCAAATATCATTTAGGATATTTAAGTCCTAAGCACTTTGAGCTTGAACAAGATTTATCAGATAATAAAAGACAAATAAATGAATTAAATCAAGAAGTTGAAAAAATTGGATATGCATTGGATGTAGTAAAAAATCATATTCCAAATAACGAAATCACTATTAATGAAGAACAATTCCAAATAATGACAAAAGAGATTCAAGAAGAATTAGCTGAATTATCAAAATTACAAGAACAATTTTTAAATGAACTATCAAATCTCACATCTGATAAAGTTTATTTAGAACATCAAAAAACTATTGCTGAACATCTTATCAAAGAGCTAGAAAGTGATTATGTTTTTAGCGTAGAAAACATAGAAGACGATGATATTGAATGTCCATTATGTGGGACAATTCATGAAAATTCAATAGTAAATAGAAGCTCTATCTTGGTAGATAAACAACAAGCTGTTAATCAACTTCATTCTATTGATACTCAACTCCAAAATCTTGTTAAAAAAGCAGAAAAAACTCAAAAAGAATACGAGCAAATCAAAGAAAAAATCAATCATATTAATGCAAAATATAAATTAGAAGATAATTCACAATCAATTCCACTAAATGAAGTTATTGAGAAATTTGCATATAAATCTATAAATGACAATATAACCAATACAAAAAAAAAGAAACTTTTAAAAATTGATGATTATAAGAACGGGCAAAAAGAGATTAAAAAAGAACAAAATGCTTTGTTAACTAAAGAAGAAAGACAAAAACTTGATGATGCTTTTTTAGAGTTACTTCACACTTATATTAAACTACTCAATGCAGAAGGTATAAATCTCTCAAGTATAAAAACTCCACTTGATTATAATAAAATCGTTAAAGAAGGTGGCGCAGCAGAAGGCACAAGAGGTATTCTTTCTTACTATTTAGCAATTTTTTCTATGATTAACATTTATGGTAGTGAAATAAATGCTCCTTTAGTAATAGACACCCCAAATCAACAAGAGCAATCTGATAAAAACTATGAAAATATCGTTAACTTGATAACTCAAAAAATACCTGAGACCGAACAAATAATTATTTGTGCAATGGAAAATGATAAATTGAAAGAATATAAAAAAGATGCAAATGTTATTAAATTGAACAAAGACAAACTTTTACAAGCTTCTAAATATGATGTAGTTAAACAAATATTTGATGAAATGGAAAAATAATGAAAATTCCATCAGACCTATTTGAAAATAAGCAGTTAAAACTATCTCCACTATTAATAAAATCATATATTGATAAATTAAATTTACTTGGTAAATTTGAAGAATCAAAAGTAAATTTGCAAGGTTCAATAGGTGGGAATGAGGAAGATGAAGCAATAAATCATTTTGTAGGAAGATTTCCAAATGGTGCTGTAAGATCACAGTATGTTGTCATAAATCCAGATGGAGATTTAAATCATATTGCATCACAATTAGCTACTGTATTTTCAGATAAAACCTTAAAGATATTATATTTGCCGTGCGGAAGCGGTGCAGGATTGGTTGGTTTACTTACTACTTTTTTTACATTAAGACAACACAAGTATTATCCGTCTTTGCCATTAAATATTGAAATTATAGGTGCTGATTATTCAAGTGATGCTTTAAGTATTTTTACTGAAATGATGAATTCAATATCAAAAGAGTTTTTGAAAGTTGGGATTAATATATCATACTCAACACAACAGTGGGATGCCACAAGTAACACTGAGACAATGAAATTAATGCATCAATTTTTTGCTACACAAGCAGATGAACATTTTGTATTTTTTTCTAATTTTTCAGGTGCTACAGGTACGAATAATAATTTTGATGATTCATTCCGCACTGTTTTGGACTATGTTGCTACTATCGGAAAAAATTCTACTATTTTGTGGATAGAACCTGGAAATTTTAAAAAAGCAGAAAGGTTATTTGTAAAAATTGGAATGTTAATCGATTCAATCAAAAAACTTTGGGCACAATTTACTGATTCAAATAGCGATGCATGTGAAATTTCAACAAGAGAATTTAAATTTATTCATCCAACTTCTTTAAATGAACTACGAGGAAATATATCTGGATTAAGATTAATTATAGACGGGCAAGATAGATGATAGATATAAAGAAAATAGCACTTAGAGCCATTAATTCAAGCAGACGAACTTCTCCATCTACATATATAGCTCTTAGGTTATTACTTGATAATCAACACAACTTAAAATGGCTACAAAACTATTGTGAACGAAAACTAACTACAACATCAAAATGGTCTTATTTTGAATATCAATGGTTTAAAAAGATTGATGAAAAAGATAAGCCAAATCATCGTACTTTTTATATAGGGAGTCCTACAACTCTACTTGTGGAAGCATATATTTTGTCTATATTATCAAAAGAGGAAATATTTAAAAATAATTCACAAAATTTTAGCTATTACCTTGCAGAAGATTATGCTAGTTATAATTATTCATACTACTATAAAGGTTATCGCAACAGAAATATTTCTATCTCTAATAAATTAACAGAAGACAAAAATCTAAGGGCTTTTGTTTTTGATTTGAGTAATTATTATCCTAGTATGGACAAATCTTTTGTTTATGAAAATTTTTCTAACTATATCGAACAAACTAATATTGATGAAAAAATCAAAAATGGTATTTTAGATTTTATCAAATCATCTCTTGATGTTACAGTATCAGGAATACCTGTAAATCCTGATATTGGTCATCTTTTAGGTAGTATCACTTTAAAATCATTTGATAATGAAATGTATGAAATTTTTGGAGATAGATATTTTAGATATGTCGATGATATTGTAATTATTGACAAGGAAGATAATGTCAAAGATGTAAAAGCTATTTTAGATGAAAAAATACCTAAAAGTAAAGGTGCTATTTTAAATCAAGAAAAATATCAAGAATTAGATTTAGCAGAATGGAAGATTCTTACTAGCGAAATTGGTCATAATGATGAATTTATTAACTTGCTCAATGACATGCAACTCTACTTATCCATGCAAGATACTGCATCAGAAATACAAAAACAACTAAAAGACAATAAAATTTCACTTCCTGTTTATAAACTTTACATAAACTCAAGATATGGTGGCTGGCAATCTTTTGTAAAGTGGCTAAATTATTATAATCCTTTAAAAAGTTATAGAAAATCTTTGACTGTTGAAAAGCTTGTAAATAGAGCTATAAAGTTGAAGAAATTTTATATTGAAAGTTTAAAATCTTTGAATAAAGTTGCTACATCTGAACAAAATGTGAATCAAAAAGTATTGCTTAAAAAATATCATTTCTATATAAATAGGCTTATTTATTTATTTGATGTAAGTGAATTTGAGGATAAGCTATTACCTTTAATACCTACGACAAAAGAGTTTTTTGAAACAAAATCTGTCATTGAGGCTTTAATAATAAATGATATTTCAAATATATTAAGTATTGGTGGTAAATCTATTTTAACATTTGTAGAGATATCTAAAGCAAATTCTTTATCTTTTCCAAAAATTAACAAAAAATTATTAAAAGCTTATGATAACACACAGCTGTACTCATTAGGTGTATTATCTTTATATGGATTAATTCTATTGAATAAAAGTATAGAAATTGAACAAATAGAAAACAATCAGATAAAAAACTTTCTCCAATTTTGTGATATACAAGCCCCCATAGAAAGATTATTAAATGATTTTTCTTACAATGATGAAATATTGTCATTAAGATTAAATATATCGCATGAGGATATGCTTAAAAAACTGTTTAGTAAATATGATAGTAAAGAAAAATTGTATTTAGCTGGTTTGACTTTGGATGAAAAGGATTATTTCTCACTTTAGTCTATAAGTACAAAAAATTATAGAATACCTATTAGTTTAATAAAAAAATAATTATTTTAATTAATATTTATTAAGTGTAATAAATGGTTTATTGATGGATTAGAACATTCAAACTATTTTTATAAACAGATGACTAAATTATTCGTCTATGGATTTGCTTTAGAAAAATACAAGTTATATGATTTAAAAGAAAAAATATCTCTTATCTGTAGTGGCGCTCCTGTATTGGAAAATGAAAAAAGCTATCAAACAAAAACAACTCTGCAGTTATTTAAAGAGTATATAGTCTAACAAAGCTTAGCAGTGAACACAGCGTGTCACTGAAGTCAACCGTTAAGTTACTAAACCTCTAGGTTATGAAACATATAACATATTAATGCATTTTCCATGTTCCAAAAAGTGTTCAAAAAATAAAAAATGCAAAATTCCATAAACCATAATGGATTATGGAATAGATAGAAAATTATGACTATGAACCAATTTCTAATGATTCAATGAATGCAAAACTTAGTTATTGGTTTAAATTTTATATGTATATGAAAAAAGTGGGAGAATTTCATGAATTAAAAATATCCATAATAAAAGTTAGAAAGAAGAATTATAGCTCAAGATTATTAGCCCACTTAAATTATAGAGAAAATCAAGATAATAAATTTATTGATGTATGGTTGTTAAAAGTTAAACCTAGTCCAATACAATTTTCATATCATGCAATTAGTAAATTAGAATATATTCATTTAGAAGAAAGATTAAAATCTATAGATATAGTTTATGCACTTATTGCTTATTTAATGGTTGAAACAGGATTACGAGCGGCAGTAGAATTAGAAGTTAAAGAAGTAGATTTTAAAAATTTATTTAAATATCTAAATAGTGGGAAAAAAAAAGATGATGTAATTAAATTAGAGTATATTTCAAAAGGTGGGAATTTGGATTTTTGCGATATACCATTAAGAGCTATAGAAAGAATCCAAAAAGAATATTTGTCTAGAGAATTTGTAAAAAGAACAAAACTGTATACAGATAGATGTTTTAGATTAGGTAAAAAATATAATGAAAAAAATATTTGGTTTACAGATAGAGGAAAAGAAGTAAATTATATAGATTTAAGAGTAGCCTTTAAAAAAGCATCTGAAGAAATGGGCAGATATAAAAATAAAATTACAGCACATTGGATGAGACATACATTTGCAACATGGACACTAATAGATTATTCTGATAAAAATAAGATACCATTGAATAGACAGGTGTTTCTATAGATATAAGATTAAAAAATATTTTAATGAGAAAACTTGGTCATGCTTCCGAAAGTTCAACAATGAAATATATAATAACAGCAATTGAATTATCAAATACAGGAACTCATAATGGAACAATAATTCCATTAAAAAGTTTTTTAGAATCTAAAATAGTACAAAATATCACGAGAGAAAAAGCAATAGAAGAATTTGATGAAGAATTATTTGATGTAGTTAAATATGCAATATCTAAAGGAATAGTAGTTGATGATAGTTATGTGTAATTCAATAAGTATATTGACTTTTTATAAAATAATGAAGTTATTAATAAACCATTAGAAAATATTATTGTACCAATTTAACAGAGTGAACTAAGTTAAAAATGGTTTTTTATTATACTTTTATTAATGAAAATTTATTATACTTTTTTAATTTATAAAAGTATTGCTTATTAGCTAATTTTTAGGCTCTATAGCTGATTATACTTTTTTATTTTTTTATAAACCAACAATTGACCTTGCAAGTGCTTGAAATGGTAATGTAGTATCAGCTGTTATTGGATTGACTGTTGCTGGAGTATTTTCTTTATTATCGGATAAACCTAAAAAACAAGAAGTTTCTGGATCGTTTGTATCTTTAAGAGTTATAGACAAAGTTAAAAAGACGGATAATGTAAAAATATATGATACTTTTTTTGATAATGTCAAAGCTGATACAAAAAAGGACTTATTGAGAAAAATAAATGAAACTATCAATATTGATCCAAATAGTAAAAAGTATAATATTAATTAATATAACAACTTTCGATTATATAAAGAAATTTTTAATTATTTTTACTACTTTTAATGCAAGTTTATAACTAGCACAAAAATGATTTTATGTGCTTCAATTTAAAAGACCAACAATAAAAAGATTGTTTTTAGTAAAACTTTTTAGTATAATTATTTTAATAAGTGGGATTCAAGGAGTACTTGAAATCTCAAGAAGGAGAAAAAGTGGATAATGTAACTCGAGGATTAATTGCTCTTGGAAGCTTTGCTTTTTTGTCAATGTTATTTCCATTGATGATAGGAATAATTTTAAAAGAACCAAAGAAAAAATACAAAAAATCTTGCTAATTTTTTAGCGAACTAATCTATAAATAATTTGTTGTTTAAATTAGTTTCCAGTTAATTCTGGAGAGGTTTTTAATTTGCTAAAAATTAAATTAAAAAATATATGAAACCAAATATAAATTAAGTAACATAAACTAGATAGTGATATAATCAAAATAACAGTTATTGCATTGATAGGAATATTGCTACTTGTATGTAAATATTTTTATTAACAAGATTTAAAAACTAAAAAACAAAATTAAAAATACAAAAAAATTAAATATTCAATAGTAAATTTTTAAAAACTATTATATTATTTTAAAAAGGAAAAAGTATATGACAACAACAATAGTAAGTGGGATATTTTTATTCCTTCCTGTTCTTTTAGGAATTGTAGGAGTTGCAATTTTTTCAGCGAAAAAGAAATGTTGAGAGTAAAAATAATTGATTAAGCTTTACATTTTTATTTGATAGTAACTAATTTAATAAATCAATATTTTAGTAAAAAAATAGTTCTATCTTTTTAAAAAAAGAAAAAAATACTATACAGGATTTTTTCCAATTTAATAATTTAAATAAAAATACTATTAAAGATCAAAATGTTCATATTCCTAAAAATTGTCTCACATGTTTTGTAGGTGTTTCTGGTTCAGGAAAGTCCTCTTTAGCGAAGGCAATCAATGATTTGGGGGGATCTTACTATATTAGTCAAAAAGTTTCTAATTACTCAACAAGATCAATTCTTTGCTCCACAATAAAGTTAAATACTCTTATTGCTGAATACTTCTCTAAAAAGTCTAATTTAATAACCGATAAATTTCTTCCTCATAAATTAGGAGGATGTCCTAATTGCCAAGGTACAGGAACAATTAAATATGAAAGAGGATTTGAAAAAGATATATATTTAACATGTCCGGTTTGTGACGGCAAGTTATTTAATTTTTCAGATCAAGATATTATAAATACTATAATAGATGATAAAAATATTATTGATGTATATCAAACAGAAATTAAAGACCTGATTGATTACTTCGATGATAAAAAAATTATTAATATACTTAATGTCATGGATCGTCTATGTCTTGGTCATCTACACTTGAGTAGAAAAACTCAAACTCTTTCTGGAGGTGAATTAAGGCGTATTAAATTATGTGAATATTTATCTAGACAAAGAAAGTCCGATAAAATCTTAATTATCGATGAACCTACAGCGGGATTAGATCCAGAAACTTCCTCTAGTATTGCTAGTTTCCTGTATGAAAAATCCTCTAAATTTGAAGCCATAATTATTATTGAACATAAAGAAGAGGTTATTCAATATTGTGATTATAAAGTGACAATTGGCCCTGGTTCAGGATCATTAGGAGGTAAGGTTCTCGAACAAACAAGCTTTTCAGAACCTCCTTCTAACTGAATATCTACTTCATTAAATTTCATTTGATGAACTAAAGATTA
>ERZ650300.2132-NODE-2132-length-10752-cov-9.212303_pt1 | contig 10752 bp, 3 predicted proteins | sample MGYA00376236_ERZ650300 | MGnify/ENA primary metagenome ERZ650300 (study PRJEB26733, sample SAMN07839303) | wastewater metagenome | biome: urban; feature: wastewater treatment plant; material: waste water | place: USA: North Carolina | collected 2016-04-28 ... | reverse complement strand
CCAACCAAGCTGGGATTAATGTCGATGGCGGCGGTTTTATCAATGCAGGTGGGGTGACTTTAAGTACCGCCAATCCGAATATTCAAAATGGACAAGTCACGGGTTATCAAGTCCGTGACGGGGTGATTAACATCACAGGTCAGGGCTTGGATACCAGTAAAGCCGACTATACCCAGTTACTCAGCCGTGCTGCACAGATCAATGCGGGGATTTGGGCTAAAGAATTAACGGTGGTTGCTGGACAAAATGATATTGAAGGTAATCCGCAGGCTGGTGCGATACAGGCGGCTTCGGGGTTGGCAGGTACTGCGCCACAGTTTGCCATTGATACCAGTAGCCTAGGCGGGATGTATGCGGGCAAAATCAGTTTAATCAGTACCGAACAAGGGGTTGGGATTAACAATGCGGGGCAAGTGTTTGCCTCAGCGGGCAATATTAAAATCAGTGCCAATGGCGAGCTGCAAAACAGTGGTTCAGTGGTTGCACAACACAAAGAAGATGCCAGTCAAGCCACTTTGGATATTCAAGCGAAAGCGTTAAATAATAGTGGTAGCCTTTCAAGTTTAGCAAAGCAAAGCATACAAACGAATAATTTAAATAATATCGGTTTAATTGCCACCTCCGCAGAATTAAATATTCGTAATACAGAAAAGATGAGCAATGAAGGTGAATTAAGCGCTGGGCGTATTGATATTGATACAGCAGAGTTAAAGAATAAATCAGGTCAAATTGTACAAACAGGGTTACAAGACCTTGCGATTGAAAGTGGAGTATTACTCAATAGTGTAAATGCGCTTATCGGATATACCGAAGTAGACACGAGTACAGACTCTGGTAATTCAGGCGATTCAGCAGATGGTAATAGCGGAAATGCAAATAATGGTGCTCCCACCACGGCAATAGGTGGTGGGGGTACAACCTCAGCCAATACGTCGATTACTGCAAGTTATGCGCAAGGTAAAATTAAAGCAAATAAGATTGAAAATGAGAAAGCTCAAATTACTGCGAATGGTGGTGTAGAACTCAGTACTTCACAAGCTTTAGAAAATGCTGGAACCTTGAATCTTAAAAAATTATCTGCGCAGGGTGAATCTCTTAAAAATACAGGGGTCTTAAGCACCTCAATCCTTCAGTCTAATACAGTTAATCTCCAGAATATCAACGGGAAAATTTATACCCATACTGCTGAAATTCAAGCGAGCCACCTAGATAACCAGCAAGGCACGATTCAGTCCCAAAATTATCTTAAAATTCAAGCTAATCAACGTCTAAACAACCAAGCGGGCCAAATTGCAGCACAATCAGGGGTTGATATTCATGACGGCAATCAGAACACGCTCACTGTAGATAATACTCGGGCAGGTAAAATCCTCTCAGAAGGTGATATTCAGATTCAATCGGGTCAGTTATTACATGCTGATCAGTCTGAATTAATTGCGAATCAAAATATTCAGTTGAAACAAAAAGAGTACTTGAATGTTGATTCATCGATTCAGGCAGGTAACCAAATTAGTATTGAAAATGCTGCAGGACTCACTAATAACAATTTGTTAGAGGCTGGTAATACACTTGATATTTCAGCAAATGATATCAAAAATAGTCAGAAGGGAATCCTTCAAGCAAATACTAAAGTACATCTATCTGCAAATAACCAAGTAGAAAATACGGGGTTAATTAACAGTAATGGCTTAACGTTAATTGAGACAGGCCAAAAAATACAAAACTTGGGCACTGGTCAAATTTATGGGGATCATATTGCCTTACAAACGAGCCAATTGTTGAATGCTGAGCAACAAACAGCTGAAGGCACGAAATCAGCTGTGATTGCTGCAAGGGAGCGCTTGGATATTGCTGCACAGCAAATTGAAAATCGCGAGCAAGCGCTTTTATCCAGTGAAAATCAGTTGGCTATAGGGGGAAAGCTCAACCAAAATCATTTGGCAGAAGGGGCAGCACAAAGTTTGGATAATGCCAGTGCTCGAATTCAGTCAGCGGGTGATATGTACTTAAGTGTCAATACATTGACCAATCGAAACTTACACTTCAGTTCTAGTGAAAAAGAAGTACCGAATAGCCGTGAACAAGTTATTGCCTATCAAGGCTCAGGCAGCAACGAGATTCTGGATGCATCTCATGTTACAGGATGGGGTGGTCAGGAAACAGTGTATTTAGATGGTAATCGTTATGAAGATTATACTAAATATGACTATACCCGTTATGAAAAACAAGATTATGTTGATTCCAGTGCTCCTGCTTATATTGTATCGGGTGGTACATTGACTCTTGATGGTCAAAACCTCAGTAATAATAAAAGTCAGATTCTTGCTGCACAAGGCATCAAAATATTACAGAACGATGTTGATAATATTGATGCTGAGGGTGAGCATCGAGTGATACAAAGTGGAACATCTCGTTATCATTATGTTGGATGGAACTCTACAGGAACCAGCAAACGCAGTAAATGGAATGGCAGCAAGCCCTACAATCCAGCAGATATTGTTACCCCAAAAAAGCTGAACGTAGTGAAATATGATGGATCGTATCAAGGGGCGAATGGGGGGGTAAACCCAACACAAATTCAGCGTGTTCAAACTGAAGCTGTGGACGATAAGACCAATAGCGAAATCAGAACGATTACACCTGATTTAAGTTTACCGAATCAGTCATTATTCGGTATTAATAAAAATAATAATAATGAGCCACTCATCGAAACCAATCGTGCATTTACCCAATATAAAAATTGGTTGGGCAGTGACTATATGCTCAATATGCTGAGTACTGACCCAGCAAATATGCATAAACGTTTAGGGGATGGCTACTATGAGCAAAAGCTGATCAATGATCAAGTTGCACAACTGACAGGCAAAGTGTATCTGGATGGTTATACCAATTACGAAGAACAATTTAAAGCCTTAATGGATGCGGGGGTTAGCGCCGCGAAAAATATGAGCTTGACTCCCGGTGTCGCTTTATCAGAAGCGCAGATTGCACGTTTGACCAGTGATATTGTTTGGATGGTGACTGAAACTGTAACCTTGGCAGATGGTCTAAAATTACAGGTGTTGGTGCCTAAAGTCTACGCTTTAGTTCAAGCTGGAGACTTAAGTGGACAAGGCACATTGATTGCTGCCAATACCATCAGTATGCAGTTGGCTGGAACGCTCAATAATACGGGTAGTATCGCTGGTCGTCAGTTAGTGAACTTAAATGGCAATAATATTAATAATGTTGGTGGTTTGATTCAGGGTAAAGAAGTTTTCACTCAAGCGAAAAATGATATTAATAATATCGGTGGGCAAATACGAGCAGATCAAACGCTGTTTTTAGATGCTGGCAATAACATCAATAGCTCAAGTGCGACCATCAAGACCGAAAATAAACAAGGTAGCAGTGAATTTACAGCTGAAAATATTGGTCGCAAGGCTGGTCTCTATGTCACAGGCCAAAACGCGCAGTTGATTGCCCAAGCGAAAAAGGATATTTCTCTTCAAGCATCAGAGTTGAACAGCCAGGGCAGTGTATCTGTTCAGGCAGGTCGTGATTTGAATCTCTCAACGGTGAATGTTAGCCGTAAAGATTTAAGTTCAGCGGGTGATGATGACTATGTGATGCATGCATCAAGCAAAGATGTAGGTACGCAGATTCAGGCAAAACATGATATTCAGTTAAAAAGCGGTGGCGCAACTTCTATTCAAGCAGGCGTAATCAACAGCAAAGAAGGAAATGTTGTGATTGATGCCACGAAGGGGCTAAGCGTCACAGAAGGGCGGGAAACAAGTGCACATGCTTTAAGCACCCATGAGCAAAGAAGTAATGCCGTTTCTTCTTCCAGAAAAGATAATTTGCTAGAAGAACGTGAAAACCTTGCAGTTGCCAGTGTTATATCGGGTAAACAAATTGTATTGAATTCTGGTCAGGACATTACAATTCAGGGTAGCAATGTGGTGTCTGATGAGTTAACCCAGATTCAGGCAAAAGAAAATATTTCGATTACGGCTGCTGAAAATCAGTATGCAAAGGTATCGGAAAGTACGGTTAAAAAATCAGGTTTTACAGGAAGCTTATCTGATGGCGTAGCAAGTGTTGGCTATGGAAAGACAAATATAAAACAAGATAACAAATCCCAATCAACATCACTTACACAAAGTGTAGTGGGCAGTGTAAATGGCAATACCAACATTATTGCAGGTCAAGATTTAAATGCAGTAGCTTCAATCATAGAAGCGGGCAAAGACATCAACCTGATGGGTAAAAATGTACATCTTGATGCTGCTGATATTAAGCAGGACACTCAATCAAAATTTGAGAGTAAGAGTTCAGGTGTCTCGATTGGCTTCACCTATAGCGGAGAAGCTGCCGCGGCAGCCTCTGCGAAAAAGAGCCAAGACAATAATGACTTCTCGGACAGTGCAGTTGGCAAGATTATGTCAAGTGCGGAAACTGTGCGTAAAGCGACGATGGCAGCAACTACACCTGTTGTGTTCCAAGCACATAACCAAAAAACCACCAAAACTAAAGATACGAGTTCAACTCAATCTGTAGGTACAGAAGTCAAAGCTGGCGGTAATTTAAATATTATTGCCACTGAGGGTGATATCCGCAGTCAAGGCGCGAAAATCTCGGCCGAAGGCGATGCATTGCTGCATGCCAAAAACAATGTTGATTTGTTAGCAACCCAAAATACTGAAAGCCAAACAGCGGACTCTAAACGTAAAGGCTTTAGTGTCGACAACCGAGATCATATAGCGCCGCTTGGTGTTTATAATGACAAAGAAAAAGCCAATGGTGGTTTGGTACAAAGTGTAGGTACAGAACTTTCTGTAGGCGGCAAAACCACAATAAAAGCCGATGACGGCAGCATTAATATTGTGGGCAGCAAAGTGGTCTCTACAGATGACCTTGTCCTCAATGCTGGCAAAGACGTTAACATCAAATCCGCGCAAAACAGCTTTAACCAAAGCGAAGATAAAAAGAGCAAAGGCTGGGGAAGTGCACAGATCTCAGATACAGAACGTTTTGATGGGTACATGGCAAACCAAAACAAGGCGAATAATGAAAGTGTTAGCCAAGAACGTAGCCAAGTGGGCAGTTTAGATGGTAGCGTCAACATCAATGCTGGTAACAACTATAACCAAAAAGTAGCCGATGTTGTTGCAGGTAAAGATATCAACATTACCGCAAAAAACATCAGCATCGTCGATGACCACAATACAGGCAGTGACAGCCAATCGAGCAAAGACCTGAAAGTCGGTGTATTTAGCCGAATTACATCACCATTACTTGATTTAATTAATGCAGTAGATAACGCAGGTAAGAGTAAAGCAGATGATCGAACGCAAGCCCTGCAAGGACTTGCAGCAGGCGCTCAAGCCTACCAAACAGCCAATACCGTAAACAATGTACAAAAAGATATCGCAGCACTTGCACAAGATCCGAATGCTGTTACTTCAAAAGCGGCGCTGTTCAAAGCTGAAGCAGGCCTAGGCTTTAGCACCAGTAAGAACAATCAAGACAACAGCTATTCAGCATCACAAGGCAATGTACTCAATGCAGGCGGTAGCATTAACCTGACCAGTACAGAGGGAGACATTCATCTTAAAAATACTCAAGTGAATGCCAACGATAAAATTAGTCTAGATGCAGCCAAAGACATCTTGCTTGAGTCTGGACAAAGCAAAGAATATGCAGATGGCAAGAACAGTAATGCAGGCGCACAAGTGGGTGTAGGTGTATCGGTAGGCGCGCAAACAGGCGTATATGTCTATGCAGAGGCAGGTTATGGCAAAGGCAGCAATCACTTAGAAAGCACCACACATAACAACACGACACTGAATGCAGATCAAATCAGTATCAAGAGCCAAGGCGATACTACGCTGAAAGGCGCACAAGCTACGGCCAACCGCATAGATGCAGATGTGGGCGGAAACTTAAACATCATCAGCCAACAAGACACCTTAGAGCAAAAGAACAAACAAATGGGTGTAGGTGCACGTGTGCAAGTATCGGCAGGTACAGCATGGGATGCATCAGGTAATTTCAATAACTCAAGTGCGAAAGGCAATTCAAAGAGTGTTAATGAACAAAGTGGATTATTTGCCGGTGAAGGCGGTTACCATGTCAAAGCAGACCATGTAGATCTGAAAGGTGGAGCAATTGCATCAACAGCTTCCAAAGAAAACAACAATCTGACAGCGAACAGCTTAACATTTAGCAACATCGAAAATGAAAGCAGTCATAAAGCGACAACCGTTGCACTTTCAGGTGGAACACGCTTTGGTGAAGAAAAAGGCACAGATAGTACAGGCAAAACATACACCAACAATGTGAATTGGCGAGACAGCACCACATTCAGTCCGACGCTACCACAACAAGATAAAGACAGTGATAGCAGTACCACGTATGCCACGATGAGCTCAGGCAACATCAACATAGGTGGAAAAGACACAACAGTCGAAAATTTAGGTATCCACAGCGATATTAATACCGCGAACCAAAAAGTAGATGCTTTACCAGATTTACAAGCCATCTTAGACAAACAAAAGATCGTATCGGATGCGACGTCAACGATTGTTGCGGCTACACGTATCTATAGCCAAAACAAACAAGCCGAAGTAGAAGCGCAAAAGCAAGCAGCAGAACAGCAGGCTCTTGAGAAGTTAAAAGCAGAAGGTGGAGCAGATTGGGCTGAATATAACAGCACAGATGATTATGTAACGAAACAAAATCTTCTGAAAAATGCTTTACCAGCATACAAGGACGCATCAGACCAAGCCCAAACATGGGGCATGGGCGGCAATAGCAGTCGAGCATTGAATGCAGTGACCACAGCGATTACCGCAGCATTGGGTGGACAAACTGACTTACAAGTCGTGACTAATACCCTAGCACCGTATGCAGCTCAGGTGATTGGAAAAGAATTTGGTCATGGAGCGGATAAAAACACGGCAGCACAGTTGGTATCTCATGCAATCTTGGGTGCAACACTTGCCTACATTAACGGTAGCGACCCAACTGCAGGCGGAAGTGCCGCGGTTGCCAGTGAGGCGGCAGCAAACTACTTAACCAACCAACTCGCAGAAAGATACAAAGATGATCCTAAGTACTTTGTAAATGGCGAGTTCCAAGCGAATTTACTATCAGAAACTGAAAAGGCACAGATACGTGATTTAACGGCAGGTATTGGTGCTGTGATTGGCGGAGCAGCAGGAGATTCTAGCTATAACGCACAATTGGCAGGTGTGATTGGGCAGAATGCTGTGGAGAATAATAGTACTGCTGCTGATATGATTAATGCTAAATTGCAAGGTAAGACGCATGCTCAAGTAGCAGAAGATTTGGTTCAAGGTGCTGATGAACTATATTGGAAAAATAATTGTGCAGGATTAAGTGCCACAGCTTGTAATAGTAAAATGTATGCCGAGCGAAAAGAAGTACTTTGGTTAGCTACTGGTTTTCTTCCTGTAATTGGTGATATTCAAACACTAGCACAAGCAAAGTCTGCTGGTGATGTACTTTGGGCGATGGCTGGAATTGTCCCTGGGCTTGGCGAAGCTCGTCAGGCTTATAAAGTTGCTGAAAAAGCAGGTGACTTAGCTGGGATGAAAAAAGCCTTAGAACAAGGCGCAGCAATAGCAACTGAAAAAGGTTATGTGAATAAAACAAAAGTCACAGTAAATCAAACAGCACTAAAAGTTACTTCTAAAGCAGATCAAGATTTAGTTAATAGAATTGCTAAAGGTGAAGATAAAGGTGGAGAGCTGACTGAGCAATTATTTAATTCATTAGCAAAACAAAACGGATTTACAGTTGTTAAAGGCGGTAAATATGGTTCAAACAATGGGTTTGATCATATTTGGGTAGCAAAAGATGGCAGTGTTACGATTCTTTCTGACAGTAAACAAATTGCCAATGGTACTGTAAAACTCTCTTCAAATGCAGCGGGCGGAAATACGCAACTATCTGAAGCATGGGTTGCAGCAGTTTTAAAAGAGCTATCACCAAATGATCCAGCAAGATTAGCTATTGAGCAAGCAAGAAGGAGTGGAAAACTTCAAACAGCAGTAACAGGAGTAGATCGGGTTACTGGTCAAGCCGTGATTATTCCAGTCAGTGTACCCGCTAAATCAAAACCAACCGTGAAAAAATAATAGGAGGCTACGAATGCAAATAAATATGATGTGTGCACGACGTGAATTTAAAAATGCACAACAACGTTTTGATCATATGACAATGGTGATAAAAAGTTACTTAGATAGTGAGGAAATTATTAATAAAGAAGCTTTGCCATATATACAAGAAAGAAAAGGTAATCCTTTTGCTGCGATGATGGATATTGACTCCTATATCGATGGAAATATGGCAGGTGCTTGGATCTTTCATAAAGACTTAAAAACTTTTAAAAAACTAGCCTATGTCTATTCAAAGCTCAGTGTATTAAAGAGTGTAGAGTATAGTAATCCTGTGCCATTCTTTTTTCGTTCGGATTATACGAATGTCAAAGAACCCATGTTTCATATGCTGATGAGTGATAGTACTGAAATCAGAGATTTTTTAATTCGAAATATTGAAGACGTTGCGAATGATACTGAAGACTTAGAAGATGAATACGACTTAAATCGTCAAATGATTTACAACACTTTACTGATGTTGGAAGGCAAACAATTAGAACGCTTAAAACAACGCAGTCAGAAAGTGCTTGATGCCCCAACGCCTAAAATTAAGCAATTTGCTAAAGAACTTGAACTGAGAAAATATGATTTTCAATTTTACATTGCATTTACAGAACAGGATGTAGAAGGAATGAAAAAAGCATTAGAGCCATTTTTTATTAAGAAAATAGCTCAAGATGCAGCGAAAAATACACTTGCCTATTATGATTTTTATTTACAGCCACAAATTGTCATATACGCAAAATTAGCTTCGATGCATGGTTTTGATTTAGGCATAAATCATGAAATTGCCCCTAAAGAATTAATTCAGTACGAGCCGCTTCCTCAAGAAGAATATCAAGATATTGTCGACTTTATGAAGCCATACAAACTCTCGTATCCGTATTCTTATTTGCAGAATTGGATTGATTACTATGTAAGAAAAACTGATCAACTCTTTCCTTCATAATTCAAGGCGCAACTAGGGTATGAGGTTTGCTTAATTAATTGAATTTTTATGCACGTGCTTGAATTTCATTAACCTAACTTTGAAACCTATTGCACTCAATTTTATTCCCAATGAATTAGTGAAATGTATTTTAGTTTTTATTTCTGATTATTTTTTTTATTTACCTTAAATTTTGGGTATTTTATTATATAAACATGTTGAGTCTACCTCTATGAAGTTCAATCAATACTTAATTCTAACTGTAATGGCTGTAATCACCTTTACGGCAAATGCAAAACCTACACAATTTTATAAACCTTATAAGAATACGAATACTGTTGAGAATATACAGCCTAAAAAATATCTTATAGAATCTGTAAGTGTAAATTTATCTAACAAGGTTAACGCTCCATCATTTTTAACCCAAGATCAAATAGAAGAGCGGTATTTGCAGAATCTGAAAAATGAATTAAAGTCAAAAGGCTTATTGGCCGATGAACTAACAACACAGCCTATCTCCTTGTCATTTGAAATAAAACAGAAAAGAGTTTTTGCTGGAGAAGATTTAAAATTTTTAGGTTCCAAAGCTGTTGGAAAGTATGCACATAGCACTTTGCAATATACATCTACGATGACGTATGACAATAAAGAGTTAGCAAATTATGTATCAGCTGAAAAAATTTCTTTAGGAAAAAGTGGAAGCCTTGGAAAAATTGTTAGAGATTTATCTGGAAGTGGAAAACCAGAAAATGAGTTAGAAGATATCGATAGTTTTGTACAGTTTATAATTGAACAATTACCTCAATAAAGATGAGTGAAATATGAGATTTTTAGATGAGTGAATAGACAGGGTGTTTAATAGAAATACGATTGGTTGAAGAAAATTTAAACAAATAGTTGGTTGAATTTTTTGTAGTAAAAATAGCAGTAAAAAATTAAATTTTAAATATTTTATTATTTAATATCAATTAATTGTTTTCTTAATTTGACTATCACCGCTTCCGCCAAATTTTAAAAGCCCTCTGTAGTTACAGGGGGCTTTTTTTTTCATATTTTTCTCACAAATTAATCCATATTACTGATAAAAAAATAGCCGTGTGATTGAAAGTCTCAACTTTTAGGAGTTAGGCAAACAATTGTCGCCAAATTTAGCAATTGCAGTCTCTGGTTTATGGGACTCAGGCGCAGGTGATCCAGCTCCAACTTTAGGTCCTGTGAAGGGTTATTGGGGTGCGGGTTTGGCAGCGAAATATAACTTCAATCAAAAGCTGGCGTTCAGTCTAGGTGGTCGTTACATGTGGTTTGGTGATGCAAAAGGTTCAACGCCTGATGGTAGTATCAAGGGCGATTTTAAGGACAATACAGGCTATATCGTGGGGATGAAACTCTCGTATAAATCTAAATAATTTATCTCGCTTATTACTCGTTTGAGGTTTTGCCTTCTCTCTGAAATATTGAGAGAAGGTTTTTTTTAGCAGTGCTGAATTATCTGTCTAATGGTTTGTATTGTCATAAGACGTACTGAGTTGGCTGCATGTTTTTCAGTCTTTTGAATGCAGTCAAACTAGATGAAACCAGCCTTTCAAGGATTTGGTTTTTCACCATGAAGATGAAACATCGTGAGTGTTTATTCAGATGTATTGCAGAGCAACATAG
>ERZ650300.2131-NODE-2131-length-10767-cov-6.956311_pt1 | contig 10767 bp, 10 predicted proteins | sample MGYA00376236_ERZ650300 | MGnify/ENA primary metagenome ERZ650300 (study PRJEB26733, sample SAMN07839303) | wastewater metagenome | biome: urban; feature: wastewater treatment plant; material: waste water | place: USA: North Carolina | collected 2016-04-28 ... | reverse complement strand
TTTAATTTACAATGCAAAGATATAAAAAAAATGGGTAAACTCCAAATTAATTTTGTTTTATTTTGTGTTAAATGGCTTTTATCGTACTTATGCGGCGTTTTTTAAGGATTAACTGGCAAAGTTAAAAGGGTGTATCATAAACATTCAAATGCTTTATGATACACCCTCTTTCTCAGGATTCTGAATATTTTCGTGTTTATAACGCTTCGTCTTCAGGACGTGGCATCTGTGTCTGGGGCTTCTGTTTCTTGCCTGACTTCATGAATAGTTTCTTCTTCTTGAGCCATGCAGCCTTGCGTATTTCGTATTCTTCGCGATGACGCTCCAAAAAATTATCTGCCATGTTTCGTTTCCTTTTTTACTTTGCGTTATGAATGCTTATTCTTCTTTAAACTTACTGTAAATCACCTTTATCTGTATAGGACTTGTCTCCTTGCCGTTGCTGTCGGTGGTTATTACACCTCTTTTCAGTCGGGTAGAAGCGAGTGACATATCGTGATTAATCTTGGAGATGACGGTAGTATGTCCCTGTGCGGTTGTGATGATGTTTACAGGAACCAGTACTACTTTATTCCAGTTTTCTCCCTTGCCCTTGTTCTTATACATGGCAGAAACCAGGTTGGCGATATTCTGGAATGTATAGGCATTCTTGTAGGTGCCGGTACTGCTGTAGCTTGCCGTATAAGAAGTACGGTTGTCAGCCAACTTGCTCTTTTCGAAGAACGACTGCAAACTGTCTTTCTGAACCATCAGGATGGTGCTTGGTGTAGCAAAGTTGTATGGGTTGTCTTCGTTTTCATTGTTGAGTCGTGGGAAAGAGATGGTAGCTGTGTTGAGCGTATCCTTCTCATGTCCCTTCATGATATCTTCGATAGGGAGGGTAACCTCGGTGAAGATACCTGCCGGTGACTTGAGATAAGTACAGTTCTTCTCCTGACTTGCCAACTGCTTCAGTTTCACGGTGTCGTTCTCAATCTTGTTGAGCTGCAATACCTCTTCTGTACCATCGAAACGGTTGTATCCGATGCCTACAGCTATACTGTCTGTAACGCCGTCCTTTGCCTTGATGGTCTTGTGGCGGGTCCAGTAGAAGATAAGCTCTGTATTCCAGATCTTAGCCATGTTACCCGTACCGCCTACATTCTTGATGAAGAAGCCAGGGCAGACGTTGTGCAGGAACTTGTAGTTGGTCTTGAAGTACTCAGGATGTTCTGCGTATGTTTGCATGATGTAAGAACCATAGTTCTTGTATGTCTTACCATCTTTCTCATACTTCTTATTCAAGTAAATCTTGAAGTTCTTGACATCTGATGTATTGCTCAAGTTGTAATTACTGCTCCAATGCTGGTTGTTTTCGCTTACCCAGCCTTCCTTGAAGGCATCATAATCAGAGTAATACTCCTTATCTTCTGCCATCGGCTTTGTCATCTCATAGGCTGTCACCTTCATTGGGGCGATAGTATCGCCGTAGCTGGCATTGTATGAAACCAGGAGGTAGCATGAGTCTGCTTCGATAGAACCTTTGTTTGCCTGCTTGATGTAATCGAGTGTATCTACAGAGAAAGTAGGCAATACGCTCAACTGGGTCATGTAGTCGCCCTTTACATAGTTGCCGGTTTCCGGGTCTTTCATCTTTCCGATGAGCCCCGTGTTGTTGCGGCTCAATACGGAATCTGCTACTATAGACTTTGTGGTAACATTGAACGCTGAGTTAGAAATGTTAATGTTGTCTATCTTATTAGTGATGCTACCACCGATTCCCTCGGTGGTATCATCACATGCAGCGAAAGTAAGCGCTGCTATTACTAATACTGTTAAGAGTCTTAAAATTTTCATTATCCTTGTATGTATGTGTCTCTGTTGTCGGAATTTTATTCTGCGTCAGGACAAACCTTGTTGATGAAGTCTGCGTATGGCTCCTGGATATCTTCTCCCGGATAAGCCAGTACAGGCTTGTTCTTCTCCTTCGCATAATCAAAGAGAATCTGGTTAGCTTCTTCTTCACCTTCTACCACACCGTCGCTATAGTCGATGGCGAGTTTGCCGAGCTCAATGAAGTTGAAGTCGTCCTGATAGCCGTCGAGCAGTTCAGACTTGGCATCGCGGAAGGCAACGCAACGTTTGAAGTTGGTACCCAGTTCACCCTTGAGTTCGTTGGTATAGAGAGCGGTAATCACCTTTGATTCTGCAAATGAAGGCTCTTCGCTGTAGGCTGTCTTTACATAGAATGGTACTACTGCGCTAGCCCAACCCTGGCAGACGATTACATCAGGCTGCCAGCGGAGCTTCTTCACGGTTTCCAATACGCCACGTGCAAAGAAGATAGCTCTTTCTCCGTTGTCGGCATATTCCTTTCCGTTTTCATCGGTGCCCATCTGGCGGCTCTTGAAATAGTCGTCATTATCGATGAAATAAATCTGCTGTCGTGTTGTTGGTATAGATGCAACCTTGATGATCAGCGGATGGTCTGTATCATCTATGATAAGGTTCATACCAGACAGGCGAATGACCTCGTGCAATTGTCCGCGACGCTCGTTGATGGTGCCCCACTTAGGCATGAAGGTGCGGATCTCAAAACCTGCTTCCTGCATCTTCTGAGGCAGTTCGCGTCCCATGATTGACATGTGAGACTCGGCTACGTATGGGTCGATCTCCTGATTGATAAATAATACTTTTTTTGCCATAAAATTTAAATTTTATTCTTACGAATTACGTGCAAAGGTACAAAAAAAACTTCAAATAGGGGCATTTTTTCTCCGAAATTCATTATTTTCGGCAATAATTCGCATATTTTTAGGTTTTTTCTTTCTCATTTGAGAAAAAAGTTGTTATTTTGCACCCGAAAACAGATTATGACGATGAAAGTATTCAATAAGATTGTTGACCTCCAGAACGAACTCTTCATGTGTCGTAAGGAGGGAAAGGAAATCGGCCTTGTGCCAACTATGGGTGCGCTGCATGAGGGTCACGCCTCTCTTGTTAAGCGCAGTGTAAAGGAAAATGGCGTGACTGTGGTTTCTGTGTTCCTGAATCCTACACAGTTTAATGATCAGGGTGACTTGGATCGCTATCCTCGTACCCTCGATGCTGACTGCAAGCTCTTGGAGGCTTGTGGTGCTGACTATGTGTTTGCACCATCGGTGAAGGAGATGTATCCTACACCAGATACACGCCACTTTGAGTTTCCACCTGTTTCTACCGTGATGGAGGGTGCCAAGCGCCCGGGTCATTTCAATGGTGTATGTCAGGTAGTGAGCCGTCTTTTCTATATCGTTCGACCAACTCGTGCTTATTTCGGTGAGAAGGATTGGCAGCAGATTGCTGTCATCAAGCAGCTCGTGAAGTACATCAACAGCGATGTGCAGATTGTGGAGTGCCCTATTGTCCGTGATGAGGACGGTTTGGCTAAGAGCAGCCGTAATACTTTGCTGGCTCCTGATGAGCGTGCCATTGCGCCAAACATCTATAAGGCCCTGAAGGAGAGTGTGGAGTATGCCAAGACTCATACCGTACAGGAAACTCACGATAAGGTGGTTGCCGACATCAATGCTGTAGAGGGTCTGGAGGTAGAGTATTTCCAGATTGTGGATGGCGACAGCCTGCAGGATGTTTCTTCATGGGAGGATAGTGCCTATGTGGTAGGGTGCATCACCGTTTATTGCGGTAAGACTCCTATCCGTCTCATCGACCATATCAAGTATAAGGGATAATTCCTCGATAGATATTCTTTATTAAGTTTAATCCGTAACAGATCAAGTAATAACAGAACAATGCAGATAGAAGTATTGAAGAGTAAGCTCCATTGTGTGACCGTAACTGAGGCTAACCTGAATTATATGGGTAGCATCACCATCGATGAGGACTTGATGGACGCTGCTAATCTGATAGCAGGCGAGAAGGTTCAGATTGTAGACAACAACAATGGTGAGCGCTTGGAGACCTATATTATCAAGGGTGAGCGTGGCAGCGGTTGTATCTGCCTGAACGGTGCTGCAGCCCGCAAGGTGCAGGTGGGCGATACCGTCATCATCATCGCTTATGCCCTGATGGACTTTGAGGAGGCTAAGACCTTCAAGCCAACCGTGGTTTTCCCAAAAGAGGGAAACAGGGTTTAATATTCAATGGAAACAAAAGAAAGGGTGTGTCATGGACTTATGGCACACCCTTTCTTTTGTTTTATTACTATATAATTTAAGGTGTAATTGCGATGGGTTAAGGATAGATCTCGATATGGCTGCTGCCGGAGTTGCCATTCTTGATAATCCTTATCTGGGTGGTGATGCGCTCGCTCATCGTGTCGGTATGACTGATGACGCCCACCTTCTTGCCTTGCGAACTTTGCAGCATGGCGAGGGAGTCGATGACCGTGGCTAAGGTATCGGGGTCGAGGGTTCCGAAGCCTTCGTCGATGAACAGGTTCTCGAAGGAGATGTTGCGGGAGGATAACGCCGACAGGCCCAAGGCGAGACCCAGACTCACGATGAAGGTTTCGCCACCTGATAGGGAGGTGGTGTCTCGGATATCGTCGGCACGGTCGTGGTCGATGACTCGGATGCCCAGCGAATGCTTTACCTGCTGCAGTTCGTAACGGCTGTTGAACTTTCTGATTTCCTGGTTGGCGTGCGCTATCAGGAAACTGAGCGTATAGCATTGGGCTATCTTGCGCAGCGTCTTTCCGTCTGCTCCGATGGCATCTGTGATGGCTGTCCAGTCGTCCTTTTCCTGTGTTACGAGATTCAGAGCCTCAGCCTTGTCACCCAACTGCTTCACGGCTTCCTGATGGTTCTGCATCCTGGCGTTGGCAGCAATCAGTTCGTTGCGCTGGCTTCTCTCCTGATACTCCTGCTGAATGGCTAAGAGAGCATCACGGGTTTGGGCAGGCTGATGTTCCAAGTGCTGCTGATGCGCCTTTTCTGCGCTCTGGTAAAGGGCGGTAGTTGAAGCCACGGCTTTCTCCTTTTCGTCCTTTTCCCGTCGGATGGCGTTCCAGTCTTCGGCAGAGTGAAGCATCTCCCGGATGGTATTTCGGTCGATAAGGCTTGGTTCGATACTTCTTTCCTCGATGCCTTCCTCCTCGGAGTCTTTTCCTTCGATGCTCTTTTCTTCAAGCTGCTTGTTATATTCCTCAATCCAAAGGTCGAGTTCCTTTTCCTTCGCTTGCAGATTCTCTTTCATCGTCTTGTTCTGAGACAGCATGGTTTGATGCGAACCTTTACTGTTGGCGAGTTCCGCCTTCAGTTTGTTGATATTCTCGTTCTGATTATCTGCTGCTTTCGTAGCCTCATCCTTTGCTGCTGTCAGTCTTTGTTCAGCCGCGTCTGGTTCTTCGCCATTCAGAATCTGCTTATATTTCTCCTGCCATTCCTCCATTTCCTTCTTGGCGCTATTCCATGTCTGAAGGGCTTTCTCGTAAGCCTCCTTCTTACTCTTTTGCTGCGAGGTAAGGTTGATGGTAAGTGCTTTCTGCTCAGCCAGTTTTGTGGTGCAGGTTGAAGTATTTTCCTGGACTTTATTCAGCATTGTTGAAGCCTTGCTTTCATACGCAGCTTCATCCTTTACAGCCTTATCCTTGAGTTGGGTCAGCCGTTCTATCTCTTTCTGAATCTTGTTAAAGAGGCTCAGTTTGCTGCTCGCATCTTTCGCCTTGTTTTCATAGATAGGCAAGAGCGATTTCAGTTCTGCCTCAGCCTTCGGAATCTTTGGATACTGGGCGATGAGCGCCTTCCATTCCTCTTCGTAACTGGCGATTTCTCCCGACAGCTTTTCCTGTTGTTTCTGGAGCGTCTGTACTTCGCCGTCGTTCTGTTTTCTCTCGCCGGAAAGATCCTTCTCCTCTTTCTGCTGCAGTTTCAGCAGATTCTCCTTGGCTTTCAGAAGTTGCGAGAGTTCCGTGGTGGCTTCCTCAAACTGTCTGTTGTCGGTATGATAAGGATGGGTCGTGCTGCCGCAGAGCGGACAAGGCTTGCCTTCGGTCAGGTTGGCACGATGAATCTCCCATTTCTCGCTCACCATGAGGGTATAGGCATTTCTCAGCGTCAGGGTCTCTTGGGTCAGCGCCTCGATGGACAATTTGCCCAGCGCCTCATCTATCTCTGCGTTTCTCTTGCCCAAGACCAGGATGCGCTCCTCATTCTTCTGCTTTTCTGTTGTGGCAGCATCGAGATGAGCCACAACCTTGATGGCTTGCTGGACATCCTGCAGTTTCCTGTCGGCTACAGTCTTGCTGTTCTGCAGTTCCTCTATATTCTGTCCGGCAGTCTTATTTCTTTCCGTCTCCCAAGCCTGTTCAGCGGCTTGCGTCGCTTCGTGCAGAACCTGTTTCTGCTTGGCAATCTCTTCCTGTGTCGCTTTGAGAGCAAGGTTCGCTTTCTCCGTTTCAGCTTCCCATTTTTGGATGTTTCGGGCGTTTTCCTCCACGTCTTTCTGGGCAGTTAGATTCTCTTTCTGCGCCAACTCCAAAGCCTCTTTCTTTTCTTTCAGATTCGGCATTGCCGCTTCCATTTTTGTTTTCAGCGCCCTTGCTTCAGCGATGACCGGCAGCGCCTTTTCCAGCTGTTCCTGTGCCTTGCCGACTGCTTCCTTCAGACTGGTGAGAGTTTTCTCGCTTTCGCTGATGGCAGACTCTTGACTTTTGATGTTTCCTTCCGCTTTCAGAATGTTTTCTTCCTGCTCGTGGATGCTTTGCGTCTGTCGCTCTACTTCCTGCAGCAGGTTGACGGCTGGCTGTACTTCATCGTGCAACTGCAGACGGAGAATCTGGGCTTGCATCGCTTTAATGGCATCTGCTGCTTGCTCCATATCAGTCTGGCAGATAGTGATTTGCTTGATTTGCTTATCGTTTTCCTCAAACCATTGCAGGTCTTTCGAGATGGCTTGCAACTGGCTGTCGAGTTCCTTCTCAGCCTTTTCCAAGCGGTCGATTTCCTCCTTCAGTTGGGCGAGTTCTTCATCGTTCAGCAGGTTCTGTTTAACGGCTTCCACCGATGCTGCCATCTGGTTGTAGGCATCCGTCGCCTGGTCTTTCGCCTTCTTGATTTCAGTAGCGATGTTCGTATAAGTTTCCTCGCATCCGATGAGTTTTTCCAGGAGTTCGTACCGCTCGTTTTCCTTTGCCGTCAGGAAGTTGGCAAACGAGCCTTGGGCGATGAGTACGGTACGGAGAAACTGGTCGTAGTCGAGTCCGATGATGTTCGGCAGCTCGTTCCAGTCGGCAGCTTCCTCTGTTATCTCTTCTCCGTTTCTCGTGATTTTATAGAGCGCAGTCTTGGCGTTCTCGTAGCGCACTCTCTGGAATCTGACGTGCCATTCTGCGCGGTAGATGCTGCCGTTGTTGGCAAGGAAGGTGAGTTTGCTGTAGCCCTCTTTCTTGCCACGGGTCAGGATGTTTCTACTGTCGGTAGGTGCCAGACGGTTACTTTCGCTGGCATCGGCAGCTCCGAAAATCTCGATGTTCTGGTTCTTGTCGCCTTTCTTCCTGGGGTAGCGAGGGGCGCGGTTGTAGAGGGCAAGGCAGATAGCATCGAGTAGGGTAGACTTGCCACTTCCCGTCGGACCTACGATGCTGAAGATGGTACTCTCGCCTAAGGCACCTTCTTCAAAGTTGATGACCTCGCCACCCTGTTTGTCAAGCGAAGCGAGGTTGAGTATTTCGAGTTGTAGGAATTTCATAATGATGATGTCGTTAATAAATCGGATAACATTTTCTCCTGTCTTTCGTTCATCGGAGCGTTGTGTCTGATGGCGAAGGCTTCTTTCAGCGTGTCGAGCGGAGGACGGTTGATGATGTCTTCTATGCTGGTGATGTGCTGGGAACCCTGGATGGTGGAGAGGTCCAGTTGCGGGATGATGCGCTGGATTTTGCAGAGCACGGCATCCTTTTCGTTGACGAGTTTCTCCAGTTCCTTGATGTCATCGCTGGTCAGTTTCTCCTGTTTCACCTTCAGCATCACGTAGTCGAAATGGTCGCTCAGTTCGCCGTCTGTTCTCTCTGAAAGTTCAGAATTGATGAGCTTCTGCCATTTCTTGAAGGTCAGCTCTTCCTCATCTTCGGGCAGGATGCGGAGGGCGTGCTGAGGCTTGTATTCCAGGAAATCTACTTTCCATTCCTTGCTCTTGCCGGTTTCCTTTCCTTCCTCCTCTTCTCCGTGTTCTATGGTGATGAGGTCGATGCCGTGGGTGTAGTCTTTCTCGGCAAACGACATCGGGAGGATACTTCCCGTATATCTTGCCCAGTCGGTGTTCCAGATATGTTGCCGTTTGTGGATGTGTCCGCAAGTCATATAGTCGGGATGGTCGTTCCATCCTTCCAGGTCCACTTCCTCCTGTCCGCCGATGATGATTTTCTCGCTCGCATCCTTTTTGGCGATATCCGAACCCTTGGCGTACATGTGTGCCATCATGATGCACTTCCTGCCCGGGTATTTCTTTCGAGCCTCAGCCGTCAGTTCTCTCAGAAAGTCGTTGACTCCCTGCGAGTAGCTGGCGTTCTGCACCACATCGCTTCTTAGGAAAGGTACGGCGAGGATGATGACTTCTTCTCCTGCCTCGTTGGTTACGGGGATGATGAGGTCATCGAAGGAATAGATCCAATGTCCGCCGGTTTTATCATCGTCCTCGCTTTCTCCCTGCTTCCAGATTTTCCTTACGTTTCCTCTTATTTCCACGTGGTATCGGGTGAGCAGCGGACGGGGAGCCTCCAGTCGGCTGGCGGAATCGTGGTTGCCGGCGGTAATGATGACCTGCATGTTCGGGCACAGTTGGGTAGCATCGGCAAGAAACTCGTAATAAACGGTCTGTGCCGCTGCCGATGGATTTCCGTTATCAAAGATGTCTCCTGCGATGAGGAGAGCATCGGGTTTTTGTTCAGCTATCTGTTCCAGGAGCCATTTCAGGAAATGCTTGTGTTCCGGCAGACGGTCGTTGCCGTGAAACAGGTTGCCCAGATGCCAGTCGCTGGTTGCTAATATCTTCATACTCATAAGAATGTCTAATCTTAGTCTTTTTCTTTGTCTTTGGTTTGCAATCCTTTGACCTTTGGTTTGCAATCTGACTACAAAGTTAACACAATTATTTGGGATACGCAAAGAAATAAGCTCAAAAAACGAAGAATTATGGCCGGAAAAGTAAAGATATTCAGGAAAAGTCTTGTTTTATATCTGATAAAGTTGTATCTTTGCATAGTAGAAATCTTCGTTCATAAACATTGAATGTCCGTTCAGTGTCTTTGAACGGCGGTTCATAGACTTTGAATGTCGGTTCAATGTCTATGAACGGAGATTTCTCCTAGGATAAAATACTTTTCTTCCTAGGTTTGTGGTCTTTTCTTCTTAGGTATGATCATAAATACTGTAGGATGCAAAGGCTGCTGCAATAAGGAGTGATAACAATCTTAATAAGAAAGGAAACTGATATGGCTAAGTACAAGTTGCAAGAGTTGAATGATTTGCGTGATGAAGGCAAGCGCAGAGTTTATCCCAAGATGGTGACCAACCGGACACTATCCCGAAAAGAGTTCGTCAAGATGATGCAGAACTACCATCGCGGTATTTCGGAAAGTACCACGGAGGCTGTATTGACCGATGTGGTTGATATGCTGACAGATATGCTCTCCATGGGGTACAATGTGAATCTGGAAGGTTTCGGCACCTTCTCCCTCTCCCTCGCTTTCGAGGATGAGAAGCCTAGGGAAATTCTGAATCCAGATGATAAGATGACGTACCGCAAGGTGGGAGTGAAGGACATCAACTTCAAGGCGTCTCCTGAGTTTATCAAGGATGTGAAGCGTGAAACCGACCGTGACCTGGAGCGTGATATGGGTGGTGTAAAGGTTATCCGTAAGCAGCTGTATTCCAGGGAAGAGCGCATCGCCCGTGCCCTGGAGGTGATAGAGAAGAACGGAGTCCTCACCCTAGGCGATTATGCCTCCATCAACAACCTGAGCCGTACTTCCGCCTCTATGGAACTGAAGGAGCTGACCTGTGATAAATCTTCGCCGATAGATTCACTAGGCCGCGGCAGCCATAAGGTTTGGGTAAAGAGAAAAGAATAAATGCAAATATCTCTCAGAATATTTGTTAGTTTCAATTCTTTTTCGTATTTTTGCGGTGTAATTTAAATGGTAGTGTTATGACAACAGTAACAAGGGAACATCTTGAAGATGAGGTACTCAAGTCGATTCAGAAGAAAGCGGAGTCGATTATGCCGAAAGATGCCAAGGTTATCCTTTTCGGGTCAAGGGCTAGAAGGGATGCTAAAGCAGATTCCGACTGGGACATCCTTGTGCTTCTGAACAAGGATAAGATAGATGAGCAGGATCATGATAATTACACCTATCCTCTTTGGGAATTGGGATGGCAAATCAATCAGATGATTCACCCGATAGTGTATTCGATGAAGGATTGGAACAGCAAAAAAGGCAGTCCTTTTTATAATAACGTGGAAGAGGAAGGGGTGATGCTATGCTAGAGAGTCAACAACGTAGAGATCTTGTACGCTACAGGATAGAAAAAGCTTATAAGAGTTTTGAAGAGGCTAAAGGTGTGGCAAAATTGAAGTTTTGGAATTTGACGGGAAATCGTTTGTATTATACTGTATTCCATATGGCTTCTGCATTGTTACTTGACAAGGGCTTTACTGCAAAGACTCATGCCGGTGTAATACATTTAGTTGGAGAGAAATTTATTGCAACAGGTTTGTTGGATTGAACTTATGGAAAGTTGTTCTCTCGTCTTTATGAGCTTCGGCAGTCTGGTGATTATGATGATACCT
>ERZ650300.2128-NODE-2128-length-10786-cov-4.422514_pt1 | contig 10786 bp, 9 predicted proteins | sample MGYA00376236_ERZ650300 | MGnify/ENA primary metagenome ERZ650300 (study PRJEB26733, sample SAMN07839303) | wastewater metagenome | biome: urban; feature: wastewater treatment plant; material: waste water | place: USA: North Carolina | collected 2016-04-28 ... | reverse complement strand
TTTGCGGGAATTGTGAAAACAGAAATTGCCCAGCGTCTAGCAGTGATCCTTTCCTTATTGGCTGCCTATTTTATATTTGGTGAGCAGTTTAGCACACTAAAGCTAATTGGCGTTGCTTTAGGTATGGCGGCAATTTTGGCGATTATTCTTGGGCAGGCGGTGGAAAAAGCCACACAGGGCCTAAATCTAAAATCTGCCCTATTTCTGTTTTGTGTCTGGGCAGGTTATGCTGCGGTTGATATCTTACTTAAATATAGCAGTAGCCTGGGTCTACAGTTTGCAGTCACATTAAATCTCATCTTCATTGTGGCGTTTGTTTTATCAATTGCGTATCTCGCCATCACCCAGCCGAATTGGCAGCCCAAGAATATTTTCGCAGGTCTAGTCCTTGGTGCAATCAATTTTGCCAATATTGCCCTGTATGTGAAAGCACATATGATGTTGAAAGACACACCAGCGATTGTGTTTGCAGGCATGAACATTCTTGTGGTGATTTTTGGGGTAATTAGTGGGGTGGTGCTGTTTCGGGAACGGCTTAAAGCCTATACATGGATTGGCCTAGTATGTGGAGTACTGGCTGTATTGTGTTTGGCAAAAGCGATGATGTTGTAGCGGTTAATGGTCTCATTCCAGCAGAACACAGTTTAATTTGGGCAGATGGTTATCTGCCCTTACAAACAACCACAATCATTATGATGATTATAAACGGGTAAAAATCACATCATTCGCAAGGCGTGATTTGGGTAGCTTCGCATTAAAATCATTTTCGCTACGATAGCCCAAAGCCACAATCACGGAGGCTTTCAAGCCTTTTTCAGCCAAACCAAATTCCTGATTAATAATATTTCTGTCAAAGCCTTCCATTGGTGTGGCATCAATGTGTTCAAGGCCTGCGGCGAATAACAGTTGTCCGAGCGCGATATAAGTCTGGTTTTCCATCCATGCTGAAAGGTTCTTCAATTCATTTCGGTAAAACTCAACATAACCCGAACGGGTATCTTTTTGTCCCTGTTTTGCTGCCTCATCCTTAAAGCGGCCACTGACATCATCTTGTTCAAGTAACTGCTCAAGATATTCATTGGAAATATCGGTGCGTGTACAGAAAACCAGGGTATGTGAAGAATTGAGCACTTTTGCGGCATTATAGGCATAGCTACCTGTTAAACCTGCTGCAATACGTTGTTTTGCCTCATCTGTTTCTGCGATCAGAAAATGCCAGGGTTGAATATTTACCGAAGAGGGGCTGAAACGTAAAATTTCTAATAATTTTTCAAACTGTTCTTTTGGAATCTTTTTACTCGCATCGTATGCCTTGGTGGTGTAACGTGTTTTTGCGGTGTTTAGGGAATCCATTTATGATTAACCAAAATAACAAAATCAGTTTATTTTACTGGATCTAGCAGGTATGAAAAGTGTCTAAATGTGATTTAAATATAGATAAAAGTCGAATGGAATAACGATCAATAGGTCCACTTTTTAAAATCCAGGCTGCTATTTTCTTGTTCGTTAATTTCTAGAATCCATGCAGAGTCTGCTCGCCAGTCACCCAAAACAATACGCTGTTTATTGCCCAGTGAATGAATTTCTGGACGGTGGGTATGACCGTGAATTAAAAAATCCACCTGTTCTATCACTGAATCTACAGCCTGGGCATTCACATCCATGATGTCATAGTTTTTGAGCTGTTTGGTTTCACTGCTCTTTTTACGGAAACCATTGGCAAGTTTCTGTCTAAAGCTTAATGGGGTCCGTTTCAATAAACTCAGCAGAACTGGATTGCGGATTACGCTTCTAAAGCGTTGATAGGCAATGTCATTAGTACATAGGGCATCGCCATGCTCCAGACGGAATTTTTGATGGTTAATTTCCAGCGTATAGACATCAGGGAGTAGGATTCCATTAAATTGGTTGAGGAAATTTTTTCCTAAAACAAAATCACGATTACCGACCTGAAAATAAACCTGATTGCCTGCCTGATTGAACTCTTTTAAAGCCTGAACGATTTCACCTAGCCAAGGGGCGGTGTAGTCGTCCCCAATCCATGCGTTAAACCAGTCACCTAAAATATAGAGCTGGGTGTTTTTATCTTGATATTGTTTTAGTAAGTCTAAAAACCCCCGAACCAGTCGAGGGTGATCAGGTGACAAATGCAAATCTGATATAAACAGATGGGTCACAAATAATCCTGTTGGATCAAATTATTCAGAGATAATTTTAGCAGATTCAATCACGACGTTCTCTAAAGGAACATCAGCGTGATAACCACGGTTACCTGTACGTACGCCTTTAATTGCATTTACAACGTCCATGCCTTCAACAACCTTACCAAATACCGCATAACCCCAGCCTTGTGCAGTTGGCGCTGTGTGGTTTAAGAAAGAGTTATTTTTTACGTTGATAAAGAATTGAGCAGATGCAGAATGAGGAGCTTGCGTACGTGCCATAGCAATTGTGCCTTCATCGTTGCTTAAGCCGTTGTCAGCTTCATTTTCGATTGAGTCACGTGTTGCTTTTTCTTTGAAGTTTTCGTCCATGCCACCACCTTGGATCATAAAACCATCAATCACACGGTGGAAAATTACGCCGTCATAGAAACCGTCGCGTACATATTCTAAGAAATTTGCAACCGTTTTTGGTGCTTTTTCAGCGTTAAGCTCAAGAACAATACGACCTTTATTGGTATTTAATTCGACTTGAGGAAAACTCATTACATTAATCTCCTAAACATGGGTTTGTGACCATGGGTTTTTGGTTGAGAGAAGCATAAGCAAACTGTAAACTACAAGGCAAGTAAAAAACGTTAAAATCTTTCATAAATAGCAAAGATTGCGTTTTTATTTCCCATTTTTAACTGTAAGAAGTGATTTACACCCTATGAAGCCAAATGATGTTGTTTCAGAACTGCCAAAGACCCCGACGCCGAATACTCATGCCTCTGTCGATGCCGCGCAGCAAGAACAACAGGCAGGCTTGGACTTTGTACGTCAGGTGATTACCGATGATTTAAAAGAAGGTCGTACCCAAAAAGTTGTAACTCGTTTCCCGCCTGAGCCAAATGGTTATCTGCATATTGGTCATGTCAAAGCAATTTGTTTGAACTTTGGTATTGCCGAAGAATTTGATGGTCTATGTAATTTACGTTTTGACGATACAAACCCAGATGCCGAAGAACAAGAATATGTTGATGGTATTGCCAATGATGTGAAATGGTTGGGCTTTAACTGGAATGGTGAGCCTCGCTATGCTTCTGGTTATTTCGATCAACTTTACACGTGGGCTGTTCAATTAATTGAACAGGGGGATGCCTATGTGGACTTGCAAACACCTGAAGAAATCAAGTTGAATCGCGGTAGCTTTGTGGAGCCAGGTAAAAACTCACCATACCGTAATGCGACTGTGGAAGAAAATCTGGCGCGTTTTGAGCAAATGCGTAATGGTGAGTTGGGCGAGGGCAAAGCGGTTTTACGTGCCAAAATTGATATGGCAAGCCCGAATGTACACATGCGTGATCCAATCCTTTATCGCGTATTGCATTCAGAACATCACCAGACAGGTGATAAGTGGAAAATGTATCCAATGTATGACTATGCTCATCCATTGTCAGATGCAATTGAAGGGATTACTCATTCACTCTGTACTTTAGAGTTCCAAGATCACCGTCCATTCTATGATTGGGTTGTGGAGAAAGTTCATTCTCCTGTTGTACCGCGTCAATATGAGTCATCACGTTTAAACATCGATTACACGATTACTTCTAAACGTAAATTGCGTAAATTGGTTGAGGGTAACCATGTACAGGGTTGGGATGATCCGCGTATGCCAACCGTAGTGGGGATGCGTCGCCGTGGTTTTACCCCAGAGGGCTTGCGTGATTTCTGTAAGCGTGTGGGTGTGTCAAAAACCGATGGTATTGTGGATGTGGCTATGCTGGAGTTCTGTATTCGCCAGTCTCTGGAAAACACCGCAGCACGTGGTATGGCAGTGTTGAATCCTTTAAAAGTGACGCTCACCAATTTGCCAGAAGAACTCGATTTAACCCATGCTCGTCATCCGAATGTGGATATGGGTGAGCGTGTGATTCCCTTGACACGTGAAATCTATATTGACCGTAAAGACTTTGAAGAAGTGCCACCAAAAGGTTTCAAACGTTTAATTCCAGAGGGTGAAGTGCGTTTACGCCATGCCTATGTGATTAAATGTGATGAAGTCATTAAGGATGCCAACGGTGAAGTGGTTGAATTGAAGTGCTCAATTGACCCTGAAACTTTAGGCAAGAATCCTGAAGGACGTAAGGTTAAGGGCGTGATTCATTGGGTATCGGCAACAAAAGGTATTCCAGCCGAAGTACGTGTCTATGACCGTTTATTTACCGAAGCTGCGCCAGATGCAGATGATGATTTCTTGGCAAATCTAAATCCTGAATCATTAAAAGTCGTTCAAGCGGTGATTGAGCCTGCTTTGGCACAAGCGCAACCTGAAGATCGTTTCCAGTTTGAACGTGAGGGTTACTTTGTTGCAGATCAACATGATCATCAAGCTGAAAAACCAGTGTTTAACCGTATTCTTGATCTTAAAGATAGCTTTAAAGTAGAGAAGAAATAACCTTTAGGTGAATTTGAACTTTTTTTAGCTCGAAGAATTTAGTTTAGACATGGAAAAGCCCAATTTTAAATTGGGTTTTTCTATTATATTATGGATTTATGTGATAGAAATAAATAATCATTGAAATAAGTAAAGCCGTCGACATGAATAAATAAGTATTGATTGAGTGAAAACTTTTTATTAACTTGATCATATTTTTATTCCAACTAAAAGAGTATGAATGAATGATATTATTTTATTGTTTTTTTAGAAAATAGCTTGCAAGTACTGTCGTTACTTATTGGTCTTAATGTTTGTTTCTGTAATAAAATTTTAATAAGTGTAATATTCTATTTTTCAAATAACTAATTTAAGTTAGGCAAATAGTATGTCTAAATTTATCATAAACATACTGTTTTCGAGTCATGAATTCAATCATCAAGTTTTTCTAAAAAAAATTCAATAATTGCCCTGCATTTACTTTCTAATTGTTCAGCATAATCTAAATTAGCTTGTCGTAACTGAGGAATTGATAAGCCTGCATGCCGTATTTCACACGTATGCCCAATGAGCCATTTCTCAAAACTGTGTTGGTTTATCTCAAGATGAAATTGTAAAGCTAGAATATTATTTCCCACGGCGAATGCCTGATTTGGATAAATTTCTGAGCTAGCGAGTAAAGTTGCTTGTGATGGTAAATCGAAAGTATCACCATGCCAGTGTAAGACATGAATATTTTCTAATCCTGATAATGGGTTTTGATCAAGATTTTTTATTTCTAATGGGCTCCAACCAATTTCTTTTTGATGACCTGCGTAGACTTTTGCACCTAATGCATGTGCGATCAATTGTGCGCCTAAACAAATACCAATAGTTGGTTTATTCGCATTCAAGCGTTGCTTAAGGCCTTCAATTTCTTCTATAAGAAAAGGGTAGTCTTCAGTTTCATAAACACCAATTGGTCCACCAAGGATAATGGTAAGACCTTCATAATTTAAAGCGGGTTTAAGATCATCCACACCCGCTTCAAAATAACGAACACGGAAACCGAGTTGATAAAAAATATCTTCTAATGAACCTAAATCTTCAAATGCAAGATGTTGAATTGCATAAACTGTTTTAGGCAAAGAAATTGAAGTATCCATAATCTGTGTAATCACTATAAATAGAGCTTAGTTAAGGCATTTTTTGTTCAAGCCAAGAAAATAAATCCTCATAGACTTTCTTTCGCACAGGCGGTGCAGATAAGACTAAATCATGTAAGCCATTTTTGATTGCTAAGGTTTGTACATCACCTTTCATTTTCTTTGCATTGTGTGTCATATCTTTGACATCTAAAATCACATCACTTTGCTGTGCATCAACACCCCATTTTTTGGGATATTTGGATTGGTGTGAATGCATAATCAAGGTTGGAATATTTAAAGTAATACCGCGATGGATTTCTTTTTGTGCTTTGTGGATCGCATTTACAAAACATAGATGAACAAAAGGGAGTGATTTGGGCTTCCAATTTAAGTTGAAATCCCATTCACCATAGAAATCTTTATGTAGGCTTGGTGTATACCATTGATTTAAACCACTTGGGAATTTAGCATTTGGTAAACGTTCGCCAACTTCGCTTAATAAGGGAATACCAACTTTTTTCTCTATTACACTTTTATAAAAATCATAAAAAGGACTGTTAGTCCATAGTGCTTTAATCAGGCGATGATCTGGGTAATGTGCGGCGTAGAGCGTTGTAATTAAGCCGCCCGTTGAGTGCCCAGCAAGTAAAACTTGGTTATGATTTTCTTGACCAATAATTTCTAGTGCTTTACTGATCTCAGCATCATATTCACGTAAGTCGAGTAGATAATAAAACTTCTGATGCGGTAATTTTGAGCGACCATATTTTCTGAGATCGAGAGCATAAAAATCATAACCATGCTGGTTAAATTGTTCTGCCATTTCTGTTTGGAAAAAATAGTCAGAAAAACCATGAATATATAGAACTGCTTTCTTGGTGGCTTGAGCTGATTTCTTGCGAACTAATGTTGCAACGACTTTCCCATCATAATCATCAGCAAAATTTAAAGTGAGTTGCTGATAATCTTCTCCCAATATATCTGTTTGATATTTATATGAATTTGAAATGTTCATTTTTATATCTAATCTGAATTAATTAAGAAACACATTAAATGAAAATGTTTGGATGTCAATGTAAAAGTGAGATACAAACAGTTCTCAAAATCAGTTTGAGTTTTTACTTTTACAAAAAAATCGTTAAGCTATGTGCTGTTGTTTTTGACTGAAGAAATTATGAAACAAGAGACTGCACTGAAGTTACTTAAAGCTGGGGAAAATGTTTTTTTAACAGGTTCCGCGGGTGCAGGAAAAACCTATACGCTAAATCAATATATTCACTATCTTAAAGCGCGAAAAGTCCCCGTTGCGATTACGGCTTCTACAGGGATCGCGGCTACGCATATGAATGGAATGACCATTCATACGTGGGCAGGGATTGGAATTAAAGATCGTTTGAGTGATGATGATCTGAAGCGTATGAAAGAGCGTAAATATTTAAAAGAGCATTTAGAAAATGCCCAAGTCTTGATTATTGATGAAATTTCAATGCTGCATGCCAAACAGCTTAATTTAGTCAATCAGGTGCTTAAATACTTCAAAGAAAGTGATGAAGCTTTTGGTGGAATTCAAGTCATTGTTGCAGGTGACTTTTTCCAGTTACCACCAGTAGGTAAGAAAGATGAAAGTAATCGAGATAAATTTTGCTTCATGTCTGAAGCGTGGGTTGAAGCAAAATTCCGAGTTTGCTATTTGACTGAGCAACACCGTCAGGATGATGAAATTTTAAATCAGATATTAAATGCGATTCGAGCACAGAGCATTCAGCAGAATCATATTTTCGCATTACAACAATCGCGTCAGCACGATATTGGCGAGACCTTTACCCGTTTATACACACATAATATGGATGTGGATAACATCAATTATCAGCATCTGAACGAAATTGAAAATGAAAGTCATCAATTTAATGCTGTTTTAGATGGTAATGAAAAATTAATCGAAACACTGAAGTCCTCGGTACGCGCACCTGAAGAATTGACCCTTAAAAAGCATGCCAAAGTGATGTTTGTCAAAAATAACTTTGATATGGGCTATATCAATGGCAGTTTAGGTGAAGTGATTGGTTTTGAGGAAGATGATAAACAAGGGATTTTACCAAAAGTCAAATTGACAGATGGAACGACATTACTTGTTGAGCCAGAAACATGGTCAATTGAAAATGAAGCAGGCAAGGTGATTGCAAGTTATCAGCAAATTCCTTTACGTTTGGCATGGGCAATCACTATTCATAAAAGTCAGGGTATGACTTTAGAAGCAGCAGAAATTAATTTAACGCATACTTTTGAAAAAGGTCAGGGTTATGTGGCTTTGTCTCGATTAAAGTCACTGACTGGACTGAAATTGCTTGGGTTTAATGAACAAGCACTTGAGTTGGATAGTTTAGCAATTAAAGCAGACCGCCGTTTTCAGGAATTATCGACCGAAGCAGAAGTGAATTTTGAAAATATTGATCTAACCCCACAGCATAATGCCTTTATTCGTCATTGTGGCGGCACGCTGAATGCAACTGAAATTGCACGCAATGAGAAAAAACTTTCGAAAGGTGAAAAACAGAATTATGCAGCAGCGACTTTAGAGGAAACGCGTGCTTTATTTGAAGATGGTTATGAAATTGAAGATATCGCGCATGAGCGAGGGCTAACGCCTGCAACGATTATTAACCATCTCGCGCGATTGCATAAAGAGCAAGGATTAGATATTTCCATTGCTAACCCTGGTGATGAAGTCGTTGAAGAAGTTCGTAAGATCTATAAACGGTTACACAAACGTAAAAATCCTGAGCATTTTACCGATGATGGTTCAATTAAGTTACGTCCAATTGTGGAAGCTACAAGTCCGCGCATGGCTTATGATCAAGTCCGTTTAGCGTTACTGTTTATCGAATAAGGGATTTAAATGCCTCTTACATTTTCTACTGACACCAAAATTATTGATATTGCTGGAACAATCACGGCGGATATCCCTGAAAATACATAAGGTGTAAGCACTGGTACTCTTCCCAAAGGCAATTATGCCGTGATTCGGCATTTGGGCAGTTACGATCATATTAAAGACAGTGTTTACTATCTATATCGAGACTGGTTACCACAATCAGCGCTTGAAGTAGGGGATTTTCCCGTCTTTTTTCACTACCACAACTTTGTTCATGACGTAGATGAATGTGATTTGATCACAGACATTTATTTGTTACTGAAATAGGGTTTAAGCTCTGCGAATAAGCAGAGCTGAATTATAAAATTTCAATGTCTACATATTGCTGAATTAAATTATCATCGAGCATATGAATATAATCTAAAAAAGCGACATTAAAGCTTCCAACTGTTTGAGCATGGTCATATGCCAGTTTGCCTGCAATAGCAAAATGAATATGTGCAGCAAGCGCCGCAATGGTTGAATTCGTTACTGCATGATAAGCGGCGGTTAATGCTCCTAGAGCGCATCCTGTTGCAGTAATTTTAGGCTGTAAATGGCAACCACCATTTACTTTGATTACCATATCCAATTGTTTGGAAATGATATAGTCAGATTCACCAGAAATCGCAACACATTCAGTATGCTGTAACAAGCTTTTTGATTGAGCATAGACATCATGGCTATTTAATGTGCTATCAACGCCTTTAGATTGAACTTGACTGCCCGCTAAAGTGCTGATTTCAGAGGCATTGCCACGGATAATCGTAGGTTGAAACTTGAGTAATTGATCAACAGTTTCACTACGCCATTTCAGGACTGCTCCATAGCCAACAGGATCGAGTACCCATGGTCTTTGTTGCTGTTGCGCTGTTTCAGCAGAAATGAGCATCGCTTGAGTTTGTTCAGTCGTCGGTGTACCAATGTTGATGCTTAAAGCTGCACAAATGTTTGTAAAATCTGCTGCTTCAAATGGATTGTCGATCATTGCGGGCGATGCACCAGCTGCAAGTAAGATATTTGCGACGTAATTATTGGCGACACTATTGGTAATACATTGTACCAATGGGGCTTGTTGCTGAAGAGCTTGCCAAGCTTCAATCACTTGTTCAATCAGTTGTTGTTTTTGTGACATTCATCACCCCTTAAAAATTTACAAAAATAATAGTTTAACGCGTAAAGTAGTGGTCTTGATGCTTACATCGACGACAAATCAATGATACATAGTCTGTAGCATCATAATCGACTACAAGATCATTTGAACCGCAATACATGCAACGCTTTACTGCATAAAAATTTAAACGAGGTTCAATCTTGCGCCAAGATTTCCAGACAGGTTGAATAAAAACACTCTCGTCATAACCTAAAAATTTAAATAATAATACTTCGCTCATTTTACTAAATGGAATGGTGTATGGGCGAGGTAATGTCGTGGTTTCCCAACGTTCAGCCACAGCGCGTTCACGATATTGTGCTAATGTCTTTTTGAGTAAGTTGGTATTAATAAATTTATCGTTTCTTGGCTGCAATGCGTTTTGCTTATAGAGATACTCTAACGCAGTTTGAATTAAGTAAAAAATTTGACCCACTGCGAGTCCTTCCATCAAGCGATAGCAAAAGGCCTGAAAGGAGCGATTGCCTGCAATTTGAATTCCCCAAGTTCTACAATAAAACTGCATGAACTGGACGATTTCTTGATAAAGAATCAAATACAAAGCATCTTTAACTTCATCTGTTGTTTTGAAGGGAATACCTAAACTTAGATTCTCATAAAACCAATGGCGCAATTGTTGGGTTACACTAAATAGACTCGGATCAGAATAACCATCAAGCCGAAGATTAAGATAAAAATGTTCTGGTTCTAGGCTCGAATCTTGTGATTTAAAGATGCCTAATTTGAGTAACTCTTGAACGAGTTGATTTTGAAATAAATAATTGGGGGTGAAATCATGATATTTAATATTCTTCCAGTGGATGAATTCATCATGCTGTACATCTTCACGAGCATAACTGTCCAACAAACTTAGTAAGAATAATTTATGCATAAAGCTGAGCTGATCAAGGCTATAAATGACCTCATCTTTTACCTTGTGTTTACGCTGTTCCTGCAATCGCGTTTGTTGGGTCTGTTTTTTGCGTTGTGCTGTACAGGAGGCACAATGACAAT
>ERZ650300.2127-NODE-2127-length-10789-cov-8.880566_pt1 | contig 10789 bp, 8 predicted proteins | sample MGYA00376236_ERZ650300 | MGnify/ENA primary metagenome ERZ650300 (study PRJEB26733, sample SAMN07839303) | wastewater metagenome | biome: urban; feature: wastewater treatment plant; material: waste water | place: USA: North Carolina | collected 2016-04-28 ... | reverse complement strand
CATTATCTGCAGTTATAGACAGGATATGATGTTCCCTCAAGATTCCCTCCAGTGCTTGATTGACTGATTCAGTGGTTTTGTTAGGTATCAGACGGATGATTTGGTGTCTACTCCGACGGTCGGTTAAGACTAAAAGGCAATGATTTTTCACTCTGGTTAGTAGAACTGTATCAATTTCATAATGACCATTTTCTAAGCGAAGATTAATAACTTCAGGTCGATCTTCAATTGATTTGCCTGCTGGTTTAAAGTTAGGACTGGCTTGCTTCTTGACACTTTTCCCTTTTCTAGGGTAAAGCATGTCTGCTTTCGTCAATCCTAAATGGCCATTATGAAACCAATAGTAAATGGTTGAAATGCCCACTTTCATTTTCTTCTTCTTAACCATCATTTCAGGAGAAAACTTTTGCTTAGCATAGTGTAAAATTTTCTCTTTCATTTCCTTCGTTAGGATTATTTTTTTTACCGATCGTTTTCGATTAGTTTGGTAAACCGTTTGTGCATAGTCAGCAGAATAGACTTTTTTGTACAGCCCTTTTCGCACTTGTTGTAAAGTTGTCCCACGTTTGACTTCATTATTAATCGTCTGAGGAGCCTTTCCAAGCAAGCCTGCAATTTTACGATTGGACATATTTTCATTTTTCCATCGTTCAATCAGGCGACGGTTATCAATTGTCAAATGTTTGCCTTTTGGTGTATAATGATTTTGCATCTCTGTGCCCTTCCTTGTGTTTGTGGTGAACAACAAGTATAGCACAGAGGTGTTTTCTTTTGCCTTAAATTGGATTTCATTTGACAACAGGAACCCTTGAAACTGTTTTGTCAGCTAAACCAAGGCTATTATTAGCCTTGGCTACTTAGCCTAACAGTTTCAAGCCTGTTATCAAATGAAATTACCGGCTTACTAAAAGATAGTAAAACAAATATTTTTAAGCAAGGCGAGGTGGCTAACTTCATTATAGAACTTTCAGAATTGCCGTACTGTTCGGATTTTTCAGAAAATTTCCATTTTTCTATTGACAAGTGAAAAAAAGTAAGGTATCATTGTAAACAATTAAGAACCTGTATTCACAAGTGAAGTGCTTGTATATAAGAGATAGTTTTTCGCTAATCAAGGCAGTTTTTTGAGGGAATACTGACGTATTTTGAAAAAAACTAACGATGAGTTGATGAAATACTAGCCTTAGATGAAAGTGCTGGGCTGTGAATACAGGTTCCAGAACACTGAAAGGAAAAAGTCAAATGAAACCAGTCACTACAAACTTTACTTTGTTGTTGCGACGGTTGGGCTAGTGCACTAGGTAGCATTAGTCCTGTTTGGCTTACCGAGCGGGCGCTGTTGACAACATCTCGCAGGTAGTAATCCTCGAGGTGTTTTCTTTTTATCACGATTCATTCCCTTTTCTTTTATTACTGCGACGATTGAGGAAACTTCGTTTCCTTATTTCCAACTTCAAATAATTTCATCATTATTTGAACTCGCTTTGCCGTACTCCACGGATGTGACTTGCTTTGCAAGTCTAATCTCCCACCTCGCACAGTCCACTGGACTATGCAAGCTGTCTTCGGCTATTGATGCGAACTAAGTTCGCTCTATTTCCCACCTCCAACAGTCACTACTCTGACTGCTGGAGCTAGTACTAAAAGTAAGTTGAATGGACTGTCAAAATTATAGAGTAATGAACTAGTTGTTCGTATATCTTTAATTTGAAGAGTTTAGAAAGGTATTCTTATGCGTGTGATTGAATTTTTAGATACGACTTTACGGGATGGTGAACAGACGCCTGGTGTGAATTTTTCAATCAAGGAAAAAGTGACCATTGCCAAGCAGTTGGAGAAATGGGGGATTTCTGCCATTGAGGCGGGTTTTCCAGCGGCCAGTCCTGATTCTTTTGAAGCGGTTCGTCAGATTGCGGCGGCTATGACCAAGACGGCTGTGACAGGTTTGGCTCGGTCAGTCAAGTCAGACATTGATGCTTGTTATGAGGCTCTGAAAGATGCCAAGTATCCGCAGATTCATGTTTTCATTGCGACCAGTCCCATTCACCGTGAATTTAAACTTCAAAAGTCCAAAGAAGAAATTTTGACGCAAATCACTGAACATGTCAGCTATGCCCGTGAGCGTTTTGAGGTGGTGGAGTTCTCGCCAGAGGATGCGACGCGGACGGAGTTGGAATATTTGCTAGAAGTGGTACAAACAGCGGTAGATGCTGGTGCGACCTACATCAACATTCCAGATACAGTCGGCTTTACAACTCCGCAGCACTACGGAGAAATTTTCCGTTACTTGACAACAAACATCAAGTCGGACCGTGAGATTATTTTCAGTCCGCATTGCCATAATGACCTAGGTATGGCTGTTGCCAATACCCTTTCAGCTATTAAAAACGGTGCCGGTCGTGTTGAGGGAACTATCAACGGTATCGGTGAGCGAGCAGGAAATGCGGCCCTTGAAGAAGTAGCTGTTGCCCTTGAAATTCGGAAAGATTTCTATGATGTGACCAGTCCGATTGTTCTAAAGGAAACGCTCAATACTTCGGAATTAGTATCTCGCTTTTCTGGGATTGCCATTCCACGCAATAAGGCGGTGGTTGGTGGCAATGCCTTCTCTCATGAGTCAGGTATCCACCAAGATGGTGTCTTGAAAAATCCATTGACTTATGAAATCATTACACCTGAGTTGGTAGGAGTCAAGAAAAATTCTCTGCCACTGGGTAAACTATCCGGTCGCCATGCCTTTGTGGAAAAACTAAAAGAATTAGACTTGTATTTTGAAGAGAGTGATGTTGCGGGCCTCTTTGCTCGCTTTAAAAACCTTGCGGACAAGAAAGAAAAAATCACGGACGCAGATATTCGTGCCTTGGTAGCTGGTACAGAAATCAGCAATCGTGATGGCTTCCAATTTAAAGATTTGCGTTTGGATAGTCAGTCTGACGGAAGTATTCAGGCTCAAGTTACCTTCATCAATCAGGATGAGGAAGAAGTGGTTGTTGTGGAGTCAGGCAAGGGTTCGGTTGAGGCTGTCTTTAATGCCATTGACCAATTCTTCCAGCAGGAAATCAGCTTAGAACGCTACCATATCGACGCTATTACTGATGGGATTGATGCCCAGGCGCGTGTGCTTGTCGCCGTAGAAAACAAGGCAACGGAAACCGTCTTTAATGCCTCTGGTATTGACTTTGACGTATTGAAGGCTTCTGCAATTGCCTATATCCATGCCAATGTCATGGTACAGAAAGAAAATAGCGGACAGATTGATAAGAAACTATCTGAGAAAGAGTTGCCAACTAGCTAGGAGGAAATATGACGAAAAAAATTGTAGCCTTGGCTGGTGATGGAATCGGTCCTGAAATCATGGAGGCTGGCCTAGCAGTCCTCAAGGCTGTTACTGGGCAAGTAGGATTTGATTATGAGATTGAGGAGAGAGCTTTTGGTGGAGCTGGGATTGATGCGGCTGGCCATCCGCTACCAGATGCTACCTTACAAGCCTGCCGTCAGGCGGATGCGATTTTGTTAGCAGCTATCGGTAGCCCTCAATATGATGATGCAGCTGTTCGACCAGAACAAGGTCTGCTTCAACTTCGGAAGGAATTGGGTCTCTTTGCCAATATCCGTCCGGTGAAAATTTTTGATAGCCTGAAAGACTATTCTCCTCTGAAAGCCGACCGGCTGGACGGTGTGGATTTGGTCATGGTACGGGAGTTGACAGGCGGAATTTATTTTGGAGAGCATATTCTGGAAACAGACCAAGCCAGCGATAGCAATACCTATCAGGCAGAAGAGATTGAACGGGTTGTCCGCTCTGCCTTTGACCTAGCCCAAAAAAGACGAAAAAAAGTCACCAGCATTGATAAACAAAATGTACTGGCGACGTCAAAATTATGGCGGAAGGTGGCGGATGAGGTGGCTAAGGACTACCCAGATGTGGTCTTGGAGCACCAGTTGGTGGATAGTGCAGCCATGCTCTTGATTACCAATCCTAGTCGATTTGATGTCTTGGTGACGGAAAATCTTTTCGGAGATATTTTGTCGGATGAGGCCAGCGTATTAACAGGAACGCTGGGGGTTCTGCCTTCTGCTAGTCATGCGGTGGCAGGTCCCAGTCTCTATGAACCTATCCATGGTTCGGCACCAGATATTGCAGGTCAGGGCATTGCCAATCCGGTCAGTATGATTCTATCTGTTGCCATGATGCTGGAAGAAAGTTTTGATTTGGTCCAAGCAGGTCAGACCATTCGCCAAGCTGTTGAAGCGGTCTTTGCACAGGGAATTTTTACTAAAGATTTAGCTGGTAGCGCCTCTATCAAAGACATGACGGAGGCTATTATAGCCCAGATTGAAAGGAGATCGCCATGAGTGGAAAATCCATTTTCGATAAGCTCTGGGCTCGCCATGTGATTACAGGGCAAGAAGGTCAACCCCAACTCCTTTATGTGGACCAGCACTATATCCATGAGGTGACTAGTCCCCAGGCCTTTGATGGTCTGCGAGAGGCTGGACGGCAAGTCCGTCGGCCAGAATTGACCTTTGGTACATTTGACCATAATGTTCCAACGGTTAATATTTATGATATTCGTGATGTCATTTCCAAGGCTCAGATGGATGCCTTAGCTCGCAATGTGGCGGAGTTCGGCATTCCACATGCGCCACATGGATCTGCAACCAAGGCATTGTCCACATGGTGGGACCAGAGACTGGCTTGACCCAGCCAGGGAAATTCATCGTCTGTGGAGATAGCCATACGGCAACCCACGGAGCATTCGGTGCCATTGCCTTTGGAATTGGGACAACAGAAGTAGAGCATGTCTTTGCGACTCAAACGTTGTGGCAAGTCAAACCCAAAAAGCTCTTAGTACGGTTTACAGGTAAGCCGAAAAAGGGGATATACTCCAAGGATTATGTTCTGGCATTGATTGCTAAGTATGGTGTGGCACTGGGGGTTGGTTATGTAGTCGAGTATGTGGGTGAGGCTATTGATGCTCTAACCATGGAAGAACGGATGACGATTTGTAACATGTCTATCGAGTTCGGATCCAAGATGGGGATTATGAACCCAGATCAAACCACTTTTGATTATCTAGCAGACAAGGAAAAACGGCCTAAAGACTTTGAGGTAGCGGTAGCTGATTGGAAAACCCTGGTATCTGATTCAGATGCAGTTTATGATAAGGTCATTGAAATGGATGTTTCGAATCTGGCACCGATGGTAACATGGGGAACCAATCCTTCCATGGGAGTCTCGTTTGATGAGACCTTTCCTGAAGTTCGCGATATGAACGATGAACGAGCGTATAAGTACATGAACTTACAGCCTGGACAAAGTCCAAAGGACATCGAAATTGGCTATGTTTTCCTGGGGTCCTGTACCAATGCCCGTCTTTCTGACTTGCAGGTGGCCGCCAAGATTGTTGAAGGCAAACGTGTGGCAGATCATGTGACTGCAATTGTGGTTCCTGGTTCGAGGCCGGTTAAGTCAGCTGCAGAAGCACTAGGCTTAGACAAAATTTTCTTGGAAGCTGGCTTTGAATGGCGGGATCCTGGTTGCTCCATGTGTCTGGGTATGAACCCAGACAAGGTGCCGACAGGTGTCCACTGTGCATCGACTAGTAACCGAAACTTTGAGGATCGACAGGGTGTTGGATCGAGAACCCACCTTTGCAGTCCAGCCATGGCAGCAGCGGCAGCTATTGCAGGACGCTTTGTAGATGTTCGTGAATTGGAGGTGTTCTGATGGAAAAGTTTACAATCTACTCTGGGACGACTGTTCCACTCATGAATGACAACATTGATACCGATCAGATTTTGCCCAAGCAGTTTCTTAAGCTGATTGACAAGAAGGGTTTTGGCAAGTACCTCATGTATGAGTGGCGTTATTTGGATAACAAGTACACTGAGGACCCTGATTTTATCTTTAATACGGCACCATATCGTCAGGCAACGATCTTGATTACAGGGGATAACTTTGGGGCAGGTTCGTCTAGGGAGCACGCCGCTTGGGCACTAGCTGACTATGGCTTCAAGGTTATCATTGCAGGTTCCTTCGGGGATATTCATTATAACAATGACCTCAACAATGGCATCTTGCCAATCGTTCAGCCTCGTGAGGTTCGGGAGAAATTGGCTGCGCTGGCACCAACTGATGAGGTGACTGTGGATCTCTACCAGCAAAAGATTATCTCACCAGTCGGAGAATTTGATTTTGAGATTGATGCAGATTGGAAACACAAATTACTCAACGGTCTAGATGATATTGGGATTACCCTTCAGTATCAGGATTTGATTGAGGAGTATGAGAGGAATCGGCCAAGTTACTGGCAGGAATAAAATAAAGATAAGAAAACAAGCAGGTCGCTCTGCTATGAAACAAAAGAAAAGAGGAAATTATTATGACGAAACAAATTCACTGGGATGGCGCACTTTCACAAGAAGGTTTTGACGTTATCAAGGGTGAGGGAGGCGTGATTGTCTGCCCGACGAAGGTTGGTTACATCATCATGACTGCTGACAAGGCTGGCTTGGAGCGTAAGTTTGACGCTAAAGAGCGTAAGCGTAATAAGCCGGGCGTGGTCCTTTGTGGTAGCATGGAGGAGCTTCGTGAGTTGGCGCAGCTGACGCCTGAGATTGATGCCTTCTACCAAAAACATTGGGATGAGGACATTTTGTTGGGTTGTATCCTACCTTGGAAACCAGAGGCTTATGCTAAGTTGCAAGCCTATGGCGATGGTCGTGAAGAGTTGATGACCGACGTTCGTGGGACTTCATGCTTTGTTATCAAGTTTGGTGTGGCAGGCGAGCAGATTGCCAAGGAAATGTGGGAAAAAGAAGGTCGTATGGTCTACGCTTCTTCTGCCAATCCATCAGGTAAGGGAAATCGTGGTAAGGTAGAAGGTATCGGTGAGCGTATCGCGTCTAAAGTAGACTTGATTATCGAGGCGGATGACTATGTGGCATCTATCCAGCCAGACAAGACCATCGAAACCCGCTATGAGCAAGGGGTTATGGTGTCTATGGTAGACAAAGATGGTAAACTGATTCCAGAACAAGGTGCAGATAGCCGTTCTATCAGCCCATGCCCAGTTGTCATCCGTAAAGGTTTGGACATCGATAAAATCATGATGCACTTGTCTGATCATGCAAGGGAATATATTGCCAGAATCGCTGTCCTTTATCAGGAAAATTTTGCTGTATGGAAAATGCAAAAATATCTTGAATTGGCGATGTTTATCGAAATTTTTATGATGACAATGAAAGAGAGTGCGCCTAATGCCTTTTATTCTTTTGCATCAAGTGTGCGTGAGACATTGAATCGAGGTGTAGAAAATCGTATTAGCCGACAACTGTTACAATTTGCTGTGATTTTCAGGAATCAGTATCAACTCAATCTATTACAGCAGAAGCTTGAAACTAGGATCATTTCACGTACATTGAAATACTTTTTTCATATCTATGCAGAACAATTACGAAGTCAGGATAGCAGCACAGTTGTACTTGAAAGTATTTTAGCTGCTAATCTCAACGAAAGGAATGTTCAGAAAAGTTTGGATGAGCTTCTAGTCCAGTATAGGTTTAATCAGCCTTTATTTTTTAAACCCGAGGCCCGTCAGAAGCCAGCAAAAACTCTCGGTGAAAAAAAGCGGATCAGACTTTATGCCCAAATCGTTGAGCCATCTTCCATACAAAGTATAATTTCACCAATCCATCTTCCTAAAAATTCTGCTGCATCTAGGTTGTTAGCTACGAGGCTTTCTGTACAACAGCAGAAGAATCAATCTATCCGCACCTTAGGACAGAATGACAACGTTCCTTATAAACTGATACATATTCAGCGGCATATCACTCGGTTAGGAAGAGTTGAAAAAATATTAAAACAGGCAATGAAAACTGATGTGGTGATCATACGTTGTTTATTTTATTGTGATGTCAATAAAGCAATGGATTATGCCTATTTTTCTAAAATATTTTCTACCATGTTGCAGGACAATAAAAAAAGAAAACCGATCTCTGATATGGCAGCGTATCTTGGTTATTGGGAGGGACGCAAGAGGACAAGCCAAAACCAGATTACCAATTATGCAGCAAATGTGGTACTGATGTTTAAATCACAGGCATTGCTGGAATATCCTGATTTATTTGCTGAACTGGAGCGTAACTGGTGTTCAGCTTGTCAGAAAGTTGAAAGGGATTGTGATCCAGACATCAGAATACAAGGTAGAGTGGAGAAATTGCAGATAGCTCAGACATTGCCAGAACTCCAATGTCATCAGTTGTTGGTGGAAACCACACAAAAAACATTAGCCAGAAATATTGTGAATTATCTTGCCAGTTATATGGTTTATCAAGATTTGTTGGATGATGAGATTTATCAACAATTACCAAAATGGCTGATCAAGAAAACGAGTACAACCAACAAGCCGAAAGCAAAAAAATCGGCAATGAAAAAATTATAACTTTAGCTTCCATTTCGACCTATAAAATCATGCCAATTGGGGTGATTTTTTCTATTTGCCATAGAAGTGGAGATCGCTGATTTTTAGTCGTGGTAAAGGATGGTTTTTACCCTGATTTTTACTGGGATATATATTTAATATATTATTTATTAACTGCTTAAATATATGTGTACCATCATCATATCCAAGATGATGATGGATTGTCATTAGAAGAATAATCAATCAATTGATCTAAATTATAAAAATACAGAACCAGCACTCCTATGAAATTTACCATAGGAGTATCCACATGAACCAAGCACAAACCCTACTTGATATTGAAAAATTTATGTCATCGGTTTGTAGACGAGACTATCACTGGGAAGACTTTGCACCTGATTATGATCAGTGGCTGGACGATGCAAGGGCTATCTATGATGAAGAGCTTGAATACAGTCCCTTGATTCAAGCCTATTTTGATTTAATGCCTGAACGGATTGATTGGGAAGATCAAGATATATTTGAGGATGATCAAGCATTTCGATCCTTTCAACGTCATCTCAAATACCAGCAGCAATATTTTATAGAAGATTTGGCAAATCAAAGTGATGACTATCACAACCGTTTGGATGATTATTTTGCCAGCCTTGTTGACCGTCATCGTAAATTATTATTGGTCAGGGTCGATTTATCCTATCGCTTTGAGCGTAGTCCCTGTATCCAACAGTTTGGCAACAACATCAGGAAGTTACTTAGTCGTATCCAAAACAAGGATACCATCTTTAAAGATCAGGTTGGCTATGCCTATCGACTGGAACAGGGTGGCAAGAGCAAAGGCTATCATTGTCATTTACTGGTGATCTACAACGGTTCTGAGCGTTGCCGTGATGCCTATCTGGGACAATCTATCGGTGAGCTATGGCAGGATAAGATCACTCAGGGTAACGGTCTATTCTATAACTGCAATCAAAAAGAGCATAAACGCTATTATGAGGATGAAGGGACATGGGGCTTAGGCTTGGTGGAACGGCGTAATAAAACAGCAGTTACCAATGCCTATCACACCATTCATTACTTGACTCGCCATAAGCCTGACCAGTATTTAAGGGTAAAACTCAGTCGTAGAATGAATGTATTTCAAACTGGGCAGACTAGATGGAAAGAATAAGACTTAATATTTTGATCATTGATTGATCATGCCTTTGGGCAGTTTATTACAGAGTCGTGTCTCTTATGGTTCTAACCCATAGGAGACATACATGAACCACATCAATTGTAATGAAACCCTCTTTCAGATCGAAGATTTAATGCTGAATATTTGTTTAAACCGATACTATTGGCGAGATGCGATTGTTGAACTGCAAAGAAACCGAGAAGCAGCAACCACTATTTATGATCCAGAACTTGAATATTCACCGATGTTACAAGGCTATTTTGACTTGATGTCGATGAGTCACGCATCAGATTCGGGTAGAACAATAAACCCACGTAGATCACCATTACAATCCAGAACGGCTTTTCAGAATTTCTGTGATGGACTCATGGATGAGCAGGATCATTTCATTCTAAAGCATAAACGACAACGTAAGCGTAACTACACCGCCATCAAAAATTACATTGAAGACCTACTGGATAGTGATTGTGAGTTTCAAGTGATACATGGAAACTTTAATAAACTGAATTATGAGACTCAGGGTGTTTATCAGTTTCATCAAACCCTGACAGAATTTCGTAGTCGAATCTTGAAACGTGATACCTGTTGCGAAGATCTACTGGATTATTCATGGGTCATTGAACAAGATCGGGATGAGGGCTATCTCTGTCAGTTCCTGTTTATTTACGATGGTTCCTATCGCAACCATACTGAAAAATATGTTGAAGAGATAATTCAAATTCTAGACGATATTGAGGAAGAAAATGATTCACTGAACCGCGAATCCAAACATCAGCACAGAGATTCCTATGAGCAAGATACTTTGAAGAGCGACATGATTCACTGTAATGATGTACAAATAGAAGAAAATAACCTTAACATTATTAGCATTCTGGCAAATTTCGATATTGAAGATCAATATTTACGTGCAAGGGTTAAAGGGATGCGTTGCTTTGGTTAGGCGTGGATTGCAAAACAATAGGGATATACATCACCTACATGGGACTAACTGTACTTCTATTTTTAATTTGATCTAACAGTTATCTATTTTATCTCACTATCACACAGAGCAAGGCTGGCAAACACCAGCCTTGTTTTTATATGGAGAATACCCATGCCGATCATGTGTCCACACTGCTATAGCTATGACGTTACCCGAATCCAGCAACCATCAACACCTAGTGTCAGTAGCCAATTAGGTATGGCAGCA
>ERZ650300.2126-NODE-2126-length-10797-cov-7.544033_pt1 | contig 10797 bp, 7 predicted proteins | sample MGYA00376236_ERZ650300 | MGnify/ENA primary metagenome ERZ650300 (study PRJEB26733, sample SAMN07839303) | wastewater metagenome | biome: urban; feature: wastewater treatment plant; material: waste water | place: USA: North Carolina | collected 2016-04-28 ... | reverse complement strand
TTGATGATTTAGTTACAAAAGGAACTAATGAACCATATAGAATGTTTACTTCACGTGCTGAATATAGACTTCTTTTAAGAGAAGAAAATGCTGATTTAAGACTAAGCCAATATGGACATGAATTTGGACTTATTGATAATGAAGCAATGACAAAAGTTGAAAATAAAAGAAAAATTCTAAATGATGCAATTGAATTTATGGCAAATGAATGGGTAACTTCAAAAAAAGAGACTTTAGAACTACTTGAATCAATTGGTGAAGAAAAAATTAATGATAAAGTTTTACTTGTGGATTTAATTGGTAGAAGTACAATTGATGCACCAAAATTTGATAGATTAGTTCCATCTTTTGCTTCTATTGATGATTATTTAAAAGAACAAATTATTATTGAAGCTAAATATTATAGATATATCCAAAAACAACAAAAACAAATTGAGAAAATGAAAAAGATGTTAAAAGCAACTATTCCTGAAAATTTCTCTTTCAAAGGATTAGCTGGTTTATCAAATGAAGTTATTGAGAAACTTGAAAAGCATAGACCACCAACACTTTTTAATGCAAGTTTAATTTCTGGAATTACACCTGCGGCATTAGACATTATTCACTTAAATTTAAATTTAAATGTAAGAAACATTAAAAAATGAGAATGGACATTAAAATATGAGAATATGAGAATATGTGCATTAAAGAATGAGAATGAGAGTTTAATCTAGCATGGCAAACCATAGAAGTATCATTCCTGAGTTTATGGCTCAAAATCCAAATGATACTTTTAAGCTCTTATTGCCTTTAAAATTAGTTCTGGGTGAAGATAAATTTAGGAATAGCCATTTTGATGTTTTAATTAAAAATATGTCTAAAAATGAGTTGTTTTCATATAAATTATCTCCAGAACTTTTATTCACTCATTTTCCTATTGAGAAATATTTTAAAAATGGTAAAAAAAATAATTCTTATAACAATACATATATAGAAGAAAAAAGCTTTTTTATTAATACTTCTATTTTAAATGAAACAAATACAAAAAAATTACATCAAATCTTAGATGAAAAGAATATAGTCTCACTTATTAGTGGTGAAAAAACTTTTTTAAGTGATGTAAAATATATCAATTGCTATGTAATAAAACAAAATAATATTCAAATTATCATTCCTCACTTTGCTATTGCAATTTATTATTACTTCAGATTTACAGAAATGAGAGAAGCTGTATTAGATTGTAATTTAGAAAGTTTATATAAATTTTGTTGGGATGATAGAACTGATGCAAAAATAGTTTTATATACTCCAAGAACAGATGAAGATGCTGCATTTATACATAGATTTGCTTGTCAAGATACTGCAAGAAATGCTTTTGATAATATTGGAAGATATATAAATTCTTATCTAAAGTATATGCGGAATTTAGATTTGGATAAAGTAGTAGAGAGCATGCCTATTAAAGCTACTTTTCCTGTAAAAGGGAAATTCAAAATTGATACAAGAGCTAGTGTTTTTACAAATGATAAAACTAAAGAAAAATTCTATTTTATTTATGAAATTTTAAATGATTATTCAGATATTGGATTCAATAAATTTACAAAAATTATTGAAAGAGATAAATATATTCCAAAGATTGATAATTTAGATAATTTACCTAAAGTTGATAAAGAGGATCCAGATGAGACAACAGAAGTTCTAAAGCCTGTTCCAGCTACTAAAAGATATACACAAACTCAACATCAAAAAGATAGAAAGAAAAGTTGTGGTAGTTTAAATAATATAGAGGTAAATTCAGAAGTTGTAACAAAAGAAATAATCAAAGATTTATTAAAAATATATCAAATAACCCAATCAGAAGATGAAATAGATCAAAGTCTAACTGATTCGGGAACAAAAGGTGAAAAAAAAGTTAGAAAAGTAGTCATTTCTAGTGTCTTTGAAAAAACAGAAATAAAACCTATAAATGAAATAGATAACTTTGTTGTTTTTAGACAATATTTAAATTTCCTTCAAAAACAATCTAACATAAAAAATCTATACTCAAGTAATGTAAAACATATTCCTGAATTTACAATAGAAAAAGACAATGAAGAAAAAATAAATCCAAAATGTAAAATAAATAAAAGAGCTAGACAATATCTAACTACAACTTTCAAATATGGGGATTCTTATGTGGGATTGGTTGAACTAGAAAACTATCCTTCCTCTGCGGCTTCAAGTTGGGTAATCATATCAAATTCACATATCACTGAAGATATTTTTAATAGTTTTATTGAACTTTATTTTAAAGAAGATAAAACTATTTCAGATATTATGGAAAAACATAAAAATACAAATCCGAAATTTACTAAAAAAAATCATGAAAGAAATGAAACTCTTGCTGATATTCAACTTGCTAAATGGTATGTTGGATTATTAGGAAAAATTACATAAATTTATTAATACTACAGGGTAATCAGTTATTATATCAAAAATGTAAAAACTATTATAACCATCTTAAGCAATCTATTGGGCTTTTGCTTTATCACTTTTATAATTTACATCAAGTTTATTTTTATATAAAATACTTTTCAAACCTAACTTTGTTGCCGCAAATTTGTGAAGCTTCTCCGTGCTAACAATATTATTGGCGATTTTCTTTGATAAATTATATACTAAAGAAATAAATTTTTGCCTTTAAAAAGAAGGAATAGATTTTAATAATATGTTATCATTCTCATATAACAAACAAAGGAAATAACGATGCCATCAACTTGTAAAATTTCTCCATTTATTCTTGTAGCCCATAAAGATTCATCTTTTATTAAAAATGATATTATTTGTAGCAATAAAAAATTAAATGATTTTCTTAAAAGATTTAAAGAAGAATTTACTGAAAAAAAAGGTCTTGAGACATTTGAACAATTTATATTAACAGAAAGTGATCTTAAATGTAATTTATATAGACGATTTTGTAACTATACAAAAAATAAAAACGTTAAAGTTTTTACAGAAATTGCAGATAGACCTGAGGATAACATTATCAACAATATTACAAATAGTTTAGAAAATACTCATACAAATAATGATGATGAAAGAAAAAAATTTGTTAGAACAGATTTTACAATTGCAAATAAATATAGGATCTCAAAACAAACACTTATAAATAAATCATTTACTTTATGTGGTGAGTTCATTGATATTGAACTGAAATATATTAGAAGTTCAAATAGTATCTCTGATGATGTAAAGTATATGAAAGATGATTTGGAAAAATTGGAAAAATTGATCAAAAAAGGAAAAGTAAAGAATCAAGGTCAAACACTCTTTGGGCTATGTATTTTTGCTTTTAAAAACGAGAGGATATATAATGATTTTAGTTCAGATCAGAATTTTAAAAATGATATCTTAAATTCTGATTTAGATAATATAAAAATATTGATTTTAATAAATGAAGAGGGAAAATCTAAAATATGAAATCCCTCTTTAAAAATGGATAAAGTTAAAAGCAATAAGCCTTAACATTCTTATATTAAACTGATAGATCTGCAATTTAATTGTAAAGTGAAATGCTAGTTTTACATTCCACTTTACAATTTAGTATTGAAAATGTAAACTAAGATGAAAAATGTACAAATCACTTTACATTAATTTGATAATAAACTTAGAAATATTTAATTCTGAAATATGTAGTTTTTGATGAAAATATTGAAATTAAATTACTGGACAATTATAATATATTTGAGTAGTTTAATAATTTATATATTTACCATCACAAGCGAAGATAAATATTCTTCAAGATTTATATTATTATTAGAACATTTCTGTTGTGCTATTTGTAAAGCTTTAGTAGATAAATTATTTGATAATTCGATACTCTCTTTTTTTTCACTAATTAGTTTTTGTAATTCACGATTCTCTTTTTCTAATTTTTTTACTTTTATATAAAGAAGAAACGATTTTTCGGCTTTTCCAGAGATTTCTTTTTTACTCCAATTAACATTCATTGCAGATACTGTGTATCCTAAATCATTTGCAAGTTCTTTTAATTCTACACCATTTTTTGATAGCATTTCTTTTAGTTGAGTATAAGTCAAATATTATCCTACTAATAAAATATTAAATATATGAATAAATTATAACACATTTTTAATAAATTATATACATTTTATTAATACCTCCTTGTTATTTATTATAATTTATTGTATACTTCTTATAATTTATAACTTAGGATTGGAAATGGATAAAAAGCTTAAATTTATTGACTTATTTGCAGGATTAGGCGGTTTCCATAAAGCTTTTTCAACTTTAGGATTAGAATGTGTATTTGCTTGTGAACTTGATTCTTCATTAAGAGAATAGGATTATTAATTTTATATCATTTAAAAAAATAAATACATGGTTTATATTATATGAAAAATAAGTTGGAGTCTTGTGATTTTGAACTAATAAATTATGAGTGGATTTATTAATCTTAAATTTAATATATAAATCTTTTCTTCATTTTCTAATTCTAATATTTGTTTAATGTAAAGTGTAAATGAGATATTAGAGTATCTCTTTAATTATATAAGGAAAAAGATTCAATGCAATTAGTATATCAATGGATAGATAAATATAGAAATATTAGTAATACTAACTTATTAGATAATTTACAACTTAATTTTCATCATAAATATAGGTTTAAATATGATGGAAAAGAAAAACTAGAATTTGAAATATTAGAAAATACTAATTATATAGGTTCTTATTATAAAGAAAATCAATACTATTCTATGATTGTTGGTAAAAATGGAAGTGGTAAAAGTTCTATATTTGAGATACTTTATAATGGTATAAACTTATCTTATGATATGAAAAATAAAAAAGAGAACATAAGAGATAGATTTATCGCAATTTTTTTAGATGAAGATAGATTTTTATTCTATGGTTTTGAAATAAATGGGCAAAATGAGATTTATGTATCTAGGATAGAATCAATAAATAAAATAAACCTTGATATAAAATATAGAGAATGCATAGACAACTTGAGAATTTTAAGTATTAATTCAGATTTTGGAAGTTTAGAAAATATAGAAACTAACTATGAAATGTCAAGAGAGAGGATAAAAATATCTGATAATATAAAAAAGAAAGATATTACAACATTTTTATTAGATAGGCATCAATCATATGAAAATAACTCTTTTATCAATTCTAGTATGTATGAATCAATATTAAATTATTCTAAAAATGATTTTACTCAAAGTTTTTTATTAAACTATAAATATTTTAAAAGTATAGAAAATAATGATATAGAATTACCACAATATGTATATTTCAAATTTGACATTCCTCCTAAAAATTATTATGAAAATAAATTCAAAAAAGTGATAAATGAAAATAGTGAAAAAATAAATAATTTTCTAATTGAACTTTCAAAAACTTTGTTAGATTATTATGATTCAATTAAACTTTCATCTGAATTATCAATTTTTCATAAAATAGAATCATTTTATATATTTTATTTAATTGATAAGTACTTATTTTATACATCAGATATAAATGTATTTAGTGATACTCTTTTAAAAGTTGATATTATTTCTAAAATTAAAAACATAGATTTTGGAAATCTAGATAATTTGTATTTTGATGATGCTATTGATATTAGATTTAATCCATTTGGAGAGTTTTTAATCTTAAAAGACATTATTTTTATTCTACAAAATACCCATCATAAAGTAATTAATAATACAATAGTAATTAATAGATTAGAGAATCAAGAATATATGAGAAATTTAACTTTATGTGTAGACTCATTTAAACAAATATTTACATTAGGGCAAATTTATCTTTCTTATGACTTTTATCCTATATTATCTAGTGGTCATCAACAACTTTTTAAAACATTTAATTATATTTTAGAAGGTATTCATCAATTCATAAAAGATGGGGATAGCTATACAAAAGATGTATTAATATTGCTTGATGAGCCAGATATAAGATTACACTATGAATGGCAAAGAAATTATGTAAAATGGTTATCTATTTTTTTAGAGCAATTTAAAGATTTTAATTTTCATATAATAATCAATACTCATTCAAATTTAATGCTAAGTGATATACCAAAAGAAAATGTAATAGTTTTAGATAGAAAAGATAACAAAACTATTATTAAAAATGCTACTTCCCAAACTTTAGCACAAAATTTATTTGAGAATTTAAACAATGACTTTTTTTTAGATAAATTTATTGGTGGATATATTGAAGATAAAATAATAGCTATACTTAAAAAAGATATTATAACAAGTGACGAAAAAGAATTAATTAACAATTTAGGTGAAAAAATTTTAAGAGTTTCTCTTGAAATGAAATATGATATAGAAAGTAAATAATGATAAATATTCAAACTTCTAATAATATTGATATAGACTATTATAATTTTGTAGTTTTATCTCAAAATAAAGATACTTGGGATGTAACTACTAATATAGATGGTTTAAAAAAGAAAATTATAAGTGAATCTAAAACAGTAAGAAATAAAGATGATTTAAAATTTATTAATTTTCTACAAAAAAGATTAAAAACTATTGTAAAGGGTGATATAAATAGACTTAAAAAAATCCAATATATAATTGAAGTTAACCATAAAAAAGTATGGAAAAAGATTAAATCATATAATGAAAGTGCTCCAAAAGGAAAAAAACGGAAGTTTATATATACAATACTAAAAAAAATATTCATAACTTATGGTTATGAAAATATTATAAGTAAAGAAATAGCATATAAAATACTCAAAAAAATAGATGTTAAAGTTTGCCCGTATTGTAATATTAATTATATATCATTTTCAGGAACAAATGATAACAAAGGTATAAGACCAGAATTAGATCATTTCTATCCAAAAAGTCATTATCCGTACTTTGCAGTTAGTTTTTATAATCTTATTCCATCTTGTAGAAATTGTAATGCTCTTAAATCAAATAGTTTCTCAAAAGAACTTAAATCTCCATATGCAATATCAAAAAACAATGATGATTTTAAGTTCAAATATATAGCTAAAAATATTAATATACTTTCTACAAATTTGAACAATATAGAAAAAGGTATTGATAAAATAACATTTCAAAAAAAAATCGTAGCTAACAATAAAATGTTCCATTTAGAGGATTTATACCAAGTACATAAAGATGTAGTTGCTGAAATCATTTGGAAAAATAGAAACTTTCCAAATGCATTAAAAGATAGTTATAGAAGTTTTGGAATCACTAAAAAGGAAGCATATAGAATAATTTTTTGTAACTATAGTGATGCTAATGAATTCAATAAAAGACCACTAAGTAAATTAACTTATGATATACAGAAATATTTTTAATTATAAAAAGTCTAATAAATATAATCTTTAAAGTTTGACTCATTATCATTTTCTAATATACACATTAATATTCAGAAATTTAACTAACTATATTGTATAATCCCCTATACAGTCAAATATAAAAGGCAAATATTATATGAAAATCTATTCTCAATTTATTTTGAATCTAACATTAAAACAAATTTAAAAAAGTTTTAGAAAAAAGATTATTTATATTGTAAAATATAGATAATCTTCTCTTAAAAATAAAAACACTTTCTATTAACTATAAAATCGACATTACTATAGCTATTAATCATAATAAAATCTTATAATTAATTATGCAAATTATAAGGTTAGTTTATATAGAATTAAAAAAAATTATAAAGGTTTTATAATGAATGAAAAAAATGAGTTTTTAGATAAAACTCCATATAGATACAGAAGGTATATTGGTTATATTATAGCTAGTATTGTTGCGGTAGGGTTACCTTTTATTAGAATAAATGAAAATCATGTTTTTTTATTATCTTTTGATAAAAAACAGTTGCATTTACTTGGTACTGCATTTGATATGCAAGAGTTATACTTAATGCCATTTTTATTAATGCTTTTATTTTTGGGAATATTTGCAGTTACTTCTTTAGGGGGAAGAGCTTGGTGTGGATGGGCCTGTCCTCAAACTATTTTCAGGGTAATTTATAGAGATTTAATTGAAGCTACTCTTTTAGGTTTAAGAAGAATCAAAAATAAACAAAAAGAGCCTGATTTATCAAAAGCTGAAAATAAATCAAAAAAAGTTCTAGGTATTATAATTTGGGCATGTTTAGCACTTATTGCAGCATCTGATTTTATGTGGTTTTTTGTCCCACCTGAAGATTTTTTTGCCTACTTACAAGATCCAACTGAACATATGTTTTTAATTGGTTTTGTTTTAGCAATTGCTGCATTTTTAGTTTATGATGTTGTATTTTTAAAAGAAGATTTTTGTGTTTATATCTGTCCTTATTCAAGGGTTCAATCGGTTTTATATGATAATGATACATATCAGGCAATTTACTCTACAAACAGAGGTGGAGAAATATATAATGACCATAAAGAAAAAATTATTTTCAAAGCTAAAGATTTACCAAATTCTGCAAATGAATGTACAACTTGTGAATCATGTGTAACAGTTTGTCCAACACACATTGATATTAGAAAAGGTTTACAATTAGAATGTATCAACTGTTTAGAATGTGTTGATGCCTGTACAAGCGTAATGGGAAAACTAGGAAAACCTTCTTTAGTTCAATGGTCAAGTACAAATGCAGTAAAAAATAATTTACCTACAAAAATGATAAGAAAATCAACAATTATGTATTCTGTTGCACTTATTGTTGTAATTGGATTATTGTTTGTAATGGGTGGAGAAAAAGAGCATATGCTTTTAAACATAAATAAGACTACTGAGCTTTATAAAGTAAAAGAAGACAAAGTAGTTACAAATAATCTACTTTTATTATTCCAAAATACAGAAGCTAAAACTTTAACTTATGATTTAGAAATTATGGATAATCCTGATATTAAAATAACAAGATTTGAACCATTTACTTTAAGTCCAGGAAAACTTGTAAAAAAAGTAGTTATTCTTGAAACTGATAAAGTTTTAGTGAGTGATAATACAAAAGATACGCCAATAACTATTACCTTAAAAGCGTATGCAAAAGAAGACCCTGAAAAAGTTGTAGTATTTAGAAAAGCTACATTTATCTATCCTAGATTAGATAAACTTAAATAATTTCAGACTAGATAAGAACTTTTCTTATCTAGTTTCTTCAAAATCCAATTAACTTACTTATCAACAAAACTTAGATACAATCGCGATTATATTTATCAACTATTTTATGGAGTATTTTTAATGACAAAATTCATTTTTGTAACAGGTGGAGTTCTTAGTTCACTAGGAAAAGGTATAACTTCTGCTTCTATTGCAACAATATTAAAACAATCAGGCTTTAAAGTAAGTATGCTTAAAATCGACCCGTACTTAAATGTAGATCCAGGAACAATGAGTCCATTGGAACATGGGGAAGTTTTTGTAACTGCTGATGGTGCTGAAACAGACTTAGATTTAGGGAACTATGAAAGATTTATTGATAAAACTTTAACTAAAAAAAATAGTTTTACAACTGGACAAGTTTACCAAAGTGTTATTAAAAGAGAAAGAGAAGGTGGTTACTTAGGTAAAACTATTCAAGTAATTCCTCACGTTGTTGATGAAATCAAGGATAGAATTTATGCGGCAACTGAAGATAATGATTTTTTAATCATCGAACTTGGTGGAACAGTGGGAGACATCGAAGGTTTACCTTTTATGGAAGCTATTAGATCTATTAGACACGAACTTCCAAAATCAAATACGATGAACATTCACTTAAGTTTAGTACCTTATATCAAAGCAGCAGGTGAACTTAAAACGAAACCTACTCAACACTCTGTTCAAGAGTTAAGAAGAATTGGTATTACACCTCATATGTTAGTTTGTAGAACAGAAAGAGAATTACCTAAAAATTTAAAAGACAAATTAGCACTAGCGTGTGATATTGATAGAAATGCAGTTATTGAAGCTGGTGATGCACAATCAATCTATCAAGTTCCATTACAATTTATTAAAGAAGGGATTTTAACTCCATTATCTGAACACTTTAATATTAAAATTAAACCAAATATGGAGAAATGGGATAGATTAGTTAAAAATATTTTAATCCCACAAGATGAAGTTACTATTGCATTTGTTGGAAAATATTTAGATTTAAAAGAATCTTACAAATCACTAATTGAAGCTTTAATTCATGCAGGAGCACACTTAAACACAAAAGTAAATATTCATTGGTGTGATAGTGAAAGAATTGAAGATGTAGGCGCTTATGATATTATTGGAAATTCTGATGGAATTTTAGTTGCAGGTGGATTTGGACACAGAGGTGTTGAAGGAAAACTAGCAGCCATTAAATATGCAAGAGAAAATAAAATCCCATATCTTGGAATTTGTTTAGGAATGCAACTATCTATCATAGAATTTGCTAGAAATGTATTAGGTCTTGAAGATGCAAATTCTATTGAATTTGATGCAGATACAAAAAATCCTCTAATTTATTTAATAGATGAATTTATTGATCAAAGTGGAAATACTCAATTAAGAACTCATGAATCGCCAATGGGTGGAACAATGAGGCTTGGAGAATATCCATTTGAGCCATTAAAAGGTACTCATTTACAAAAAGCTTATGGTAATGATGAGATTTATTATGAAAGACATAGACATAGATATGAGGCAAATCCTAAATATAAAGAAGCATTAGAAAAAGCTGGAATGATTATTTCTGGACAATCTAATGGATTAATTGAAGCTGTGGAATTAAAAGATCATCCTTGGTTTGTAGGAGTTCAATTCCATCCTGAATTCACATCACATTTAGAGACACCAAATCCTATTATTTTAGAGTTTGTAAAACAAGCAA
>ERZ650300.2123-NODE-2123-length-10813-cov-6.234523_pt1 | contig 10813 bp, 12 predicted proteins | sample MGYA00376236_ERZ650300 | MGnify/ENA primary metagenome ERZ650300 (study PRJEB26733, sample SAMN07839303) | wastewater metagenome | biome: urban; feature: wastewater treatment plant; material: waste water | place: USA: North Carolina | collected 2016-04-28 ... | reverse complement strand
TATAAGGATTACCCGCAATGATATCCCCAAAATTATTTGTAATAAAATATCTAAAAGGAGTTGCCGAAGTTGCTGTACCTCCTTGGACATTTAATACCTTAATTTCTCCTAGACTTGTCCCTCCTGGGTCATTACATTTAATATCTACTTTTGAGATACTTCTACTCCACACTACATTGGAATAATCATACCCTGTAATTCCTCTAAGTTCTACCTCTTTTAAGAATCTATCTTTATTACTTAATTTTGGTGTATAATTATCTCTTAATAAACTAGCAATAGTAGTTGTTATAATATCCCCATATCTTACATCTAACACTTGTATTTTACTTTTCCACTTTGTATATTTAGTATTGCTGAAATCTAATATACCTTTATATTTAGCCTCTAATGTAGGTCTATAATCCTCAAATGACTTACTTTGTAGCTCTGCCATAGAGTTTATCCCACACTTAGGACAACCTCTACCATTCACATGTTTTTTAGGTGTTTGCCAGAAGAACTCTTTATGTGTATTACACCAAATCTTTGCTTTAACTTCTGAGCCTTGATAATCTACTTCAGTATAATCATATTTATTTCCGTGCTTATTCACTGCTTTTTCTATGAATAATTCTTTTGTAAAAGTATCCTCGCTTTTACACTTTGAACAACCTTTATGGATAGAATCTTTTCTTAATGAAAAATCTCCGTGCTTAGGGCAAGTTAATGTAAAAGTTGTCTTGGCATTTTTCCAAATAGTTTTTGAATAATCATATTTATGCCCAAATAACTCAACTAGGTTGGATACTAAAATTTCAGTATTCCAAGGTGTACGTGTCCCTCCCATATTTTATCCTTATAAATGTTTATCTTATTATTTAATATCCTTGAACTCTATTAAAATTACCAAACATAATTCTAACCTTAATACAACTCAAACATACGAACAAAAGGTTAGGCACGAAACCTAACCTAACTCTTTTTACTTAATAGCCATCTCAGGATATTTAGAAACAACTGAAATATATTTACCTACTTCAACTAATATGTCAAAGAATCCATCAATATCTTCAATAATTCTCTCATCTAACTTTCCAGCACCATCTCTTTTGAAAGCTATTGTATCACCTTCTACAACAAAGTTATCCCAGCCATTAATACATAGCCTAGCAATCTCATACTCAATCTCTGTTGTACCTAAAATCAACATTCCTGAATTAACATTTAATCTAGTTCCTGCATCAGCAAATTTAGCTAATTCTTTTTGGCTTAATGTTCTCATTTTAAATGTTAATGGTTTCTTTTCTCCAATAAACATTTCAGGTACATAACTTAATTCTTCTCTAACTATTTTTTTAAATTCTCTTGCCATTTTTATTTCTTCCCTTTATTTTGTGCTTTCTGCATCATCTGTGCTTCAGCTTTATTTTTAACACTTTCTACTAATGAGTGTGCAACTGTAAAAAACTCACTCTGGTCTAATATGGATAAAGGCTTCTCTGTTCCTTTATCATAAACCTCTGGCAAATACCCATCTTTATAATATTGCCAAGCTTCCATAGCATCTCCAACATATTCCCATTTAGCATAGCTATTAGGGCATTCTGTAATAACTTTCTTGCCAAAGTTAATCCTGATAGGGGTGTTTAGCTTAATGCCTTTGTAGGCTTCTAATCCACACGACCTTGACATTTTTAATGTATCAGTACAATCTTGACATTTATACTCTCTAAAGTTATCATCAAAATATATACTGAGAGCTTCTTCTACTTTCCCTTTTCTTCTTCAGGAAACTTACTTACTTTTAAGATATGATTAGCAACTTCTTCAATAATATCTAATGGAAGCACTTCAATAGTCTCTTCATCTAGTAACCCATTCCCTTCTTTTTTGAAAGGTTTTGCCTTACCATCTACAATGAAGTTATCCCACCCTGTAATTGCCACTTTAAACAAGTCAATAGCATTTGTAGCATTTCCTAGTGAGATTGTATTTGAGCCAATATTTAATCTTGAACTATTGTCTGAATATTGTGCTAATTGTCTCTTTGACAAAGGCTTAAACTTAAATGTTAAAGCCTTAGCTTCAGGCTTACCTTTTTCATCTTTCCAATCATTTGGAACATAACTTCTTTCTTCTAATGATACTGTAACAAATTCTCTTGCCATAATTTTCCCTTTAATTTTTAACTATCCGAACCTACCTAAAGGCTCAACCATACACTTAATTTAATTTTTTGTAAAGACTAAACTAAAAGTAACTCTGAGGGAGTTATCCCCCAAGTCCCTCTATAAAACTCTTGTTAAGGAGCTTTAGTTGTTGCTATATATAAGCAGTTGTCATCAGCATCATTATATGCCATTGAACTAATTGAAAGAGTTTTAACTCCACCATCATTTCCTAACTCAACTGAGCTATAAGATACAACTGGTAAGTAAATTGAAACTTTATCATTTGCTGAGTTTATTAACTCAATAAAGATTTGTGCTTTAGTGTTGTTTTTCATTTTAGTTAATTCAGCAGTATTAACAAAGTCTAATGTATAGTTAAGTGTAACACCTTTACCTACAACAACCTTTGAGCCTATACCATTGCTTGTCACATAATTTCGGTCAGAAACTTCATTTGAAATCTCTAATGTAACACCTGATGCAGCTAATGCAACACCATCTACAATAAACTTAGCAGATTTAGTTACAAATGCCTGAGCAGCAACACAACCTAATGAATTTAGTGGAGTGATTCCTTCTAAGTTTGCAAATGCAATTCCTGATAAACTTGTTGAAGCTTTTACTAATTGCCCTGCTGAGAAGTCAAAGCTAATTGAATCTACAACACAACCTTTTGAATCAATAACTGATTGAGTTCCACCAATAAACTCTCTAACAGCTAAAGTTGTACTTGCTTCAGTAGGTCTTGATAATCTATATAGTCCAGAACCTGTTGCATGTGCTATTGGGTCAGCTTCTTCACTAATTTTATTAGCAACAGATATATCAGCAGCATCTGCTATATAAACACCTAACCCTGATTTGAAGATTAAATGTCCACCTAATTTATCAGAAGCATCTAATGTTAATTCCATATTAATTGAACCACTTGTACTTTCTTGCCCTGCTACTGCTGGACATTTAATAAAGCTTCCATTAAAGTTTGTTCTTTCTAAAGACTCAATCGCAGGTGTTAATCCAGAATCATCTTGACAAGAAATAACATCGCCATCAACCCAAGCTGTAGCTTTACCTGCCCCTAATACTGTTTCTTCTGCAACTGCTATAATAGTACCACTATTTAAAACTGCCATTTATTTTCCTTTTAAAAATTTATATAATGTGTTTATACAACACAACCTCTAGTAAATAATCTTAAAGCCATCTCACCTTGTTTCCTTGGTAAGTTTTGACCCTTATCCCATCTACTACCTACTACATCTCTATCAATGACTGATTGCCAAAGCAAACTATCCTTCAAGATTGCTGACTCTACCATATCCCTAACATCTAAGTAATATAAATCATCCTCATTTGTTTGGTCTAAATGAATCTGAAGTGTTACAATAAGAATCCTATTATATTCACCACCATCAGTCCTCATTTGACCATTATTTTCATTTATGTCTGAATCTAATGTTATATAAATGCTAGGTAAAGTAGTTTCTGTAACTAAATCTTCAACCTTACCAACAGAGACTTTAGCAAATAAGTTCATTGCCTCTAGTATTGCTTTAAGTTCTGTGATTGGTAATTTTGTATTTAAATTTGCCATTGTTTCCCTTTAGAATCTGTATGTTTTTTCAAAAGTCTGTTCATAACTATCCTCAAATCTATCTATAAGAGATTGTCTATAAGTATCTTTAGCTAAATCAAAGAAGCCATTATATGAAGGGAATCTTTTGCTATAATTTAAGTATGAAGCATAAGGAGCATTTCTACCATCTGAAGTAGTAACTGTATGAGAGCCTGAGCCATTATTATCTAAAGCATACCAACCCTTAAATGTTGCAACAAGGACTGAGCCTAGCTGTCTATACTTAGGTTTAGAATCTAATTTACCTTGAGCAACCTTTCTTAGTAGATTTCCATTTCTTACCTTTGGAATCTTTGCAAAGGCTTTTCCTCTACGAACACTCCAACCAGCTTCTTGTAATAGATAATCCTTTACAGCATTTTTAGACATACTCATAACATTATTCATACTTTCACTTAAACTCTCAACTCTTGATTTAAAAGCCTCTTCAGACATAACCTTCAATCTTTTCTTAATCCTAATACTAAATGAGTTGACATCTTTACTTATCATATAATAAATCTTCTACCTGTATATTCATCTAAAACACTTTTAATATGTTTTGGTAAAGAGTCCATTCTATATGTTGTAGAAATCCCTTGTGCATTATCTGTTGATTTTTCTCTAAGGTATGTTTTATTATCTCTTAGGTCAAATCTTATTCCAGCTAATTCATAAAAGCACTGCTTCAAGTCCGTAGGAATATCTTCATAACCTACTTGCAAATATAATTTGAATGGGATTCTTGTATTAGTAATTGTTAAGATAGGTTCAAAAGTATTATTGTAGAAATAGTAATCAACATTCTCAACCAAAACATTTCCATCATACTCTATCTTCATAAGTGTGCTTGGTCTTATCTCAATATTATATGTTGTATAAGTTGTATCAGGATAAATTTGATAAATTATCTCGTTAGACTCGTTTATAAAAAGATAGTAGCTATAACTTACATTATAGTTTGTGCTTTCTAACATTGAGCCAGTTGATAAGATAACTAATTCACCTGAAACTTTATCTAAAGTGTAATCTACACCTTCAACATACCCTGAAATAGTCAAACTAACTATATTTTTATAAGCGAGTTGTATTGTTGCACCATAAGTTGAGTTTATAGTTTCAGAAGCAGTTTCAATATCTTTAGTGATAGCTATACCATAAGTTGTATATAACTCTTTAATGAGCCCTTTTAAGATTGAAGCGTACTCAGTATCTCTATCTGAGCTTTTGATTCCAAGAGCTAATTTAAACTCTGTAAAAGAAGCCATTATTTAGCCTTTTTAGGAGCTACTTCTGCTTTTGGTTTCTCTTCAACTTCTTTAACAACTTTTGTAATAATTCCGTCAAATAGGCTTGGGAAAGTTTTTACTAGATATTCACCTAGCTCATTAGCTACTTCATATTCCTTTATATCTGGATTGAATGAGATTCTATTTGAGATAAAACCACCTTCACCTTTATAAGTTACTTTCATTAATTTCCTTTATAGTTTTATTTAAAACAAAATGAGAGGGTGAACCCTCCCAAATTATAACTTGATATTAATACCAGCTACAATGTTGTTTTTAGTTACATCAATAGTTGTTGGTGCAGTTGATTTTTGGTCAAAGATTGACCCAAACCCAATTCTATTAGAAGCAGTTAAAGTGTAAGATTGGTCTGTAATTTTTCTCTCAGACTCTAATAAAGCACTTCCTGCAACAGAGTATAATTTAACAGTTGAAGTGTTAAACATAATGATTGATTGGAATGTGTTATTTCCTGCTGTAGCGTGAACAACACCAGTTGCATCAACAGCTGCTGGGAAGAATCTATTTGAAGTAATTGGAATACCAAATACAGTTGAAATTTTTCTTCCAGAAACTAATGTAGAAGCTACACCTGCTTTAGCAGCATCAACGAATGTATCAAACCCTAACACTTTGTTATATACTGAATTTGGAACAAGAATTAAAACATTACCTGCTGCAATTTCTTCCCAAGATGTATATAAATCTCCAGCTTCTTGCATTTCTAAGATTTTAGATTTGAATGTAGCTTCAGTTAAAGCAACTCCACCAAAGTCAACAGTTTGTTTTGCAAGACCATATTTTCTTAAACCTCTAAATAATGTTCTAGCATCAGCCCCAGTGATTCCATTATCTCCAGATTGTCCATTTAAGATTGCTTTTTCAACAGCTACTGCCATTGCTCTTTGTAATCCTAATCTTTTATTAGCTAACATATCAATAGTTGCATCTGCTAAAGCCTCATATGAGATTTTAGATAGAGCCATTAACTTTCCACCTCTATACTCAAAATCAATTTGAGAGTCATTAGTGTCTACTGGAGTTCCATATTCAGAAACTACAAATGCTTCCATCCCGAATGAACCGATTGTATCAGTCATTCCAAAGCTATTAATAGACTCCATACCGATGATACCATCTAAACCAGTCATTGCATACATATCTTGAATAAATCTTCCAGAGAATCCTGAAGGGATTACTGCTGAAACATCAGCGATAGTTGTTCCTGCTTTAGTATGTAATTCATCTGCAAACATTGATAACTCTTTTTGAGTTAAATCTTGCCCTAATGATTGTTTAGCTGATTTTAAGATATACATCATATCTAATACTTCAGCAACCTCTTTTGTTCTTGGTAATGCGTTAGTCATTTCTTTGTTTTCCTTTTTTGGTGCAACATTGTCAGGCATTTTTGCCACATTTAATTCTTTAACTTCTGCTGAAGTCTCTGCTAATAATTTCTTAAATCTATTTTCTTTTGCCATTATAAATCTCCCGATTAATTTTATTTTTATATTTTAAAAGGGGAAGAACAAAGAAGTTCATCCCAACACTCTACTGAATTTCTGCCTTAACTAAAGCTTCAATTTTTTCCAAAATATCACTAGCCGAAGCTAATAATTGAACTTTCTCATCTTTCATTAAAGCATCAATTAGCTCTGATGAATCATTATAAAGTTCTTCTACTTGCTCATCTGAAAGTTCTTCTACATTAACTGATGCTAAATACTCTACAGTTAGCTTAGTTGAAACTTCTTCGCTAGGCACTTCTTCTACAACTTCCGTAGGAGTCACTGCTATATCTGCTTGTGCAACTTCCTCATTAGTTTCAGTTGAAATCTGTTCAGGAGTGTTATCTTCTACCTGCTCAGGATTACTTGTTTGTTCTTCTCCCTCTAAAATTACTGTGTCAGTTGCTGGTGCAGTTTCTACTACATCATTTGCTTCTACTGATTTAATTTTCATATCTTTTTTCCCTTTAGTTTTCTCTACTTCAGTCTCAACACCATCTTCTGATTCTTTAGGTGCATTAGATTCTTCTTTTGTATTAAATGCGTTGAACTCACTTAATCTTGCTGTAAAGGCTTGTATTGCATTTGTTATATTAACTTTTGCTTCTTCCCCAGTAATACCTTCCTGCCATATTGTTTCAAAGAAATTGTCACTTATAGTTTGTTCAAGTATTTCCATATAAAATTCTAGCTTCTCATATTGATTCCAAGTATTCTGCTCAGTTTCTGCAAAAGTCAAAGCTTTCATTACTTCTTTTATATCTTTCAATTTATTCCCTTCTTTTGTTATACAAGAGCAGTCCTGCGTTGGATTAGCTTTCTTTAATTGTTCCATATCACAGCTAAACCCTACACATTTACCATCTTGGATAACTGACTTAACTTCTGTATAAGTTTCAAGTTGAACTTCGTTAGGAGTATCACCTAACCATTTTGCAAGTTCTAACATCTTCTTATCTTGTCTGAATTTTTTAGTAGTTTCTATCTTAGATAATTTATTGGCTCCAACAATATTGCATATAGAAGTTTCCCACACAAAACCTTCTGTGAAAGTTAATATGTCTTGCCCTGCAATATTTTTATACTCATAATTAGTAGCAGAAAATCCAATAGAAAAGTCTGTCATAATTCCGTGTTTAACTGCGTAGTAAACTTTCTCGTTAAGTTTCTCATGAACTTCACCATAAAGATAAGCCCCATCTGCCCTATGTTCTAATCTACATTTTCCTATCTTAATATCTTCACCATTATGGTTAAATAATAATGAGGTACAAGTAGATAAATCAAAACCTGAAATATTTACCCACTCATTATCATAATCTACAACTGGTTTCCCATTTTCATAAGATTTAGAAGCATAACCTTCTATGTAAATTACACCCTCACCTTCTTTCGTTGGCTCAGTGGTTTCAAGAGCTTTTGTCTCAAATCCACTATAAGTTTTAAAATTTAATTGTTGTTTCATATTCCTCCAACATCCCTCATTTGATTCCTTTCATATTAGGCTCTGCCAGATAATCCTTCAGCACTATTAGCACCCCCTTCCCCACTAGGCACACCATCACTAGGATTAGTTCCAGTTCCAGTTGAAGTATTAGCACCACTTGAAGCTAAATTCCTAGCAATATCTGCTTCAAAGTTTTCAAAAGAAACAGGCGATTGTCCAGTCAAGAAAGCAGGTGAGATGTGTAAATCAGCAGACTCAGTTTCTAAAGGAGGTAATCCCATATAAACTCTTGCTTCATTTAAGCTTCTAATTCCAGACTTCAATGAGTCATTAGCTATCTTCAACTTATCTGTATCGCTATCTTCTAATAAGTCAATCTCACTAAAATCAAACCTAACACTTACATTTTTCACACCACCAAAGTCTCTATAATATCTGGTAAAAGCACTTGATAAGGTTGTGAATAAAGGTCTTATTTGAATCTGAAACCAAGTTCGATTAGCCATTTGCATAGTTGTACCTTGAGTTGAGCTTGAATACTCTCCAAGCAAGTAACTTGGCATATTAAATGATTTAGAAATCTCATCAGAAAGTTTTGTTATAATATCTAAAACACCTGCTGTTGTGAGGCTGTCTGATACTTTATCTAATGTAAACTTTTCTGAATTGATTAGTAATGCTTTTGGTGCATTTGAACCTAAGAAATCTTGTAGTGACTTCTTAACAGCTCTACCTTGCTCTTCACTAAGTAAGCTATCGCTAGAAGCTATAATTGAACTCTTACCACCACTTGCAATATATTCCCCCATAAAGTTGTGAATACCAAGAATATTTTCAATAGTTTTCATCAATGCTTTAATCTTTGGTATAGCATATATTAAGTTGTTTGCTGTAAGGTTTCTAGTTATATAAACCACTTCTGAATATTTGTAGACTGTTTCAATCCCCGTTGAACTTCTATGTGTGAATGTTTCTATGGATTGATTTGTTCCTAAATTAGCAGAGAATTGGTCATCAGGAACAATAGACCAATCTATCATACCCTTTCTGAATGAATACTTGCTTTGTTCTGGAATCAATAATACTTTATCATAAGTTAATAAAGTACCAAATAGCTCAAATATGAAATCACTCTCTGTTTGATAGTCATTCATATACAACCCATCAGACTGCTTGAATGTAACTGTTTTAAAATTCCCTTTAGTATCAACTTTACCATACATAAACCTAGCACTTGAAGCAACTAATGCAGAAGTTCGTATTAAAGTGTCTAATCTTGAACTTGCATTAATATATGCTTGAAAGTTTCTATTATCTGTTGGAAGATTCCCACCATTTTGATAGGCAGTAGCTTCGCTAGATGTTATAGCAGTTTTCTCTCTTTGTTTTGTTGGGGTTGATTTTTTATTAGTGAATCCAAACAATCCCATTATAGAACTCCTTGTAGGTTATGTGACATAGCATATATGTTGCCGTCTGTGTCAGTGATTCTTACTAATAATTCTATTGTGGATTTGTTTGTGAAAGTTGGTATATAAGTATCTGTGAAAAAGTCACCTAGCTGTTCTAATGTAGTCCAGTCTTTGACAAGAATCGTTGCTGTTCTTCCATCATTGATTTGTAGCTTATATTCTACCTCAGATATTTGTGTATCTGCTATACTATCTACTATGAAGAGTTTGATAAGGTTTTGTTTGCCTTTTAAGACTACTTCAGAAGATAATACATTTAAAACAAAGTTTATTTTATCAAACTTCATAGTCTCTCCTTTGTGTTGGTTTTTGTTTTGGTATAAGGACAAGAAATCTTGAAACCACCTTTTAGGTTTTCCGCTTGGGCTATTCTTGCAATCCTTATGCTGGGGTTAGGTTTTTAGGGTTTGGTCTGGGAATTGTTTCTCAGAGTTATACCTAAGATATTATGAAAGAACTGTGCGAGGTTTTATTGTGGGTATAAGTGGCGTATATAAGCGTTTGTAAACACTCATAGTGACTCCCAAGCAAATGGTCTTTACCAAATTGATTTGAAACTTGTCCTGCTACAATTTTAAACTCTGCATATTCCATTTGTGATATATGGATTGGGCACTTATCTGAAATAAATAATCTAGGTATTCCATTTTCACCCTTACCTTGTAATATCTGATTTACATAATCAATTCCTGCTGTTCTATTGTTCTTAGCTTTATGAATAGTAAGGTCAAACATACGAGAAGCCATTGTCCCCGCATCTAAATTCGCAGGGTCTCTTAGAAAAATTATTGATTCAAAAGGTATATCAAACTTTTTAGCAAAATCTAACATCTTATTTTTGGTAATATTTATGAAATCATAAGCTATTTGCCCTTGTATATAATACTCATCAATCAAGTAATATGTTTCAGTCTTATTATTATATAAGACAACAGAATGTCCCGAACCATCCACTATTCCAAAGTCCATAGATACTACCACATCACAATGATGAATCATATCTTTTATTTGAGACTCTGTTAATCTAATAATATGCTTATCTTTATCAAAGTTTCTCATAATGGTTTTAGTGGTTTTTGTAAACTGGCAAAGGTACTCTTGAGCCCATATTTCAGGTGGTGTATTATCTTTTATATGTTGAATCTCTTCTTTAGTTAAGAACGGACTTGTATATATATCATAAGTGAAAGATAGAAAGCCTTTCTCACCCCGCATACCATTTAAAAAATATCTACCAAATAGAGAACCTGTTGCAGTCCCTCTAGGGGTAGATATAAGATCGGAAGAGCGTCGTGTAGGGAAAGAGTGTCTTCGCCTGTGTAGATC
>ERZ650300.2121-NODE-2121-length-10818-cov-6.475239_pt1 | contig 10818 bp, 7 predicted proteins | sample MGYA00376236_ERZ650300 | MGnify/ENA primary metagenome ERZ650300 (study PRJEB26733, sample SAMN07839303) | wastewater metagenome | biome: urban; feature: wastewater treatment plant; material: waste water | place: USA: North Carolina | collected 2016-04-28 ... | reverse complement strand
TCATCGAGCACCTCGTCGTTTTCTTTCAGCGAAACATTGATAACATGATTTCCCTTTACAGGAATTTCCTGGGTACGGTAGCCCAGATAAGAGAATACCAGGACGGAACCATCCTTAACATTGTCAAGCTTGTAGTTACCATCCAAGTCGGACACTGCACCATTCTTGGTATCTTTCACCAGAATGCTGGCACCAATGACAGGTTCACCTGTGGCATCTACCACCTGACCCTTAATGGTTGTCTGACCAAGAGCATTAAAAGTAATAAAGCATCCTGCTAACAGCAGACCTACTTTCTTTGAAAGGTTGTTTTTATCCATAATCTATAGGTTTATAACGATTAAAATTGTTTGATGCCGCAAAAGTACGTCAAAATTCAATAGGTTGTTGCGATTAGTAGGTTTTTGGTAGATTACCATTATCTACTATCCGATTTATCAGGCTGAATATCAGCAAATTAAATATTTTCAAAAAAAAACACGTTAGTAGATGCGAGATTCTGAAAGTTTTTTATTACTTTTGCAGCAGAATCTTTAAAACATAAGAAACATGAGACATTTTATAACTATCGTACTACTGATACTACTACCACTATGCGCAAAAGCAGACAACAGCCAGCTCTACAAACAGCTGGATGCTGCCATAGAAAAACGTGCGCATTATGTAGAAGTAAAAGAGAAAAGTCTGAACGACATCAAGCAGGGTGCCAAATATGTAACCAGCAACGAGGACAAGCTCAAGCTTTACGAGCAACTCGCCAATGGATACAAAGCCTACGAGTATGATTCGGCGATGACTTACGTAAAAAAAGGCCTTGTTCTTGCCCAAAAGAGCAACAACATCTTATATCATAAAAGATTCCAACTTAGCCAAACCAGCCTGCTTATCACACGTGGATTCTATGCTGAAGCAAAAAACATCATGCAGAAGATAGAACCCAAGGAAGAAGATCCGCTTGACTATCAGTTTCAATACTATTATACACTTTACGGACTATACAACAACTGGTCAACCTATTGTGAAAACAATGAATTCAGCAAGATTTACGACCAGCAGAAAGTGGAATACCTGAAGAAAACATTAGAACTGTCGTCAAAGAAAGATGCATTCTATTACTACCTGCTGGGAGAGTTTTACTATTACAGCAATCATTCCAACAATAACAAGACCATCCAATACTACAAAAAAGCACTGAGTATGGAAAAGCCGGACAGCCGTCTCCATGCCATGACCGCCTTTGCCCTATCCGAAATATACAAGAAATCCAACAACCAGAAACTGACGGAACATTACCTGCTGGTTGCAGCCATCTCAGACATCACTTCTGCCACAAAAGAAAACGTAGCCCTGCAAGACATCGCACTCTTCATCTACAAACATAAGACCAGAAGTCTGAATAAAGCCCAGGAATACATCAACCTATCCCTGGAAGATGCTTATGCATACAACAACCGGTTGCGCCGCATTGAGATTTCATCCAAATTGCAGATGATTACCAATGCCTATACAGATGACATCAGAGCCACCAACAGCATGCTCTACATTGCGCTGTCGGTCATTTTCCTGCTCTTGCTCGGAGTGGGACTTAGCAGTCTGTTCATCCGCAAGAAGAACAAACTTCTGAAACAGAAGAAAGACGAAATCACGGCTACATCGGCAAAAATGGAAGTTCTCAACAGCCAGTTGCACCTCATCAACGACGAACTGAAGGACACCAACCAGAAGCGCGAGAGACTGATAAAGGTGTATATTGACCTGTGCTATAAGAACATAGAGAGAAACAGCAAACTGCGCACCTTGGCAGTAAGAAAGATCAAGGCCAACCAGAGTAAGGAGCTGCTGAGCCTCCTTTCTTCCTCAACCAATACAGAGAAAGAGAACAAGGAGTTTCTGACGGAATTTGACAAGGCATTCCTGTCTCTGTACCCAACTTTTATAACCGAGCTGAACAAGCAGCTTACAGAATCGGCACACATCCAGCTGAAAGAGAATGGAGAAATGCCCCCTATCCTCCGTGTGTGCGCCCTGTTAAGATTAGGCATCACCGAAAGTTCAAAGATAGCCGGCATCCTGTCTTATTCGCCACAAACCGTATACAACTACCGTTCCCTGCTCAAGAACAATGCCATCGACAAGGAGCACTTCGAAGAAAATGTGCTCAGACTCTGCATGGTGATAGCCGACTGATCGGAGATTAAGAATACGGCACAAATATCCGAAACAGATAGCTGCCAATGCTTTCTTCCGAAAAAATGGAGCTGATTTGCCAAAGTAACATCTTTGTCGCAGCTTCGTCAATGCCTTTCAACCTCATTGCAACCCCAGTGTAATATAACCACCGTACCTTTGCAACCGAAATCAAACGATATAGGTTATGAATGCTAAAAGGGGAATTATTGTATTAGGATTGCTCTCGGCGGCTAGCATGCCAACGTGGGCGCAACAGATTAAGGGTGTGGTTATCGACCAGAAATCGAAAGAGACACTCATCGGTGCAGTCGTCACTGTGGATGGAACCAACGTGAAGGCTATCACCAACATCGACGGAAACTTCCAGATCGATGGATTGGATAAAGAAAAGAAATATACACTATATATTAACTATGTAGGATATAAGACTCAAAAAATTGACGGGGTTCAGGCGAAGGACGCAGACCAGGTGATTGCGCTGCAACCTGATGAACAGCAGCTGAAGGAGGTGACCGTTACCGCAGTGGAAAGGCGTAATACGGATGCGGCAATGATACAGGTGGCCAAAAACAGTCCCGTCATCGTGAGCAATGTTTCGGCACAGGAAATATCCAGAACTCAGGATACGAATGCGGGTGAGGTGATACGCCGAGTGCCAGGCGTGAGCCTCATCGACGATAAATTCGTGATGGTTCGTGGCTTGTCGCAGCGTTATAACAATGTGTGGGTGAACGGAGGAGCAGTGCCTAGTTCTGAGGCTGATTCCAGGGCATTCTCCTTCGACATCATCCCAAGTTCGCAAATCGACAACCTCACCATCGTGAAGTCGCCAACGGCTGAATATCCCGCTGATTACTCAGGCGGTTTCATCATCGTCAACACCAAGGAGATTCCGGCAGAAAACAGTTTCAACATCGCCGTGGGCGGAAACTGGAATACATCTTCTGCCTTCAAGGACTTTTCTTACTCAAAAGGTTCTGGAACTGATTTTCTCGGTTTCGACATTGACTTGAGAAACCTGAAGGGAGGCATCCATGCAGACTTGAATCCGCAGCTCGATGCCAACGGAAAACCGGTGGGCGATTATGCTACTTCGCTCCTGGGCAACGGATTCAATAATGATTGGCTCATCAAGAACAAGAAGCCTTTGGGCGACTTGAAACTGGCAGCCAGCCTAAACCAGCGCTGGATGCTCGGCGGAAGAACACTCGGCATGCTCGCCGCCCTGAACTATACCAACGAATACCGCACCTACGAGAACATGGAGAACAACCTCTATGGCATCTATGATGCGGCAAACGACAAGCCGAACTATCTTCGTCACTCTGTTGACGACCAGTATAATAATAACGTGAGACTCGGAGCAATGCTCAACTTCACCTTCCTTTCCAAGGACGGCAACCACAAGTATCAGCTCAAGAACATCTTCAACCAGTTGGCTACCAGCCGATATACCTGGCGTGATGGCGTGAGCGCCCAGTCGAACCTGGAGCGAAGCGCAGAGTATTACTACCGCAGTCGAACTACATATAACGGTCAGCTTACCGGCAAGCACACCTTCACTAGCGATGCCCTTGACTGGAGCATCGGGTATGCGTATGCCAACCGCCATTTGCCTGACCGTCGTAGATACCTCATCGACGATGCTCTTGAATCGGGCGTTTATGCCCTGAGCACCGGCAACGACATATCCCGCGAGTGGACTCAACTCGACGAACACATTCTCTCTCTTGGTGTAAATGACAAGCACCACTTCAAGTTTGGCAACTTTGAGCCAGACTTGCAAGTGGGTGCCTATGGGGAGTATCGGACCCGAGAATACCAGACCCGCAACTTCATCTACAACTGGAATGTCTCAGATAACAACATGCCATCCGACTTCCGCCACAGCGACATCCCAACCCTGCTCTCCAGCGAGGCAAACATGGGTTACGACAAGCTGTATCTTCTGGAGGAAAAGCAGATGCGCAATAACTACCGCGGACACAACACCTTAGGCGCCGGATACCTGGCGTTGTCTCTCCCCTTTGGCAAACTCGGCATCCACGCCGGTGTCCGCTTCGAGCATAATGATATGGAACTCATCTCCAATTCCCGTGACTACGAGAAGAGTGAATCGAGCCGTCATTACAAGACCGATGATGTTTTTCCATCTCTCAATACAACATATAAGATCAGCGACCAGCACCAGGTGCGACTGTCGTATGGCCGCAGTATTAACCGCCCAGAATTCCGTGAAGTATCGTCGTCGGTGTATTACGACTTCGACCTTGCCAGCAATGTGCAGGGAAACACTGAGTTGAAGAACTGTTATGTCGATAACCTCGACCTGCGATATGAGTGGTATCCATCCCGTGGAGAGCTCATTTCGCTGGCAGTCTTCTACAAGCACTTCGATTCTCCTATCGAGTGGACCTATACGGTGGCTGGTGGCACTGACTTGATTTACTCTTACAAGAATGCAAAGAGTGCCAACAACTATGGTGTGGAGCTGGATATCAGAAAGAATCTCGGATTCATAGGATTGAAGGATTTCAGTTGGTCGTTTAACGGTGCCCTCATCAAGAGCAAGGTTCAGTTTGAGAAGGGAGCGAAGGAAGAAGACAGACCGATGCAGGGTCAGTCGCCATACCTTATCAACACCGGCATCTTCTATAAGAATGCGCCATTAAAGATGGATATCGCCCTGCTCTACAACCGCATAGGCAAGCGAATCATCGGTGTGGGCAGAAGCGAGGGGAGCACAGGCGATGACTCCAATTCCCGAGTGCCTCACAGCTACGAGATGCCTCGCAACACCATCGATTTCTCGCTGGCTAAGAAATTCGGCGAACATCTGGAACTGAAGCTCAACGTAAGAGATCTTCTTGCTGAAAAGATATATTACAAGCAGTTTGCTGATGTAACGTATAGCGACGGAAGCAAGAAGGAAGTAGAAGAAATAGCAAGATGCTACAAGCCGGGTAGAAACATCGGTTTGCAGGCAATCTATAAATTTTAGAGACTATCCGTAGAATTTCAAGAAAGATAATAATAGATGTTTGTTTAATAAAACAGGAAACAATGATGAACAAGATGTATTTTTTAGGATGCATGGGCATCCTCGCAGCATCTGCCATGTTGAGCAGCTGCAGCAGTGACAATGACGATCCAACTCCTTCTCCAAATCCTGGATCAGAAGTAGTTTACAAGTGGACAACCAATGGCGGCTTGAAGGCTTGCGACCACATCCTCTTCGGAACAGATGACAAGGAAAACGCCAACGGAACACAGATTGGCAACGGCGACCAGGAATTCGTTTTCACAGGCAAGCAGACTTTGAAGAAAGGCACTTATCTCCTCAAGGGATGGGTATATATTGCAGATGGTGCTGAGCTTACCATCGAACCGGGAACGATTATCAAGGGCGACAAGCAAACCAAGGCGGCACTCATCGCAGAGCGTGGCGGCAAGCTCATCGCCAAGGGTACAGCCACAGAGCCTATCGTCTTTACATCTGAAGAGGCTGCCGGCAGCAGAAAGCCTGGCGACTGGGGTGGCATCATTCTCTGCGGCAAGGCTAAGAACAACCAGACTGAGCAGCAGATAGAGGGTGGTCCTCGTACCAAGCATGGTGGCGCAGATGATGCTGACAACTCAGGAGCCTTGAGTTATGTACGCATCGAGTTTGCCGGTTATCCATTCCAGAAGGATAAGGAGATTAATGGTTTGACTCTCGGTTCTGTAGGTTCAGGCACAGAGATTGACCACGTTCAGGTATCTTATTCCAATGATGATTCCTTCGAGTGGTTTGGCGGTACAGTAAACTGCAAGTATCTCGTAGCCTACAAGGGCTGGGATGATGATTTCGATACCGATAACGGTTTCTCAGGAAAGGTGCAGTATGGTCTTTCTCTGCGCGACAGCAAGATAGCCGACACCTCTCAGAGCAACGGTTTCGAGAGCGACAACTGCGCCGATGGTGCTACCGTGGATCCTCGTACCAAGGCAACCTTCTCTAACATCACCTTTGTAGGTCCTAAGGTATTGGATGATAAGTTCCAGAACACCACAGATTATATTACTGCCGGAGCATACAATCCAAACAACGGTTCAGCTCTCGGCAAGTTCCAGTCAGCCATGCAGATTCGCCGTTCTTCTAACCTAAACTGCATCAACTCAGTGGCCTTAGGCTGGCCTATCGGTTTGATTGTTGATGGTGAGAAGGGTGAAACCGTGAAGAATGCCAAGGAAGGCAAATTCAAGCTTCAGAATGTATATTTCGCAGGTATGGATGCCGTTGGTACTGATGCCAACAAGAAGTATGAGGATTACCTCTATGATGCAGCCAACAAGAAGGATCTCGACAAGAATCAGAAGTCATACAGCAATACCTTCTTCTTCTCAGAGCCAAGCAACAAGTATTTTGACAGTTGGGCTTCATTGGTTGGCGCAGACGGTTATACTCCTATCGCCGGCAGTCCGTTGCTTGGAGCCGCAAGTTTCGCCGGCTGGACAGGTTTCGACACCGTAACCTACATCGGAGCCTTCGATGGCAGCAACAACTGGATGAGCGGTTGGACCAACTTTGACCCTCAGAATGCAAAGTACTAGAAAAAGATTAGTACCGGAATAAGAATTAGAATCGCTAATTTCTATTTTGACTATAAGGCTTTCTTTTATTGGAGCATGGCGCAGTGATTTGCGCCATGCTTTTTTGTTGGGTTATGGAGGGAAACGTTGATGTCCTGAAACAGGACATCAACCTTCATCTGTCTTAATCCATGAACTTAATCATGTCCTGGCGTCTTGGCTTTGCCTCTGGCGATTCGTCAGGATAACCCAGGGCGATGCAGTAGAGCAGCTTGTAATTCTTAGAGAATGCCATGCGGTCGAGGTAAGGCTTGGCCGACGGAGAATCCAGTATCCAACGGGCAGAACTGCCCAGGCAGCAGGAACCGATGCCCCTTGACCATGCTGCAAGAATGATGTTCTCGCCAAGCAAACCGCAATCAATCTGCGCCATATCATAAGTAGTATCGTAGGCGATGCAAACCACGCATGGAGCATTCACGAAGATGTTCTTGAAGCCCTTGCGCTCTGCTATCTTAGGATTATCCTTTACCACGGCTTGGGTTATCGAATCGATGAGGGCAGGAGAATCTATCACTCTGATTTCGTACGACTGCAGGTTCTGCCCGTTTGGCGCATGGATGCCGCATTTCAGAATCTCGTTCAGGGTATCGCGGCTGATGACGGAATCCTTGTAAGCACGGATGCTTCTGCGACTCATCATCAAATCGGTTACCACACTTGCAGAGTCAACGCTGGTCATTGCCTCCGGCTGTCTGTTCTCATTGCAGGCAGTCAACATCAGTGCTGCTGCCAATCCTAAGAAAATCTTCTTCATATTACTCATGATTAAACTTATATTCCTATTAGTATATACCCATGTAGCGCTATTAGTATTTATCCACGTAGCGTTATTAGTATATACCGTGCAAAGATAGCAACAAATACTGGTATTCAAGAAGATACGTTATGATTTTTAAGAGTTTTTATCGGTCTCTCCGCCATTCTTTTAACAAGTATATATCATAGCCAAACATTTTCCACCTATTTTGCTAGAATTTCCCAAAAACTTCGTATCTTTGCAATGGCTTTATGCAAGATAAGCTGTTTATAAAATCATCAAACGTAGAATTATGGAAAGAAAAAGTTATTCTATAGATATAAATCGCATTGCACAATATGCCATGTATGCATATTGCATTTTCGCATTGTTTTCGCTGGCATTTTCTGTTTGCGGACAAGCGGGCTTATCCTTCAGAACAAGTCCCATCCTGATTCCAATAAGTCCCATCCTGGTTACCATCAAGCAACTGGTCTTGCAGCTCGCCCCTATAGCTTTATGGGGAATATTCCGCTACACGCTACCGGCAGGCGTAAAATTGCTACGACGCTGCAGCGAGTTGATGGTACTTTACTATGTGCTCTCATTCATCCTGGGCCAATGCTTCAATCTTCATCTCGTAACGATGATGCAGAACGGACAGATTACCCAAATGGCTTCCATACTCACCTGGACAGAAAGCACGATGGGCCTGATTTCCGTCATCGCCTCCCTGGTAGCCGGCTGTCATCTGTGCAGCAAGCACAGGGGCAACATGCGCAAACTGGGCATAGCCCTTGTCCTGGTTTTCATCGCATGGCTGCTATGCTCGAATCTCCTCCCTGTTGCAGTGTTTTATCTGGCAGGTAACACCCAGCAGGCAGCCTTCACCTGCATGAATCTCATCAGTATGATAACCACAACATCGGCTTATATATACGCATACTATAGGATGTTTCGGGCGATAAAAACTATAGGATGTATCGGGCAATAAAACCAAATAAATACAAATTCTCGGATATACAGTTTTACAGAAAGTGTTATCAGTTCTACAGAAAGAAATTTGCAATGCACTGCAAATTTTACCAAGGAACACAAGAAATTTGCAATACACTGCAAATTTCCCGAAAAAGTTTCGTATATTTGCAGCGCATTTCATTTTTAACAATCAAGATAGAATGCAAAATGAATAGCAAAGTGAATAAATAGAACATAAAGAGAATATGATAGAGCGCAAAGAATACATGAATCTCCTGGAGAAATGGAGAGACAAGAAGGCCATCAAGGTAGTAACAGGCATACGACGCTGTGGCAAGTCATCGCTGCTGAGGATGTTTAGGGAGAAACTTCTCTCGGACGGAGTATCCGAAGAACAAGTACAGAACCTCAACTTCGAGGATCTCGACAACGAACCGTTCCTCGACTATAAAATTTTGTACGCGCACGTAAAGCAGAACCTGTGCCCAGACAAGATGAACTATCTCTTCTTTGACGAGATACAGGAATGCCCACGTGCTCGCACAGCCTTGAAATTCTTCAAGACTGATGGCAGATACGATGTCATCGGTACGGGTTCCCTGCTGGGAGTCAGCGGTTACCATACCAATGCTTCGTCAGAGGCTCCAATTCCTGTTGGTTACGAGACTATCATAGACATGTATCCAATGGATTTTGAGGAATGGCTCTGGGCAAATGGCATTAAGAAAATGACCATCGACTACCTGCATCGCTGCCTGGAAGAAAAGACTCCAGTACAAGAAGCCATCCACGAAAGAATGCGCCAACTGCTGCTGCAATATTGCATTGTTGGCGGAATGCCAAGAGCCGTGAGCGTATTTATGGAAACTCATAATATGCAAAACGTGCTACGGATGCAGCAAGCTATCATCGAAGAATATAAAGTAGATATGCTGAAATATGCTCCACAAGCAGACAAGTCGAGAATCAGAGAATGCTTCGAGTCAATTCCGCGTCAACTGAGTAAGGAAAACAAGAAATTCGCATACGCCACAGTACGATCCAACGGAAGAGGACGTGACTATCAGGGCAGTTTGCAATGGATAGAAGATGCTGGCATTATCCGCCGTTGCTACAACCTGTCAGCGCCCGAACTTCCACTTGATGGCAACTCCATTCCCGACCAGTTTAAAGTTTACATGGCAGATACAGGGCTTTTCATCAGTATGCTCGAACCAGGAACGGCAGCTGACATTCTACAAGGCAATCTCTATGGATACAAGGGAGCCATTTTTGAAAATCTGGTAGCCGACATTTTTGGCAAGATGAATCGCAAACTCTATTATTTCCGCAAGGACTCGGGTTTGGAAATCGACTTTGTTACAAGATACGAAGGCAAATGCACGCTGGTAGAAGTAAAGGCGAGCAACGGAAACATTAAAAGTGCCAAGACCATCCTTTCGAACCCCGAAAAGTATCACGTATCTCAAGCCATCAAACTGGGAGATGTAAATGTGGGAACAGCCCCACAAACACTCATTCTTCCCCTCTACATGGCTTTTCTGCTGAAAAACAAATAATCTTCGTTAAAATATCGGAATCCTAAGAATAATCCCGACAGAAATGATTAATTTTGCAAACAAAAACAGAATACTGTAGATAAATGCTACTACAGAGAATCCGCAGATCCCGCTGATCACAACGACCAGAGCGAATGTCTTAACAGAGCAGGCGCATAAGTACAGGATCAGTCCGGCAATCACCAACATTACCAGTGTATACGGCAGGTGTCCGAATGTCATAAAAACTGCATTTTTTAACGCCTGTGTTGTACTGCACACAAAATGTGAGATGATCGGAAAGACATATAAGAATACAGATAATGCAACGAGACATACACACCAGAGGAGAATGCGTATCACTGCAAACAGTGTTGTATTCTGTGAATTGATGATGTAAAAATCCATTCCAAGAAAGATAAAGACCAGAATGGAAAATATCCATATCAGTGTACCTTGTTTAAAATTCTGACGGAATGATTTCCAGAAATTCTGCCAGATGTAGGGGTCCTCACCACGAACCATTTTCAGTGTCACATAGGAAAGTGCGCTGGTGGATGCACCGATGGTGATGATCGGAACACAACTGAAGATAAAGATCAGGTTCAGTAGGATCAAATCAAATATTTTTGCGATGAACTCCATAATAGGGTTATCAGGATTAAAAAAACGACTCATGACATATGTCCTCCTGGGAAGTAAAAAATACTAAGTTGTAGTTTGCTGTTTTGCATTCAGATG
>ERZ650300.2115-NODE-2115-length-10826-cov-11.707084_pt1 | contig 10826 bp, 9 predicted proteins | sample MGYA00376236_ERZ650300 | MGnify/ENA primary metagenome ERZ650300 (study PRJEB26733, sample SAMN07839303) | wastewater metagenome | biome: urban; feature: wastewater treatment plant; material: waste water | place: USA: North Carolina | collected 2016-04-28 ... | reverse complement strand
AGGATATATGTTTGTTGCTGCTGGTCTTGGAGCTTATTGGGTTGCACTTTTTCATCTTGCTGCTCACGCATTCTTTAAATCTGTATTATTCTTGGGTGCAGGGAATGTTATGCATGCAATGGATGATGAATTAGATATAAGAAAAATGGGTGCATTAAACAATAAAATGAAAGCAACTTCGATTATTATGACAATCGCTTCTTTAGCACTTGCTGGTATTTTCCCACTTGCTGGATTCTTCTCAAAAGATAAAATTCTTGAAGCAACATTTAATGCAAATGCGACTGTTTTATGGGTAGTTTTATGGATAACAGCTGGATTGACAGCTTTCTATTCATTTAGACTAGTAATGAAAGTTTTCTTTGGTAAACAAAATTATTCAAATGAAGAATTCCATCCACATGAAGCAAAAAGTTTTGTAATTGCAGCAATGATTCCACTAGCAGTATTAGCAGTAATTGCTGGTTGGTTTGAACATCCTTTTGTAGAGTTTGTTACAAAAACTTTGCCAACATGGGAAGCAACAAATATAAATCATTCAACTCAATGGATACTTATTCTTGTAACGAGTGCCGTTGCAATTGGTGGAATTTTGGTAGCTGTTTTCAAATATAAAAATGATGGATTTTCTAAATCATGGGAAAATACATTTATTTATAAGTTGTTAATTAATCAATATTATGTTCCTAAGTTTTATGAAATTTTTGTTTCAAAACCATATTATGCAATTTGTGTTTGGACATGGAAAGTAATAGAAATAAAATTATTAGATGCTTCTGTTGATGGAATAGCACATTTTATAAATAAATTAGGTGTAAAAGCCAGACCAATACAATCTGGTAATTTATCATCATCTTTAAGACTTATGGTTGTTGGATTAATCTTAGGATTAATTTTTGCCCTAATCTTATCTGTACTTTAAGGGGTTATGTAAATGGAAAATATTTTATCTATGTTAATATTTTTTCCCGCAGCAGCAGCAATTGTTGGCTTTCTGATAGAAAAAAATTCTATTAGAGAATTTGGAATTGTTGTTACGGTGGTTGAATTTGTATTATCTTTACTTCTTTGGTATCACTTTGATGTAAATTATGCAGGAATGCAGTTTGTACAAAATATACCCCTTGTAAGTTCATATGGAATTAATTATTTAGTTGGAATTGATGGTGTATCTTTATTTCTAATAGTTATGATTACTTTTATGACTATGATTGCATTAATTGGATTAACTGAAAAGAAAAATGTAAAAAATTTGATAATCACTATGTTATTTTTAGAAATGACAATGGTTGGGGTTTTTGTTTCATTAGATTTAATTTTATTCTATATCTTTTGGGAATTTACACTTATTCCAATGTTTTATGTAATTGGGTTTTGGGGTGCAGAAAAAAGATTTTATGCAGCAATTAAATATTTCTTATACACATTTACAGGTTCATTAATAATGCTTGTGGGGATATTATATTTTGCATATATATATCATGAAGCAACAGGTGTTTGGAGTTTTAGTACTTTAGATTGGAATAATTTAATTCTTCCTTTTAATTTACAAATATGGTTATTTATTGCTTTTTTTGTTGCTTTTGCTGTAAAAGTTCCAATGGTACCATTTCATACATGGCTTCCACTAGCTCATGGTCAAGCACCAACAATTGGTTCTATCATGTTAGCAGCTGTATTACTAAAAATGGAAACATATGGATTTATTAGATTTTCACTTCCATTATTTCCTGATGCCAGTGTTTATTTTACAGGATTTATGGCTTTTTTAGGACTTCTTGCAATTATCTATACTGCAATGATAGCTTATGCACAAGAAGATATGAAACAAATGATAGCCTATTCATCAATTTCTCATATGGGAGTTATTATACTTGGAGTTTATGCATTAAATGTTGAAGGAATTGCAGGAGCAGTTTATTTAATGATTGGACATGGTATCGTTTCTGGAGCTCTATTTATGTGTGTAGGAGTTTTATATGATAGAAGAAAAACTAAAATGATAAAAGAGTTTGGTGGATTAGCACATAATATGCCAATGTTTGCCCTAGTTTATGGAATTGTTCTTATGGCATCAGTTGGATTACCTTTAACTATTGGATTTATAGGTGAGTTTTTATCGCTATTAGGATTTTATAAATATTCTCCAATTTTAACATTCATGGGTTCTTTAACTATTGTTTTAGGAGTTATTTATATGTTGTCAATGTATAAAAGAACATTCTTTGGAAAATTAACAAAACCAGAAAACAAAAGTTTAAAAGATATTTTTGGAAGAGAATTATTTGCTTTGGGAGCTTTAGTTGTTGTCATTATTGGATTGGGAATTTATCCAAAAATTATATTAGCACCACTAAATCCCACATTAAATCAACTAATAAAGGTGATGGAAATAAAAGCAGTTAATGAAGATAGTAAAATAAGATTGAAAGTTTCAAATTCTATAGGGGAGAATAAGTAATGCTTGAGCCTATAAATATTAATTTAGATAGTTTAAATCTAGGAACAATTGCACCAATGTCTATTGCAATTATTGGTGCTTTAGGAATTTTATTAACTGATATTTTTAATAAAAATAAAGACAAATCACTTTATATAATTTTGGTAGTTTTGTTTTTAATATTTGATTTATTTACACTTTTAGCTTTTAATGGAGAATCAAGAGGTTTATTTGATTTGATGTTACTTGATGGAATTGCAGTTTTATCTCAATGTATAATAATTGGTGGTTCGACACTATTTATTTTACTAGGATTATCAAAGCTAAGAATACAAGAATATAGATATGCTGAATATTTTGCACTTTATTTATTAGCAGTTGCAGGATTTCAATTTATGGTTAGTTCAGACTCATTAATTTTAATATTTGTGGGATTGGAAACATCATCTCTTTCAATATATACAATGATTGCAATGCATAATAGAATGGTATCAATTGAAGCAGCTGTAAAATATTTTACAATGGGTGCCTTAGCAGCAGCATTTTTTGTATTTGGTGCAATGATATTTTATGCAATAACAGGAACAGTTGAATTAGCTCAAATGGCTCAGGTTCTAACAGAAGATGGATTTTTGACAGTAGAGAATTATGCAAATTATATTTTGGTTTTACTTGGATTTGTATTTATGTTTGCAGCAATTGGCTTTAAATTATCTTTATTCCCATATCATACGTGGGTTCCCGATGTTTATCAAGGTTCAACATCAGCAATGGCAGGTTTCTTATCTGTTGTTCCTAAAATGGCAGGTTTTGTAGTGGCATTGAGATTTTTTGAAATATTCATGCAAGTAAATGATGTAATTATTCAAACAATGCTTTATGTAACTGTAGTATTAACTATTACTATTCCAAATTTAATTGCACTACAACAAAAAGATATTAAAAGAATGCTTTCATATTCATCAATTTCAAATGCTGGTATGGCAATGGCAGCAATTGTAATAGGAACACAACAAGCAATAAATGGACTATTTTTGTATTGGATTTTATTTACTGTTACAAATTTAGGAGCATTTGGTATGTTATGGCTTAATAGAGGAAAAGAGTTTAATGATTATGGTTCTCCATATACATTTAAAAAGTTCTCAGGACTTGCTCAAATATCTCCATTTACAGCATCAATTTTTGGAATCTTTTTATTCGCTTTAACTGGTCTTCCACCTTTTGCACTATTTTGGGGTAAAATGTATATAGTAGCAAGTGCTGTAAATGCTGGGCATATTGCCCTTGCAGTTATTATTGTAGTAAATTCTGCAATAGCAGCATATTATTATTTAAGACCTGTTTCATATATGTTTTTAAGAAATCCAGAAGAGGGAACAAATACTAAATTTATGCAAAATGCAACAACACCTGTAAAAGCAGTTGTTGGTTTTATAGTATTTTTAACAATAGTTTCTATTTTGTTTATAGACCCACTTTTAAATATTATTTCACAATATGTTTCAAGTTCAGGGTATTAATAATTTTAAAATTCTAATCATTCATTAAGAATGGTTAGAATTTATTGTAAAATCTGCAATGAAAAAAATTCTTATAGTTTTATCTCTTCTTTACAGTGTTGCTTTTTCAAACTCTTTGGGATTAAGTGATAAAGATATTCTAGTTTTGAAAAAAATCAAATCATTAACAGATGATAAAATGATGAAATATACTTTAATGGCATTAGCAATAAAAGAGTCATCAGTTGGTAAAAATCAGATAAATTTGGTTACTAATGATTTTGGTGTTTTTCAAGGAAATATTAAATCTGTAGTTAGAAGACAAAATATTGATGATAATCTAAATACAAGAAGATTTTTAGCAAAAAAATTATTAAGTGATGCTGGATTTGCAATGGCAAATGCCATTGAAGAGGTTAATTATTGGAGAAAAGTTCATAAAGAAGATTGGCCAAGAGTTTGGGCTAGTTATAATACTGGTTGGAGTTACAAAACTAAAACAGGTTTAGCTTATTCAAATGATGTATTTGAAATAATCAAAAAATTAAAATATGAATATAAACTTTAAAATAAAACTACAATAATCAAAAAATAAACCATAACTTGTTACAATCCCACAAGAAAAAATCAAGGAAATAAATTGAAAACTATAAGTGTTGCCCATTCACCAGATGCTGATGATATTTTTATGTATTATGCTATTAAATTTGGTTGGGTTACTCCACGTGATGCAAAATTTGAAAATATTGCTGATGATATAGAGAGTCTTAATCAAGCAACACTAAAAGGACAATATGATATTTGTGCTATTTCATTTGCCTTATACCCATTTGTAAAAGATGATTATGCACTTTTAAAAACTGCTGTATCATTTGGTGAAGGTTATGGTCCAAAACTTATAAAAAAAATAGGTACAAAATTAAAAAAGAATTTTAAAGTAGCACTTAGTGGAGAGTTTACAACTAATGCACTTTTATTTAAAATTGCCTATCCAAATGCAAGAATTACATATATGAACTTCTTAGAAATAGAAGAGGCTGTTTTAAATGGAACGGTTGATGCAGGTGTTTTAATCCATGAATCAATATTGACTTATAATAAAGAGTTAGAAGTTGAGCGTGAAATGTGGGATATTTGGGTTGAATTAAGTGGTGGAGGTTTACCACTTCCACTTGGTGGAATGTGCTTACGACGCTCTATTCCACTACATAGTGCAATAGATTATGAAAATACATTAATTAAAGCTGTAGAAGTTGCAAATAAAAATAGACGAGTTTTAGCTCCAATGTTACTTGAAAAAGGTTTAATTCGAGTAGATGCACCAACCCTTGATAAATATTTAGATTTATATGCAAATGACAATTCAGTAAAAATGAGCGATATTCAATACAAAGCTCTAGATAAATTATATGAACTAGGTTACAAAAATGGTTTTTATGAGAATCTTATTAAATCAGAAGATTTTTTAATTCCAACAGAATATGAAGAGTTAAGAGCAAAATAATTAATGCAAAATAGTATAAAAACAATTGATTTTAAAAAATATTCTTCTATTAAAATTGGACCCGTAAAAGAGGTCTTAGAGATAAATGAAATAGGGGATTATAGTGATTATCAAATAATTGGTCGAGCTAATAATCTTTTGATTTCTTCAAATGTAGATAAAAAGTTTGCAGTTTTAGGTGAAAATTTTGATTATATCAAACAAGAAGATAATTTGCTTTATGTTGGATGTGCAACATCTTCTGGAAAACTTTTAACATATACAAGAAAAAACAATATTGCAAACTTGGAATTTTTAGCAAAACTGCCTGGAAACTTAGGTGGTTTAGTAAAGATGAATGCAGGACTTAAATCTTGGGAGATGTTTAATTATATTCATAGTATCAAAACTAAAGATGGCTATATAAAAAAAGAGGATATTGATTTTTCTTATAGAGAGACAAAAATTAATACTATTGTTTATGAAGTTGTTTTTAATGTTGAATATGGATTTAGCAAAGAGATGTTAAAAGAATTTAATAAAATGAGAGATAATCAACCCCATGTGCCAAGTGCAGGGTCATGTTTTAAAAATCCTAAAGGTGATTTTGCAGGTAGATTAATTCAAGAGGTTGGATTAAAGGGTAAAAGACAAGGTGATATGAGTTTTTCAGAGCAACATGCAAATTTTTTAGTAAATAATGGTGATGGAACTTTTGAAGATGCGATATATTTGATTAATTTAGCAAAAGAAAAAATAAAAGAACAGTTTGATATAGATATAGAAGAAGAGATTATAATTTACAAGTAAATTAATTTATTTATGTTAGAATGCAAACTTTAAAATAATGTAAGGTTTTTTAGTGAAGAATTTAGTAATAGTAGAGTCCCCAGCAAAAGCAAAAACAATTTCAAAATTTTTAGGTAGTGACTATGTAGTTATGGCCTCGATGGGACATGTAAGAGACTTACCAAAATCTCAATTAGGGTTTGACCCGAATGATAACTTTAAACCAAAATATTTAGTATCAACGGATAAGAAAAAAGTAATAAGCGATTTAAGAAAACATATTAATAAAGATACAACAATCTACCTCGCAGCCGATGAAGATAGGGAAGGGGAAGCAATTGCTTGGCATTTAATTCCTGCACTAAAAATTGAAAAAAATCCTATAAAAAGAATTGTATTTCACGAAATTACAAAAGATGCAATTTTAAAAGCATTAGAAAATCCAAGGGATGTGGATCAACATTTAGTTGATGCTCAACAAGCAAGACGTATTTTAGATAGAGCAGTTGGATATGAACTTTCACCACTTCTATGGAAAAAAGTAAGATATGGTTTAAGTGCAGGTCGTGTTCAATCTGTAGCTGTTCGAATCATAGTTGATAGAGAAAATGAAATTAGAGCATTTATTCCAGAAGAATATTGGAGAGTTAAAGCTGATTTCATAAATCCAGAATTAAAAGCAGAACTTGCAAAAATTGATGGAAAAACTTCAAAAGTTGAAAATGAAGAACAAGCACTAAAAATAGAAGCATCTTTAAATCAAGGTATTTATAAACTTACTGATATTGAAGAAAAAGATAGCACAAGAAATCCAGCAGCTCCATTTACTACTTCAACACTTCAACAAGAAGCAAGTAGAAAATTAGGACTTTCAGTTAAGCAAACAATGATTGTTGCTCAACAACTTTATGAGGGAAATGTTGGAAATATTCCAAATCATACGGGCGGTTTAATTACATATATGAGAACTGACTCTTTAAATCTTTCAACAGTTGCAACAAGTGCTGCAAAAATTGTTATTGAAGAAGAGTATGGGAAAGAGTACGCATTAAAAAGCCCAAGAGTTTACAAGTCAAAAGCGAAAGGTGCACAAGAAGCGCATGAGGCTATTAGACCAGTAAACTTAGCATTAAAACCAAGCGAAATAAAACCTTATGTTGATAATATGCAATATAAACTTTATAGTTTAATTTGGAAAAGAACACTTGCTACTCAAATGGCACAAGCAAAAATTGCAAATACAACATATAAAATTGAAGCTGGAAAGAATAAAGAGTTTGAATTTCAAGTAAAAGGTCAAAGAATTATTTTTGCAGGATTTATGAAAGCATATACTGAAGGTAGTGATAATCCAGAAGCTGCACTTGATAGTACTGAAAAAATCTTGCCAAATATTGAAGTTGGAACAATTTTAGAGTTAGAAAATTTAGAGTCAGAACAAAATTTTACAAAACCACCTGCACGTTATACAGAAGCATCATTGGTTAAAAAACTTGAAAGTGAAGGAATTGGAAGACCATCAACTTATGCTCCGACAATTTCAACTATCCAAGCAAGGGAATATGTAACTAAAACAGAAGATAAAAAACTTATTCCAACTCCAACAGGTGAAGTTGTAAATAGTTTTTTAGTTGATCATTTTTCAAATATTGTAGATTTAGGATTCACAGCAAAGATTGAAGAAGAATTCGATGAAATTGCTATGGGAAAAATAGCTTGGGAACAAGTTATGAAAGAGTTTTATGGTAGTTTTAAAAAGACTATTGATGAAAAAGAGAACAGTGTTAGCAAAGAAGATTATTTACAGGCACGAGAAATAGGTATTGATCCAAAATCAGGAAAACCTGTAAGTGCAAGAGTAGGAAGATTTGGTCCTTTTGTTCAAATTGGAACAAAAGATGATGAAGAAAAGCCAAAATTTGTAGCTATTCCTGAACATTTAAATATGGATACTATTACGCTTGAAGAGGCATTGTTTTTATTTACTCTTCCAAGGGTTGTTGGTGTTGATAAAAATGGAGATGAAATCAAAGCAAATATTGGAAGATTTGGTCCATATTTACAAGTTAAAACAAAATATTATTCACTAAAAACAGATGATCCATATACGGTTGATTTAAATAGAGCAGAAGAAATCATAAGAGATTTAGATGAGGCAAAAGAAAAATCAACTATAAAATCTTTTGATAAAGAAAAAATCCAAATTTTAATAGGTCAATATGGACCATATATTAAACAAGGTAGAAAAAACTTTAAAATTCCAAAAGGAACTGAAGCAAATGATTTAACGCTTGAACAGTGTCTTGAGATTATCGAAAAAGATGGAAAAGGAACATCAAAAACAGTTAAAAAAACTCCAGCAAAAAAAGAACCTGCTGCAAAAAAAACAACGACAAAGAAAACTACTACAAAAAAGAGTCCTAAGTAGTTTATGAAAATTGGTATATTATCAGATAGTCACCTAAAAAGTGACTATACAAAAGATGTTATAGAGTTTTTAAAACTACAAGAGTGTGAATATTTAGTTCATGCTGGAGATTTATGTATTGAAAAAAATCTTGAACTTTTAGAAAATTCTGGTTTAAAATATATTGCAGTATTTGGTAATAATGATAGAAGTTTACTTCCTTTATTCTCAAAATACAATATTAAACAAGAACCTTATTATTTTAAAATAAAAGATATAAGTTTCAAACTTATGCACTTGCCTTATCATTTAACTCCTGATAGTGATGTAATTATTTTTGGTCATACACATATTTTTGAATGCGACTACAAAAATAAAACTTTATTTCTAAATCCAGGGGAAGTGTGTGCTAGGGAAAAACCATTGATTGAGTGCTTACAACTAGAGATTAATGAAAATGAGTATATAATCACGCGTTTTTTTAAAAATGTAAATGAAAAATTATTCCAAAAAGAAGAGTATAAATATGAGCGAAAATAAAATTTATTTATGTGCAATTTCAAATATTGAAAGTGGTACATGTAATGAAGACTGTAAATTCTGTACACAAAGTGTTAAATATAAAGCAGATATTCAAAGATACAGAAGAAAAGAAGTTGAAGATATTGTAAAAGAAGCAATTATTGCAAGAAAAAATAGAGCAATTGGTTTTTGTTTAGTAACAGCAGGAACAGGACTTGATGATAAAAGATTAGATTATGTTTGTCGAGCTGCAAGTGCTATTAAAAAAGAGCTTGGTGATGAATTATCACTAATTGCATGTAATGGAATTGCAACTTTAGAGCAATTAAAAGAACTAAAAAAACATGGAATTGAAAACTACAATCACAATTTAGAAACAGCTCAAGAGTTTTATAATGAAATTTGTACAACTCATCCTTGGGAAGATAGATACCAAACATGTTTAAATGCAAAAGAGGCTGGATTACAACTTTGTACAGGTGGAATTTTTGGTCTTGGTGAAACACAAGAAAATAGAATTTCAATGTTAAAATCGATTGCATCATTAGAACCAATGTCAGTTCCAATTAACTTTTTCCATCCAAATGAAGCTTTACCAATAGTTAAAAACTCTATATCAAGAGAAGAGGCATTTGAGTTAATTAAACTTTCACGAGAGTATTTACCAAATCAAATGATTATGATTGCTGGTGGTAGAGAATTAATGTTTAAAGAACAAGAGTATGATGTATTTAAATATGGTGCAAATGCTTTAGTTGTTGGAGATTATTTAACAACAGCTGGTAAAACTGCTCAAGAAGATATTGATGCGATTGAAGCTTTAGGTTATACGATTGCACTTGATTGTAAAAGTAGATAGTAGTTTTTGAGTAAAAGATAGATTGAAATTTTTCAATCTATCTTTATTTAAATTAGTTCTTTTTTGTGATTACGACTGTATCGTCTTTATAGTCAACTTCAAATTTTGATGGTTTATCAATTAATTCAATAGCAATTCTATAATATCCCTCTTTTTTATGATTCCCAACAGCAATCTTTTTAAAGCTTTGAGATTCTAAATCATCTTTTTTTGTATTAAATTCAACCAAAGCTTTATAGTCAATAATAATTTTATTTTCTTTATCTACAGAAAATTTCTTTGAAACTTTATGTTCTGAATGAATTATGAATTTATTGTCATTATATTCAACTTTTAAATATGGCAATATATTTTTAGTTAATAAAGATTCATCTTCTGCCACATCTGCTCTTGGTTTTACATAAACTACTTGAGTTGGTTCAGTTGTTTTTTGAACTTCTTTTTTAACCAATTCTTTTGCTTTTTGTTCAGTTTGTTTTTGAGTTTTTTGAATTAAAGTATCAACTTCTTTTTTAGAATATGATTTTTCTTCAGGAGTTGGAGTAGTTTTATTTGCATTATCTTCAACTTTGTTTTTATTTCCACTTTGTCCAGATACATTTGACATTTTTTCTTGCATTTCTTTGATATATGGAGTTTCTTCCATAGACTTTCTTACTGCATTTTCGTCCATTTCTACAATCTTTCCAACTTCTTCTTCAAAAGCATCAGTTGGTTCAAATGGATTTTCTCTTGCATTTAAGTTTAAGGCTAAAATAACTGTTAATGTAAATAAAAATAAAGTTTTCATTCTTCAGGCTCCAAGTTTTTTAATTCAAAATACT
>ERZ650300.2113-NODE-2113-length-10830-cov-8.083619_pt1 | contig 10830 bp, 14 predicted proteins | sample MGYA00376236_ERZ650300 | MGnify/ENA primary metagenome ERZ650300 (study PRJEB26733, sample SAMN07839303) | wastewater metagenome | biome: urban; feature: wastewater treatment plant; material: waste water | place: USA: North Carolina | collected 2016-04-28 ... | reverse complement strand
TTATATCTTCAGGATATTGGAAATAAACTGTTAAATTTTCCCATTTATTTCTCCATGATTGAAATACTATAGGATATTTCTTACCCCATTTTTCTTCAAGTTTATCAAGTTCAAACATCGCTTCTTCAGTTGTAAAAGCTTGATATACTGCTTTTAATTCCTTTGCAAATTGTTTATGATTTATAGAACCTACATATTTTAATGAATTTCTTATTTGGTGAACTATACAAAGTTGCACTTGGGTATTTGGAAATACTGAATTTATAGCTTCTGGAAATCCTTTTAATCCATCAACTGAAGCTATTAGAATATCTTTTACTCCTCGGTTTTGCAAATCAGTTAAGACTTGTAGCCAGAATTTTGCACCTTCACTTTCATTCAAGTAAAGTCCTAATACTTCTTTTTTCCCATCAAGTTTAACTCCAAGGACTGTATAAAAAGCTTTGGAAATATATTTTCCATCTTCCTTTACTTTATAATGAATTGCATCAAGGAATACAAATGGATATACAGCTTCTAATGGACGAACTTTCCATTCATTTAGCATTGGTATGATTTTATCTGTTACTGCACTTATTGTGGCTTTTGAGAAACCTACACAATAAAAATCTTCAATATATTTAGCTATTTGTGAATAGCTATTACCTAATGCGAACAAAGATAATATTTTATCTTCTATTTCACTTGTCATAGTTGTTTGATTTTTCTTTACAATTTCAGGTTCGAAGTTACCATTTCTATCTCTTGGAACATCAAGTTCAAATGTTCCATGGTCACTTTTCATAGTTTTACTACTATAACCATTTTTTCTATTACTACTCAAATCTTGGGCAAGATGTGAATCTATTTCAGCTGCAAGTGCAGCTTCTGTTAATTGTTTTATTAAAGAACCTAATGCTCCATTTGCTCCACCGATACTTTTACCAGCTTTTATATCACGAGCAAATTGCTCTACATCTATTTCTATCTTCATCTCTGTGTCCTTTGGTATCTTCTATTTTACCTGTTTGACACAGAATTTTGAACGGTCCCGATATGCAAAATTAAGTTCAGCAAATGGTAGAGATGCTGTATTTGCGTTGAAATTTATTTATAATTAATTTTATAAATCCAGAAAAAGATATATCTTTTCCTGGAAAATATAATTAAGCCAAATATTTATTTCATGTTCCAAAATTTTATAAATCTAATATATGTATTGTATTACATATAATATTCTGATATAATTGTAAAACTTCACAATAGGAATAAGATATGTTAGAAGAGCTTTTTATTAAAAGTAGAGATTTTATAAACCTGAGTAATCAAGAGTATAAAAGATATTTTATAAATTCAAATAAACTAGAACATAGACTTTCTATTATCATAGGACCTAGAGGAATAGGTAAAACAACTACTATTGCTCAATATATAATTCAAAATTATAAAGAGAATGAAGCTTTATATATAAATCTTGATGATATCCAAAATACTTCAAAATTTACAATGACACAAATAGCTGAAGAGTTTGTTTTAAATGGTGGAAAACTTCTTTGTTTTGATGAAATACATAAGTATAGCAGTTGGTCTGCAGAGTTGAAAAATATTTATGATAGATTTGATAAATTAAAAATAATAGCAACAGGAAGTTCTGCTTTACAGATAAATAAAGGTAGTCATGACCTTAGCCGACGAGCTATTGTTTATAACATGGTTGGAATGAGTTTTAGAGAATTTCTAGAACTTCATCATGGCTATAAATTCAATAATTATACTTTAGAAGAAATATTAAATAGTCATATTGAAATAGCATCAAACATTAAAAAAGAGATTGAAGAAAAAGATAAAAAGATAATTCCACTTTTTAAAGATTATTTGAAATATGGGTATTATCCATACTACTTATCAATGCCAAATGAATTGCTTTTTTTTCAAACTCTGCAACAAAATATTAATGTTTCAATTGAAAGTGATTTATTAAATGTTTATCCAAAATTAAATGGAACAAGTGTAAAGAAAATAAAAATGCTTTTATCAATCATTATAAAAAGTGTACCTTTCGAACCAAATATGAGTGAATTAAAAAAAGCAGCAGATATAACTGATGATAGAACTTTAAAAGAGTATCTTTCAAAACTAGATGATGCTGGATTAATTAAACTTTTAATGCAGAATTCATTGTCAATGAAATCAATTGATAAAGCAGAAAAAATATATTTAGCAAATACAAATTTAATGTACACAAAAGAACCAAATATTGGAAATCTAAGAGAAACTTTCTTTATTAATCAATTAGATAATTACTATAAAAATAAACAAATTTTAAATGATGATGGAATATATGCAAGTAAAATAGGTGACTTTTATTGTGAAGAGAAATATACTTTTGAAGTTGGTGGTAAAAATAAAGGATTTGAACAAATTAAAGATTTAGCAAATTCCTTTGTTGTCAGCGATAATATTGAAATTGGTTTTGGAAATAAAATTCCTCTTTGGATTTTTGGGTTTTTATATTAATATTAATTTAAATAAAATCTAGAAAAATATATGTTTTTTTCTGGAATAATATAAATAGGAATAACATTATGAAGCTCTATGAAAACGTATTTCATTTTATATCAGGTCATGGTGTCGTTCTGCATTATTCTCACTCTTAATATTATGCATAGTTTTATTGAAATATGAAGTAATCATAACATTAGAGATATTATTATGATTTTTAAACTTATCTTCTAGTAATGATTTTATAAAAAACATTCTTACGAAATTTCTTATCTTTTTTTGAATTATAGATTCCATTTTTTTACATCCTTTATTTGTTCACACATAGAGACCACTAAAAAATAGGTTATATCTAAAGATATGATGAGTGATACATATTTATATAGTTTCTCTATATAACTAGTATCGTTTTTTTTTCAATTTACGGCGAAAATTTAGATTTTTTTTCAAAATTTCTTTTAAAATATTATTTTTTACCAGAATAAATAATATTTATGATTATATATAGCTTCTATTTAGCTTTAATATAGCTTATTTAGAGACCACTAAAAAGTGAGTTATGTTTAAAAACTATTGTTGCAAATTTGAAAAATCGCTTTTTATTTTTTTTAACTTTTGAACTTCTTACAGATTTTTTTAGTTATTTATATATTTCATTATTGCTAAAAGTTGTATTTTTACCTAAAAATGAGCATTTTTTAGTCTTTTATCTTAAATACAGCTTGGAAACGACCACTAAAAAATAGGTTATATCTAAAGATATGAGGAGTCATGTATAAAGTAGTAGTTTTTTCACATTTATTTAACCTATTCCAAATTGATTAATTTTTATAAATTTTGAAATTTACAAAAAAAAGTCGCCGTAAATTGAAAAAAAAACGATACTAGTTATATGAGAAATACTAAAAGGAAAAATAGTGACTGTTCACATAACTAATAACAATGGAACTTCAGTCGAAATTAAAATTGATGAAACCCTCACTGCTAAAAAAAGTTTTGAATTATCTAAACTTTTAAAAATCATCGCAAAAGAAGTTGTTGAGCGTGGAATTAAAGATAGAAAGGGTGGAATTATTACTGATTATCCAAGATATTTAGTAATTAATTACAAATACAATAAGGTGATAATATTAGAAAATTAGAAAAAGAATTTTTCAAATATAATTTTAGATACTAAAAGCGTTCAGAAGAGTATTAAACTAGATTTTGATGAAGTATAGAACTTTATTATAGTGAATTTAATAAACTACGTATTATTTTATTTGAATAGTAATGTTGGAAAACTATATATTTCTGATTTTAAAGGATTCTGTAGACATAATTAAGTAGAACAAAGGGTTCATTCCTGAAATAGGTACCTAACTAATTTGTTAGTGATGACCCCTGAGTAATCAAATTATAAATTTAAATTCATTGACATTATTACGATTATCATATATAATGTGAATAAAAAAGGGTTGCAATGACACAAATAGAAATTAGCAAATATTTAGATATTCCATTTGCAACATTAAATGATTGGAAACAAAAAAATAGTAATAGAAATAAACTTTATGAATTATTATCTAATCTGAAAATTGATTTTGTAGAAAAAATATTAAATAAAAAAGAGAATCATAGATTTTTTCATATTTTAAATAGAAATATTGAAGATGAAAAGTTTACCTATGAAAATATAAAAAGAGCTTTTTCCAAACAAGACTATCATGATGGAAATATCAAAGAACAAACTATTTATTCAAAGTTTTTTAAAGAGATAGAAATTGATGAATTAGAAGATTTCATTTTAACATTCAGCCTTTCAAAACGAAATATTAAAAATATTTATGCTACAAGTCCATTTAGAATTATTGATGGTATTGCAAAGAAATGGGATAAAAGATTTAGATTAAAACACTTTGAGTCAAATATTAATCATACAAATAAATCTATTCCAACTAGTTTACAAAATATTTTAAATAAAAAGAGTTTCAATGTATGATTTTTCAAAACAAAAAATTATGCTTGAAGTTACATTAGAACTATTAAAAGAAAATAGTTTATTAGAAATTTCAAGCTTAGGTGGTGGAACTGCACTTGCAGGATACTATTGGAATCATAGATATTCAACTGATATTGATATTTTTATTTATGGAAATGAAAATAAAACTCAATTATTAAAACCATCAGATTGGAGTGAGAATATTAAATCTAAGATGGATTCCATTGGTTTTAATGGTAATTTTAGACACAACAATATTTATACTGAAATTGTGATTGATAAAGATTCAAAAATTCAATTTTTTGATGTTGTAAAAAAATCCAAAGAGCCATTTTGTAAAGCTAATCTATGGGATAAAGATATACAAATTGACACTATTGAAGAAATTATTGCTAAAAAAATTTATTATAGGGGAGATATTGGAAACTCAAGAGATTTATTTGATATAGCTATTTCAATACATGAAGATCCAGTGATATTTTCTAAAATGATTTTAAAAAAAGAAAAAATTATAGCTTTATATAGCACTCTTCTAAATATTTTAAATTCTCATGAATTAAAAGAGTTATATTTACATGAAATAAAACTGATTAATCCTAATAAAAAATATGATTTTTTAGCAAAAAACACAATTGTTTATTTAAAAAATTTATTAGAAAACATATGTGCATCTTATGATATAAACTATGAATTATCAGATAATGAATACATTTTAATTGAAAATGAAATTTATTCAAATTTATAAAAGTATTAAAAAATGCGGGGAAGTATATATTATCAATCTAGCCAACTTGTAAAACAAATTTTTGAATCTGGAGCTAAAAAAGAAAATAGAATTAATCCAAATCATGAACATTATCAAAAAGTTGCAAGTTATAAAACTATGGAAAGTTACAGAAATATCTGGAACAATTTTTTTAACTATCTTTTAGAGCATTGGAAGATAAAAGACTTTGAGAAAATTGAATCAGAACATATTGCTGCATACATGGATTATAAAATAGAATACTATCCTTCAAAACAATATTTAGAAAAAATAAGTGCAGCTCTTGGTAAATTGGAGATTGCATTAAAACTATTTTCAAAAAATATTAGTAAGCTTGAAAAGGATTATAATTTTTCCATTCGTCAAACTCTTTTAGATGAAGCAAGAGATTTAAAATATGTAGTAAATAATTATCACAACCGTGCCTATACTAATCCAGAACTTTTAATCCTTCATTTACAAAATTCACTTCATAAATTAGCTGCAAAAATCCAACTTGAAAGTGGTGCAAGAATTGAAGGAGTTGCATTAATAAAACCTGAACAATTGTTAGGAACAAAACTTGATTCAATTACAAATATGACAAAAGGAATAATCTTTACAAAAGAAAAAGGTGGGAAAGTTGGAGAAGTTTTAGTATCAATTGAAACTTATAATGAACTACAAAATTATCTTTCAAATTATCTAAAATTTAAAATCAACCGTCAAGCTTACTATGAAGATATAAAACAATCTGCACTAATATCAAATGAAAATCCAGAAGCAAGCCATGGGCTACGATGGAACTTTGCAAAAAGAAGAATGTTTGAATATGCAAAAGCTAATTATTCATATGATGATTGTTTACAACAAGTTAGTTATGAAATGAAACACAATCGTGCAAGTATAACCAAGCATTATCTAGTATAAAAGTTTAGATAAATCAATATTTTTTGTTATACTTCCAAAAAAATTAGTAAAGGAAGAGAATTTGTTAACATTTACATTTAATGGTGATGGAGTAAAAACTTGTAAATGTTGTGAAAAAAAAATGTCTTCAAAAGGTGGATTATATGAAGGTGTATGTTCATCTACTTGTTCATCACAACAGCTAGAATATAATTCAATACCAATAAGCTTACTTTTTATAAAAAGAGTATATACCCATATAAAAGATGAAAATATTAGAAAAGAAGAGATTGAAAAGTTTATTAAAATTAATAAACTAAATAAAGATATGACAAAACATAAAATAAAAAGAGTTTCAAAATACTTTTTATCAAACCAGCTTGATAAATTAGAAATAAAGAGAAACTCTATTTATCACATTAATTATCATGAGTAAATTATTACTTCTTTTCTAACAAATAAATTAAAGTTCAATTATGAAAAGTTTGATGTTTTAACTATCTTTTGATTGTTATTTTCCTAGATAATGCTCAGTAATACTTGCTCTAAAATGTTTCATTTCCCAGCTAACACCTTGCAGTGCTTGTTCATATATATAATCATGTTTTTGATAAATTCTTACTCTATTTTGAGCAAAAGTCCACCTAAATCCATGTGATCCTTGATAATTTATATTTAATTTTTCACACGCATTTCTTATATCATCAAGATAATCTTGATACTTGATTTTAAAAGTTGATGTATCATTTTCTATAAAATAATCCTCTAATTTTTTATAGGTTTGTAAAGATACAAGTACATCACCAACTTTCCCACCTTTTTCTTTAGTTTGAATAATTCCAACTGATTGTTTTGAGATATCATCAATTTTAGAGCCTTTTAGCTGTTCTTCTTTGATTAATGTAACTCCTTCACTTCTTGCTCCGCCTTCTAGTTGTATAGCTGCTGCAATTTGATGATTCTCGTTTTTTAGATTCTCAATAATAAGAATAGAATTTATATAAACTCTATTATGATAGTTATTAGCCACTAATTTTAAATCTTTTGCATTAGTTAAAAGTTCTTGTCGTATTCTAAAATCATAAGTAATTGGATTATCATATTTCTCTTTTGAGTATTTATTAAGTGCGATTTCTAATTTGCCTAAAGCAGATGTAATTTTTTCTAGGTATTGTTTTGAAGGATAATATTCTATTTTATACTCAATATAGCTTTTGATATGTTCACTTGTAATTAATTCAAAGTTTTTTACTTTAAAATGTTCTTTTAGATAGTTAAAAAAGTTATTCCAAACACTTCTGTAACTCTCCATTGTTTTAAAAGATGATATACATTGATATTGTGCATGATTTGGATTTGTTCTATTCTCTTTTTTTAAACCTTCAAAGAATATTACTTTTGTTAAAACTGCACTTTGGTAATAAACACTTCCTCTCATTTTCTTTTCCAATTATTTATAATTTTTTCTTTTTTCCTGCCTCTTATTTACAGGTACGTGTTGAGTCTATCTACTTTTTATTTTTCTTTGAAAGCATCAAACAAAGATTAGATTTTTAATTAGTTCTAATACAACTAAATATAGGTGTTTTTCCTAACCATTAAAAAAGATTCAATGGCTTAACAGTTTTTTTAAAGTTCTGACAACTTTACCTTATGCTTCACAGTTTTTAAGATAGCCTAGAAAAAAAGAATTCTGGTAAACTTTATTTAATAGCTCAACTTTAGCCATTGTGTTGATTCAATGCTTACAATTTGTAAGGGTTATAAAAAAGAAAATTCTAACAGTTATTTTGTAAAGTGAAATTGCTATTGATTTAAAAACAAAGAGCTAACTATTTTTTACTCCCGTTTCCTTATTTTTATAAAAGATTAGAAAATCCCCTAGAATAATAGGTTTAAGAAGTTTATTTTACAAAGAAGAAAAATTTGAATTTACAAGAGTTTTTACAGTTTTTTACAAAAGAATTTACAAAGTTTTTTTGTAAATCTTTTATAAATTTTCTTAATTTTAGAGAAACTAGTAGTTATTTATTTTATTTAAGACTTGTTGTTTGATATCTTCAAATGATAAATCAAGTCTATTTAATTCATCAAGATAAACTGCTTCATCACTTTTTGATTCTCGTTTATTTCTAATACAGTTAATTAAATTCTCTTTAGAATCAATATTTCTTGATTCTTTTGCAATATGTAGAATTTCATTTATAGTAATGATTTTACTATCTAAAATAGCTCCGAAATCAAATAAATCTCTTGATTTATCTCTTTGAAATAGTGCTACAAGTTTTAATTTTACAATTAATTCTAAATCTAAGATTTTTAAATTAGAATTTTCATAGTTTGTGAAAGACAAATTTTTTAGAATCTCTTTTTGAATTGGTCTATTTGCAAAGAAAAATTCCACTTTTACATCATCTAATATAAATTTTAAGATATATTCATCAGGAAATAATCCTGCAAGTCTAAGTGACATTATATTTTCATCATCAACTTTTTTAGCACCAATACTTGTCATAATCGGAATTATTTCCTTATAATCAAGTATTTTAGGTGAAACAATATCTATATCTTCAGAGATTCTATGATTTATAAAATAAGACAGTGCTGTTCCACCTATGAAATAAAGTTCATTATCGAAGACTTCTAAATCTTTTATTTTATTTAGTGCACAGATAACATTAGAAGTCATTTATAATTCCAGATAATTGTTTATACATAGGATTTTGATTATATTTACCACTTAATTGAATATCCATTCCATTAGTTGAAATAAAACCTTGTTTATAGATTAATTTATACTTATCATTTAAAACTGATTTAACCATATTCTTTCCAAATCTTTCACAAAGTTTTTTTATATCATCACTATTTAAAGTTGAAAGATAATTAGAAATAATTGCATAAACTTTTTGATGGCTCACATTACTAGTTTGCCAAAAAAGATTTGTAGAAAACTCTTGTGGATTAAATTCAACTTCATCACTTAAATCTACAACATCAATTTTATTTTTCACTTCATTATAATCAAGATTTTCAAGTAAAGTATACAATCTACTTCTATTACTTTTCCAATCTCTTAAAGTTCTATCTGAAACATCTAATAATTTACTTATTTGTTGTTGAGTCATTTATTTCGCCTATAATTGTTTTTATTTATAATTATAGGCGGATATTGCCGATATGTCAAATTAAATATCTAGTTATTTAGCTTTATTAACTTCTTTTCCTCTACCATAAGCACTTTTTGCACTATGAAATATAATTACCGATATTTCTTTATACAATTTTTGAATAGTTTCTGGCGCATTTTCTTTTTTTAACACTTTTTTTACTTTATTCCTAATCATTAAAAGAATCAAAAATTTTGGATAAAATCTTTTAAGATAACACAAAGCATCACTATAAATTATTTTCGATGATGACATAATTGTGGAATCAGAAAAAATTAAAAGATAATCATCTTCATCTTTGTCAAGGTGTTTTTTCCCAAGTTCTTTTTTGCACATATATGCATACATACTATATGGAAAAGCCATTTTTATTTCTCCTTTTTTTGTCGATTTTGTCGATTTATTATATTTTTGAGTTTAACAATCTCATTTTCTAGGGAAACTCTTATTTGTTGACTCTCTTTAAGTTCTCTGAAGAATGTATCAATATTATCAGAAATAGTATATGTTGATCGTTGAATGCTCTTTTGCTCTTCTACTATATGTTTTGAAATATTTGAAAAATGGTTTCTTATAATTTCAAACTCTTTTAGAGAATCTTGAGCTTTTTCAACAACGAAATTTTCATAACTTTTTATGGTTTTATCTAACTGTTTTTCAATATCATTTGAAAATCTATAGATTATTAAATGATAAATTAAAGCACCTATAATAGCCCCTAATGCAAAGAGAATTATCCCACCTAACAATAAAGTTACTACACTGAACATTTTAATTCTCCTTATCGATTACATACTTTTTTATATAAAAATTTACATAAGAATGAGAAATCTTTTTTTTGTATTTTGTAAAGAGAATTTTTTCAATTTCTCTTGAACTATAACCATCATTATAAAGTCCTGAAATTACTGAATGCATTGATAAAAGCATTTGAAGCTTTTGTTTTGGCTTCTCTTTTTTCAATTTAACTTTTTCAATTTTTCCAATATTTCCAAGTTCATTTAGTGATTGGCTTTTGTTTTTTGATCTTAAAAGCTGCTCTTTGTTGTAAAAATGCTCAATAGCTAGTAAAAACGAAGCTAGTGACAATATCTCCTTTATAGTACCTTCATTTTTTAACTTAAAAAACTGATTCTTTTGTTCTTCAAATATTATTATTTGAAACTCAATATTTTGATTTTTAAACCAGTTTATACGTGTTTTTCTCTGCTCTTTTGAGAGCTTTGTGCAAAACTCAAGAGATGTAATCATCTCTGGGCTAACCTGATTATTTTTTCCTTTCATTTTTCCTCCTTATAGTGTTATTGAGAAACACCATTTTAATTTCATGTTTCCTCAATTAACTAGTATCGATTTTTTTTAAATTTACGGCGACTTTTTTTTGCAAATTTTGAAATTTCTTTTTTTTGTAACAGATTTAATTTGAAAAACTGGTTTCTTTGCTCTTTTGAGAGCTTTGTGTGGAACTCTATAAATGAAATTATCTCTAGATTGATCTGATTGTTTTTCCCCTTCATTCTTCCTCCTTATATTTAGTTAGAAAA
>ERZ650300.2110-NODE-2110-length-10833-cov-7.910002_pt1 | contig 10833 bp, 13 predicted proteins | sample MGYA00376236_ERZ650300 | MGnify/ENA primary metagenome ERZ650300 (study PRJEB26733, sample SAMN07839303) | wastewater metagenome | biome: urban; feature: wastewater treatment plant; material: waste water | place: USA: North Carolina | collected 2016-04-28 ... | reverse complement strand
CTGGAATCAATAACGCTTTTGCAACTGGGTTACTTGGGTTAAATGGGTTAAGTGCCAATTCACCGACGAAACCGCCGATCCCTTTTTCACGAATACTATAGAACAAGATCAGTGCAAATACAGACAATGACATACCAAGGGTAATGTTAGGATCTGTAGATGGAACAACCTTGAAATAAACGTGGTGAGGGTCCATACCAAACACGCTTGCACCAATCTTTTGAGCTAGGAAAGGAATCCAGTCAACAGGAATCAAGTCCATTGCGTTCATGAGGAAAATCCACACGAAGATGGTCAATGATAATGGAGCAATTAAACGTGATTTGCCGTGGAAAGTATCACGAACACTTGAGTCCACAAACTCGATAATCATTTCGATTGCAGATTGGAATTTAGTTGGAACGCCAGCATTTGCAGCTTTCGCAACTGTCCAAAATAACAAACAGAAAATAACACCAAGTCCGATAGACCAACCCATTGAATCCAAGTGAATTGCAGTGAACCCCATCGATTGAGCTTCTTCAGCAGTCTCAGCCAATTTCCATGTACCGTCAGGCATTTTGCCATAGGTCATATTGGTCAAGTGATGCTTGATATACTCGGTCGAAGTAAGGGCATGTTCTTCAGCAGCCATAAATCACACCTGGTCAATGTCAATCATTAAAAAGAAGCGAAGCGAATTCTGCGAACTGCAATAATCTCACTCACACTTCCAAAAAATCTTAAATGTGTTTTAAACTCGTTTTTGTAGACGTGACACCCAAAATGGCGCGACCCACGACATGGCCTGAACGAGGATAAATCCACAAAACAACGCAACCGGTGACAGCGGTTTAACATTGCTCAAAATTAAAATAAAACCCACGATCACGATTGCAAACTTACCCAGCATCCCTCGATACATGTTCAGCATGACTTGTTTTGATGCTCTTGCGCCTGCCGTTCTAAACGACTGCCAGGCAAAATAACAATGCGCCAACCAACAAACCAGCGCTCCAAGCGCAGCACTCAGGGCAGCAGTAGTGTCTTTCATCATCCATGCAAGCAAAGCTGCAACAGGAATCATACACGCCTGTAAGAAGACCAAAGCTTTTGCTAATCGTCGGTCAATCAAGCGACTAGTTTGGCTCATTTTTTACCCACTTACAGCATAACTGCTTGACAAGTTTTAATCATGATTGTTTTGAATCGCAGGCATTATAGAGTTACACCCCTGAACATGCAATCTTTTCTCGACTTAAGTCTGTTTTTTTCGTTAGCCCATTTTTTGACGATAGAGTCAATTGGCTTTTATTTTTTTCATCAATTTTGTGTACTTAATACGCATTTATCGGTTTTTGAAGCCAATTTTTTCCATGCAGCAACAAAATTATCTTCACCACGCATACTTTCATCAACTGGTTGGAACACGACTGGATTTAGCTTTTGATATTGACCACGACTTGCTGATGTTTCAGCCAACAAGCACATTTGTGTTTTAGGGCGACTATCTTTTAAGAATTTAATTTGAGCTACTGTGGGTGCAATATGAGGATCATCAGTCAATGCTCCAGCAAATTTCAAATTGAGTGCTCTTTCTAAATATTGATAGGCATCATGATAAGACCAATAAGGTTTTGCTTTATTGGAACTTTCATATTGCTGTGAAACCTGCAGCATTTGTTGCGAAAACTCTTTTGCATTGGCCATGTATTTGGCTTTATTTTCTGGATATTGTTGTGAACGTAAAGTTGCAATAAAGAAAGCGATTCGCACTGCATTGTTTGGCTCTAACCAGACATGACTATCTACGGTGTTTGCCAATGCAGCACCACGCAAACTACGCTGCGGTAAAATCGTCAAAATACCAGAATCTAAAAGTGCAATTGCTTTAGGGTTTTGATTAAGCAACTTATCTAAAGGTGCTTCATGTACTTTACCTAGCCACAATACCAGCGAAGCATCTTGAATCGCCTTACGATGAGCGGGTGTGAGTTGTACATCATGTCCTGTTTGATCGCCAAGTAACAGAACAGGCTCTTCTATGCCTGCTGTAACCTCTTTAGCAATTAAATAAATTGGATGCGTTGAAACAACTAAACTTTGAGTCCATCCCCATGTGCTTAACATTGAAAAGAAAACAAATACTATTAGGCGGGACATCACAACATTACTCAACTCAGCGAAGCGTGTTATAATATAACAAAAGTTAAAAAACACCTATGTCTTTTTTAGATTTGTCGCGCTCGCCTGCCGAGCTTCAACTTATATAGATGGTTATATTGAATTGCATGTTATGATAATGGGTCTATTGCAATATCATAAAGGCGATGAGCGCATGAAAAGCAATAGATTCTACAAAAACAATGAGGTCTACCTATGAGTTCTTGTTCACATGAACATACCAATGCTTTACATGGTGTTCACGGTCATCACGATATTAAGGCTCGCATTGCTGAAGCAGAAATTTTGTGTACTGCAGTTGGCGCTCGCTTAACACCTTTACGTAAAGAAGTGCTTGAACTCATTCTAAATGCTTCTGCTCCAATGGGCGCTTATGACTTACTGGCTAAAATCAAAGGTCAAGCAGACCGCCCTGCTGCCCCACCTACAGTTTATAGAACTTTAGACTTCTTATTAGAAAAAGGTCTAATTCATCGACTGACCTCAATTAATGCCTATATTCCTTGTTGCCACCCACGTGAAGGGCATCAAGCTGCTTTTCTGATCTGCACTGAATGTCATTCAGTGAAAGAGGCTTCAGCACAAGGATTAATTCAACAGCTCGATCAACTTGCTGCTTCTGACCAATTTGCTGCCCAACACAGCATTATTGAAATTTCTGGAAAATGTCATCAGTGCAACACACGCCAATAAGCGCTCCACTTATTCAGTTGGAGAATATTTCTGTTCGACGCGACGAACGAGATATTTTAAGAAATATTGATTTTGCATTGCAGGCAAAAGAAATTGTGACACTAATTGGTCCCAATGGTGCTGGCAAATCAACATTAATTAAAATCTTGCTTGGCATTATGTCGCCAAATAAAGGAAAAGTTCACTTTTCCAAGAAATTAAAATTGGCCTACGTCCCACAAAAATTCAACCCCTCAGCCAGTCTTCCCTTACGTGTTCAAGACTTACTTGATTTAGAAATTTGTGCCGCTGATTTACGCGAAGAAATTATCCGGGATACGGGCATTCAAAAATTACAAGCCTCCAAAGTACAACAACTCTCAGGTGGCGAACGACAACGGGTTTTACTGGCACGTGCACTACTCCGCCAACCCGATATCCTAGTGCTTGATGAACCCATGCAAGGTTTGGATATTCAATCCGAAGCTGAGCTTTACGACTATGTGAGAAGCCTACCTGAACGCTACGGCTGCGCGGTATTAATGGTGTCACATGATTTACAATGGGTGATGCAAGGTACACATCGCGTTGTTTGTCTGAACAAACACATTTGTTGTAGTGGTTTACCTGAAAGTATTCAGCAGCATCCTGAATACCAAGCGATTTTTGGTACGCAACGGATGTTCTATCAGCATCATCACAATCATTGTGGACATAGCGATCATGCGGAACCCTGTTCTCATGATCCACGCCCACACATTCACCCTGAACCAAAGGCCTAAGCGATGATGGAATGGTTACAACTACTATTACCCGCTTGGATCATGGGCACATTGTTGGTGTTTTTAACTGCGCCACTGGGTTGTTTAATGCTATGGCGTAGAATGTCCTTTTTTGCAGACACCATGGCGCATGGCACACTGCTCGGTGTCGCGGTTGCAGGTATTCTGCATTTACCTTTCTGGCTGGGTGTTGGCTGTCTGGCGGCATTGCTGGTTGCCATTCTATGGGTTTTGCACGACTCACGTTTACCGAACGATGCCCTGCTCGCCTTGTGTTCAGCAACCCTGCTTTGCTCAGGCCTGTTATTAATCCAGCAAGTACCGAGCTTACGTCCAGAACTGTTAAGTTATCTGTTTGGTGACCTGCTCAGTATTGAATGGGCCGATTTACCTATCTTTGCAATCGTGATCATCAGCGCCCTTGTGGTGCTTTACCGTTCATGGTCGGCACAAATCCAGATTGCCATTGATCCCGACATTGCCATGAGCGAGGGAGTCAATGCCAACTGGCAACGTCTGGTTTTCATGCTGTTGCTGGCCTTGTTTACTGTACTGGCATTACGTGCCGTGGGTTCACTACTGATGGGTGCGCTACTGGTGATTCCTGCGCTTAGTGCTCGTTTGCTGGCACACTCTCCTAAACAGATGGTGATCTGGGCATTCATACTGGCACAATTTGGCGTTACAGTTGGGCTGTGGTCAAGTGCGGCGCTCAACATTGCCACAGGTTTAAGTATTGTATTGTGTATGGCGCTTTGTTTTGCCATTATTTTTATTGGACAGAAACTGAGTTCACGTTCCTCATAACATTTAACCGATTGCAGTTTGAATGAATCTCTTGCCAATTTGGTTAACGCGACAAAATTTGCTATATTTAGCGTTTTTCCGCGACACTTATTTCGGTAACTATGAATACGGCAATACAATCAGCGCTTGATCATGCGGTACAATCCCTTCAACAACAAGGGGTACTTCCTTCAGATTGGACAAACACGAGCCATTTAACCCGTACCAAAGACCGAAGTCACGGTGACTTTGCATCCAATATTGCCATGATCGGCTCTAAAGCTGCTGGTATGAAACCACGCGATCTTGCTGAAAAAATCTTAGCAGCACTACCTGAAGTCGCTGACATTACAAAAGCAGAAATCGCAGGCCCTGGTTTTATTAACTTCTTTTTAAATGCAGACCAACGCTTCGCTGTACTTGATCAAATTCAAGCACAAAAAGACCAATATGGACGCAGCCAAGCCAATGCAGCTAAAAAAATCCAAGTCGAATTTGTTTCTGCAAACCCAACATCTAGTCTGCATGTGGGACATGGTCGTGGTGCAGCTTACGGCATGACTGTTGCGAATCTTTTAGAAGCAACAGGTGCACAAGTTGACCGTGAATACTATGTCAATGATGCAGGTCGCCAAATGGATATTTTGGCAACATCAACTTATTTACGTTATTTAGAATTGACTGGGCAAACGCTTGTTTTCCCTAAAAATGCCTATCAAGGCGACTATGTTAAAGAAATCGCACAAAGCATTATTGATCAAGATGGCGATGCACACGTTCGTCCAGTTGCTGACATTTACAACGATGTGCCTGAAGATGTTCAATATGCTGAAGAACTCGATGCCGAAGGCAATAAAGTTATTCTGTCTGGTGATAAAGAAAAACACATTGATGGCTTAATCGCCAATTCACAACAACAGTTAGGTGCGGGCTATCGCGTATTTCACCAAGCGGCTTTACATGCCATTTTGGATGATATCAAAGATGACCTTGCTGACTTTGGCGTGACTTTTGATGAATGGTTTAGCGAAGCTTCGCTAACCGAAAAAATTGATGAAGCACTTGCGACGCTTGATCAACGTGGCTTTCTCTATGAAAAAGATGGCAATATTTGGTTTAAATCAACTGAATTTGGCGATGAGAAAGACCGTGTGGTCAAACGTCGTAATGGTCAAACCACTTATTTTGCATCTGACATTGCTTACCATTTGAATAAACTACAACGTGGTTATACTGACCTGATTGATATTTGGGGTTCAGATCACCACGGTTATATTTCACGTGTAAAAGCTGCGATTGATGCAATGGGTTACGACTCTAAAAAACTGACTGTTCTTTTAGTTCAATTCGTGAGTTTATGGCGTGGTGGCGAGATGGTACAAATGTCATCTCGTTCAGGTCAATTCGTGACTTTACGTGATCTACGTAAAGAAGTGGGTAATGATGCGGCACGCTTCTACTACGTGATGCGTAAATCTGAACAACATATCGACTTTGATTTAGACCTTGCCGTTTCTCAAAGCAAAGACAATGCGGTGTACTACATTCAGTATGCCCATGCACGTGTAAATAGTATTTTGAACCGTGCGAAAGAGAAAGGCATTACATTTGATGTCGCATCTGCTCGCCAAGTTGCTAATCTCTTAGTTTTAGAGACTGAAACAGAGATTCTCGCTAAATTAGCAGCTTATCCTGAAATTTTGATTCGTGCTGCGAATGTCTACGAACCACATCAAATTGGTAATTATCTAAAAGACTTAGCTGCGCTATTTCATGGATGGTATGCTCAAGATGGCGTTAAATTTGTTGATGAAACAAATATTCCTTTATCACAAGCGCGTTTATTGCTTTCAATTAATGTACAGCAAGTTTTACGTAATGGCTTAGAGTTACTGGGTGTATCTGCTCCTGAAGCGATGTAATCAATACACACAGTTGCAATAAAAAGTTTGAATCTGAAATATTGTTGTTAACAACGCTATACAGATCTACTTTTAAACTTAGCCTATCATTGGTCGGCAATATCTTAAACAAAGCATTATTTTCAAACATAATGCTTTGTTTTTAACCAGATTCAAGTTACAAATAATCTAATAGGATCAAGAGGAATTTCAGGTGTTTGGAAAAACGCAACGTGGTGTATCTGAACGACCAAACAAGCCGAAAAAACCACTTATTCCAAAGTGGTTGGGAATGCTTGTCGCGATTCTTGCGATTCTATGTGTTGGTGTCATGCTCATGCTATGGCAACCATGGCAACCTGTTCCAGCAAAAAATCAGGTAACCTCCGATCATTATCAAGAAGAAGATACCAACAAAGATTATCGTTTCTACGATTTGTTGCCACAACAACAAGTTACTCCAATCCCTGAACAGGCTGTCCCTGAAACCAAACAACAAGGTAATGTCGTGATTATTGAATCACCAAAACCTGAAACGACCACTGAAGATCCAATAACGATCACCTCGACTGAACCAACTGCACCAGATCAAGCCAGTTATATCTTACAAGTACGTAGCTATCCTGATCCTGACAGTGCTGATGCACGTCGTGCAGAAATTATTCTGAATGGTTTATCTGCCGATGTTATAAAAACGGTTGAAAATGGGCAAACATGGTATCGTGTTTTCTCTGGTCCTTATGATAGCCAAGATGCAGCACTTGCTGCTCAACAAACCCTGCAACACAGTGGCATTGATTCCATCGTAATCAAGCGTTAATACATTGATAACATGAGAAAGGGGAAACGATCTGTTTCCCCTTTCTCATTCTATATCTGGCTTTAAGCACATTGAGAGTGCAGGCTTTTCTGCTCAGCTCGCTGAAACGCTGGACGCTGCTGAATACGCTGGACAAAAGCCTGAATGTTGGGATATTTACCATGTAAACGTTTTTGAATTGCAATCAGTGGAAATGCCATTTGAATATCTGCAAAAGAAAAAGCTCCAGCAAAATAATCATGCTCTCCCAAATACTGCTCCAGATATAGCATATGTTCTTTCATTCGAGGGCGAACAAAGCCAGCTTTCACGCCATCGGTAATTTTTTCAGCAACAGGTCGAATAATCCACGGAACATGCTTACTCACATTATTGATGACGAGAGTCATCACCAATAAAGGCATGAGAGAGCCTTCAGCGTAGTGCATCCAATACGAGTATTGGAGCTGATCTTTGAATTGCTGCGGTTTGAACTGTTGTTTAACATCATACTGCTGTTGCAGATAATCCAAAATAACAGCCGACTCCACAATGACATTCTCATCATCCACCAGAATTGGTGCTTTACCTAGCGGATGAATCTGTTTCAAACTTTCAGGAGCTGCGTAGCTAGGTAATCTCTGATAATACTCAACTTGGTAGTCCATACCAAGCTCTTCTAATGCCCACAAAATACGGAACGAACGTGAGCATTGTAGGTAATGTAAGGTAATCATTTTTGTGCCTGCTTTGTCTACGCAACTGCTGTATGAATCCCTCTCACAGTTACGTTTAGAATTATGATTTGCCCAAGCACAATAGCATTTTAGTCTCAAACAATCACGGTTTGTATGTCTAAACTGCGTAACAAAGTTTTCGTCACCGGTGTTTTACTACATACATTCAGCAACTTCTCTTGTAACGCTGGTGATGGAATCTGCTCAAATATAATACGACGTGTCATCTTTTCTTGCTGTTCGCGGTTGGTATGAAAATCAACTTCAACACTGAAAATCACCCAAGTTTATTTGCTTATGCTGCGCATACATGCGTAAGGTAATCATGGTACATGATGCTAAACTTGCAGTCAGAAAATCATAAGGTGCAGGTTCCGTATCATGCCCTCCAAAAGATTCGGGTTTATCGGTTAGAAATTGGTGTGTTCCACTCGTGACTTCCCCTTTCCACGGTTCAGGTAAAGTTAGAACTTTTGCACTCGCTATTATACTCATTTCGATGCCCTCATTTGCTCAGGCAGTACAGGTGCTTCGAGACGCTTCCCTTGATAATCAGGAATTTCACCAAAACGGGCATCATGATTGATCCAATCTTCTCGTGCTTGCTGTAAATCTTGCATCGTACGTCCAACGAAGTTCCACCACAGCAAAATTGGCGACTCAAACGGTTCACCACCGATGAGTAACACACGATGACCTTCAGTCAGTTCAACTTCGATTTCAGTCAGCCCCGTTTCCAACACCACCATATTATCGGCATTGAGTTCATGCCCATTGACCTGAGCAATGCCTTCAAGTGCCATAAAAGCATATTCAAAGTTTGGATTGAGTGGAATACGGGTTTTAGTATTCGCTTGTGCGGTTAAGTCCACACCAACCAAAGGTGTATGTACTTGCACAGGAGAAACCATATCAAGAAAATCCCCCACTAAAATGGTAAATTCAACCTGATCCTTACTAACCACAGGTAGTTCTGGATAATGCTCAAACTTTGGCTCCATATTGCGCTTGTCATCAGGCAAAGCAATCCAAAGCTGTGCTGCATGCATTTTGGTTTCAATGTCGGGTGCAACTTCGGTATGCGAAATTCCTCGCCCCGCCGTCATTAAATTCACTTGCTTAGGACGAATCAGTTGTTTTGAACCAAGACTATCGGTGTGCATCATGGTGCCTTCAATCATCCATGTAAAAGTCTGCAAACCAATATGTGGATGCGGTCCTACATCCAAACCATCTCCAGCGGGAAAACTCACTGGCCCTGCATGATCCAGAAAACACCATGCCCCCACCAAACGTTTTTGGCGGCTAGGTAAGGCACGTTTAATGATTGTACCCTTGCCAATCTCAGCTGAACGAATGGTGAACTCTTGAATAAATTGATTGATATAAGTTTTACAATCTTTTGAATCAGAAATATCGTAATCGTTATTATTAGTCATGATATTACTCTCTTTTACCTATGCTAGTGCAATGAGTTGTTTTATTGATCTTAACAATATCAACAGTATTCAATATAGTCTTTTGGTAATACGCAGAGTGTTATGCATGGGACAATCCTGACTCAGGACTGATAAGCAGCATTCTTTCGCTCAGTGAGGTGGCATCTCCACAATCAGACTCGTTAGGCGTCGCACCAATGGCAAGAAAACAAGCACCACAGGATAGGCAATCAACCATGAAAACAGCCATGTTGACAGCCACTTCGTTGCGAATCCATCTATTAGCCCAACATTCATTAGTAAGTTCATCAATGATAATATTGCGCTCATCAGCCCTGATAATAATGGCACAATCCAAGCAGCATATTTTGCGGGTAATTTAGTAAAGAAATTCTTCTTTGTTTGTTGCATGCCATTTGTCCCCATACTCATTCAGCCTGTTTCTTTACATGTTGCTTTAGATTCTTCATAAATTGACCGAACTGCGGCAAGAATTCTTCGAATAGTGGATGATCTTTATTTTCCAGCATCACTTCGCTGAAAAGTTTTAAACCCACCGCAAAAGCTTTCGTGGTTTGATCATCAAAAAATTCAGCACTATTTAAACGTTCAACGATCTCAAAAATATCGTCATGATTTCCAGTATAAAACTCTAAACGTTCGGTATAAGTCGAGGCTTGTCCTTTCGCATCTTTTAAATGTTGTACGGTGACATGGTATTGATGTTGTTTCATAAGTTTTCTCTAAATTAATATTGGATAAGGTGTTTATAAACGTCCAATCGCAATTGCGGCTTGATCAATCTTTTCAGCAATTTGATAAATTTGTTCTTGCTGTAGATCGGCGATATTGAGTTTTAATCGTAATGCTGTTTTTAGATTTTCCATTGCTCGATGGATCTCTATCAGTTGATCGTTGTTATGGATTTCACGTCTAATCCGTAGTTTTTCCAATAAAGCGGTCAACATTTCTTGCTGATCTTTCAGGTACGTTTCGCCATATTCAGTGACTTGGTATTGTTTACGCTCGGCATCGAGCAAAGAAATACAGTTCATTTCTTCTAAACTGGTGAGAGTTGGGTAAATTGTCCCTGCACTTGGTGTATAGCCATCACCAACAAGATCACTAATTTCTTTAATAATTTCATAGCCATGTTTGGGACTTTGCTGAATCAAATGCAGCACTAACAGTTTCATACGTCCTGATTCGAATAAGCGTCCACGACGGCCTGAACGGTGATGCTCTCGATGCTGGATATCACGTTCGTTTTCATGATGATCTGATGCATGTTTCATCTTTATTTTTCTCCATTACAATTTCGTAAGAATTTTTGTCAAAACAATAAACTGTTGAATTCGCATTTTTTGTTAATTCGATTTTATAACAACTATTATTTTGATCGTATTTATCTATACCTAAGTATTTTACCTTAAATCCTTTTTGTTTGTATTTCAATACATCAGAGTCAAAAGAGTCTGGTTTATAATCTTTTACAGCTACATTTTTCTTCGCAACTTCGCTGTATGTCCATCCCATTCTACCATCATATCCTTC
>ERZ650300.2107-NODE-2107-length-10843-cov-3.648313_pt1 | contig 10843 bp, 8 predicted proteins | sample MGYA00376236_ERZ650300 | MGnify/ENA primary metagenome ERZ650300 (study PRJEB26733, sample SAMN07839303) | wastewater metagenome | biome: urban; feature: wastewater treatment plant; material: waste water | place: USA: North Carolina | collected 2016-04-28 ... | reverse complement strand
AGCTATGAGCGCGACATAAGTAAAGTTGGCGGTGAGAGAGGGATTCGAACCCTCGATACAGTTACCCGTATGCGTCCTTAGCAGGGACGTGGTTTCAGCCACTCACCCATCTCACCGTAACGTGCCGCCATAATACAAATTAAGTGCTAGCACTGCAAGCTTAGACACCACAATTTTTGCATATTTTTGCTCAATTAAATATTTTTTAAACAATTTTCAGGATTCATTGCCAGAATTGCGCCTGAACTTTTGGCAATCATTACACAAAAACCAGAAACATCGTAAAATAACGACAGAAAACACATTATTGCAATCATTTACGTGCAGTCTTCACGTACATGACTTATGCTAAACCTACCTTCTGACATGAAGTTTATTCCATGATGAAAAATTGGGTCGATCCTGAAGCGAAAGCTGAAGCCGAACGTTACGAAAATCCTATTCCAAGCCGTACCTTAATCTTAGAAACCATTGAAACACTGCAAGCGGCACAGTCACATGCAGACTTGGTTGAGCATTTCGCCATTGCCGATCAAAAAAGTATTGATGCGTTAAACCATCGTTTAATTGCCATGGTGCGTGATGGTCAGCTCATGAAAGATGGATTCAAGTTCCAGCTGGCCGCAGAACAACCGACTCATGACGCCACGGTTTACATCAACAGTAAAGGTTTAGGCACAGCCAATATTGCAGGTCATGATGATATTTTATTGCCTGAACGTGAACTACGTTTGGTGTTTAATGGCGATCAAGTCAAAGTCCGCCAGACTTCGGTAGATCGTAAAGGCAAGGCATGGGGCTTTATTACTGAAGTCACTCAGCGTCGTGTCAAACAAATCATTGGTAAATTGTCAGAATACGATGGTGAATATTTTATTCAGCCTGCCCAGCCGAATAGCCATCAACCCATTACCCTTGAAAAAGAATTAATTGAACACGCCCAAGTTAAATTGGGCGATTCTGTGCGCATTGCCATTGACGACTATCCAACCCGTGAAGAATTCGGCACAGGACATATTATTCAGTCGATGGCAGACAAAGCCGATACAGAAATTATTATCCCGCAAACCATTTTAGAGTTTGGTCTGCCATATGAATTTCCTGAAGAGGTCATTCAAGAAGCCGAAAGCTTTCAGGAACCGACTGCCCAAGACCGTGAAGGACGTGTTGATTTACGCGATTTAGCCTTAGTCACCATTGATGGTGAAGATGCCCGCGACTTTGACGATGCGGTGTACGCCGAAAAACGTCCAGGCGGTGGCTACCGTGTCGTGGTCGCCATTGCCGATGTCAGCCATTATGTCCGCCCAGGCAAACCATTAGATCATGAAGCTCAGCAACGTGGGACTTCGGTGTATTTCCCGCATTTTGTATTGCCAATGTTGCCTGAAGCTTTATCGAATGGCTTATGTTCGCTCAATCCGCAGGTTGACCGTTTATGTATGGTCTGCGATTTAAAACTGTCACGCGCAGGTCGAGTCACTGGTTTTGAATTCTATCCATCGGTCATGCATTCCAAAGCACGTTTAACCTATACCCAAGTGGCACAATATTTTGAGGGTGATAGTGCGGCAATTCCAGAAGATCGGGAGGTGCGCAAATCATTAAATACTCTATTCCAACTGTATCAAGTGCTTAAAGGCTTACGTGCTGAACGTCATGCCATGGAGTTTGAAACCGTTGAAACCTACATGACCTTTGATGAGTTAGGTGGAATTAAGGAAATTTTGCCGCGCACCCGTAACGATGCGCATAAACTGATTGAAGAATGCATGTTGCTCGCCAACGTCGCAGCAGCAGAATATGCACTCAAACATGATGTGCCGATGCTGTACCGTGTGCATGAACCGCCTGAGTTTTCACGTATTCAAAAAGTCCGTGATTTTGTCAAATTACTTGGGCTACATTTCCCAGAACAACCAACTCAGGCCGACTATCAAGCGGTGATTGAAGCCACTAAAGATCGTATTGATGCGCCAAGTATTCACGCGGTGTTATTACGCTCCATGATGCAGGCCTATTATGGTGCCAACAATGCAGGACACTTTGGTTTAGCTTATGATGCCTACACGCATTTCACTTCACCAATTCGCCGCTACCCTGACCTGTTATTACACCGTGCTATTAAAGCGCATTTACAACACAAGCCATCACCACTTTCGGGCGCAGCTTTAGATGATGCAGGCGAGCATTATTCTGCAACCGAACGTCGTGCCGATGAAGCTTCGCGCTCTGTCACGACATGGCTAAAATGCCACTATATGCAGCAGCATTTAGGTGAAGAATTTGTGGGCATAATTTCTGCAGTGGCAGAATTCGGTCTATTTGTTACTCTCAAAGACCTTTATGTCGATGGTATGATTCATGTCAGCCAGTTAGGCGATGATTTCTTTGTATTTGATCAAGCAAGTCAAAGTTTGGTCGGTCAAGGTCGCGGTCAAACCTTTAGCTTAGGCGATGAAGTCAAAATTAAAGTAGCGGCTGTGAATTTAGAAGATCGCAAAATTGATTTTCAACTCATGCAGCAACTCACCCATGCAGGTCGTGTTATTCGTATGCGTGCACCGCGCGTGGCAAAACCGTTCAGCCGTGAAACCACCGAAGAAGTTTTTTCTGAGCGTCCAAGCAAGGCGACTTTAAGTGAAAACGGTGAGCAACCTGTGCCAAAGAAAAAGCAAAAAAACAAACCGAGTTCTTATGGTAAAAAAACCTCAGCGAAGTCGGAAATAAAACCGAAAGAAAAAACCAAGAAAAAGACCAAAGAGAAAAAGAAAAAAGCCAATGCCAAATCTAAATTTGACTAGCATCGGCTATTTTCCAACCACTTCAAAAAGAGCTACGGCTCTTTTTTGTTTTTGGGGATCGCCTCAAACGTGCGTTTTCTGCCAAAGTTATCACCTTGATTAGCTAAATCTGCCCTTTTGCCTTGATTTCAGCCCTCAAAAGCCCTACATCTATTCATCATGAAAGAAATTTAGATGGCATTCAAAAAATGAAATTACAGCAAGCAACTTTACCTGTTCCACAGTTTGATCAAATTACACTGGCAGATTTAAAACAAAAAATTGAGCATGCTATTCAGCAGGGACAAAGCTTTTTAAATAAGCTGACTGCAGTACCTGAAAGTGTTACGGCGCAATTAAATGTTTTAGAACAGATTGATCAGCTCGAAAATAATATGAGCGAAGCATGGGGCGTGCTATCACATTTAAATGCGGTCATGAATAATACTGAAACCCGCGAAGTGTATCAGGCGTTATTACCAAGTTTAAGTGACTACTATACTCAGCTTGGTCAGCACACGGTGTTGTATCAAACTTATCAACATATTCACGATGCCAACACCTTTAAAGATTTGCCTGCTGCACAACAAAGCGCAATTCAACTGGCCTTGCGTGACTTTAAACTGTCAGGCGTGGCCTTAGAAGGCGAAGCCAAAAAACGCTATGCTGAAATTTCAGCGCGTTTATCGCAACTGTCATCGGATTTTTCCAATCATGTCTTGGATGCTACTCAAGCCTATTACAAAGTATTATCAGAAGATCAGCTCAAAGGTTTACCGCCAAGCAGCGTTGAATTGCTGAAACAATATGGTCAGCAACGCGAGCTAGAACAACCTGTGGCAACACTGGATATTCCTGCTTATTTAGCGATTATGACCTATGCCGATGATCGTGCTTTGCGTGAAACCTTGTATCAGGCATACACTACCCGCGCATCTGATCAATCAGACCTGTCTGAATTTGACAACACCCCGATCATGGAAGAAATCTTGCGTTTACGTCAAGAAATGGCGCAATTGCTCGGTTTTAACAACTATGCAGAATTATCCCTCGCTAGCAAAATGGCACCCAGTGTCGAAGCAGTCGATCAATTCCTGCGTGAACTAGCAGAACATGCTCGAGCACCTGCTGAACAAGAAATTGCTGAACTCAAAGCCATTGCAGCTCAAGATGGGATTGATACCTTGCAACCATGGGATACAGGCTACTATTCTGAAAAATTAAAATTACAGCAATTTAACCTTTCACAAGAAATGTTAAAGCCGTATTTCCCTGCACCAAAAGTAGTTGAAGGTCTATTTAGCATCGTTAAGCGTTTATACGATGTCGATATTATTGAGCGTGCTGCTCCTGTTTGGCATCCTGATGCACGTTATTTTGAACTTGAAGAGCAAGGTCAAGTGATTGGTGGTTTTTACTTTGATCTATATGCCCGTACCGGCAAACGCGGCGGCGCATGGATGAGTGGTTTCCGCTCACGCATGCAATTGACACAAGGTTTACAAAAACCAATTTGCTATATGGTATGTAACTTTACCCCACCTGTGGCAGATCAACCCGCGCTTTTAACGCATGATGAAGTCATCACCCTATTCCATGAATTTGGACATGGCTTACATCACATGCTGACCGAAGTGGATAATATTGCTGTGGCAGGTACACATGGTGTCGCTTGGGATGCAGTGGAGTTACCAAGCCAATTCATGGAATTCTGGACTTGGGATCAAGACAGTTTAGATATGCTGAGTGCGCATATTGAAACCCAAAACACTCTGCCTGAACATCTGCTTAAAGCACTGTTAAATGCACGTTTCTTCCAATCGGGAATGCAAAGCCTACGCCAAATTGAATTTGCCCTATTTGACTTAAGTATTCACCGCAGCAACCCTGCTTTAAATGCCGAGCAGATTCAAGCCATGCTAGATGATATTCGTGAAAAATATGCCGTTGCACCAACTACAGCTTACAACCGCTTCCAGCACAGCTTCAGCCATATTTTCGCAGGCGGTTATGCTGCAGGATATTATTCATACAAATGGGCAGAGGTTTTGGCCAGCGATGCCTTTGATCGCTTCGAAAATGAAGGGCTGTTTAATACCGAAACGGGTAAGCAGTTTAGACAGTTTATTCTAGCAGTTGGCGGAAAAGATTCAGCGCTTGACGCATTTATCAATTTCCGCGGACGCGAGCCAAAAATAGACGCACTATTACGTCATCAAGGTTGGACAAACACAGTTAAAAACGCTTAAACTATGAACTTTAGATGAAGTTAGGGGAGTCGTGATGACCATTAAACGTCGTTTCATTGCAGGCGCAAAATGTCCAAAATGTCAGGCGATGGATCGGGTTGTCATGCTCACCGCTGGCGAAGCTGAATGGATCAAATGCATCGAGTGTGATTATACGGAAAACCGTCCAACACATATTGATGAACCTGAAATCCCAGAGGTTTCAGATGAAATTGGGGTGATCCAGTTTAAGCCACGTCAGTCAAAATAAAACAATAAGGTTTAACGCATGACTGAAGATCAACGACACAACCCTAAGCTCCTGTGGGCGATTGCTGGGGGCTTAATTGTTGTCATTATTGCCGTGTTTATCTTTCAATGGATGGGTGAGAGCGACAATACTGCACCTATAGAAACTGCCCCAACCACGGCGCCTGCAACGAAATTTGCGCCTGCTGAAGCAACGCCGTTGCAAGATGATGAAGCAGCACCAAAACAGTTGGTGACTGAAGATTTACTTAAAGCACCTGTACCTGAAAATCCAGCGCTTGCCAAAGAAGAAGTGGCTAAATTAGATGACATTCAAAATCAGCTATATGATCAACATACCTTATTAAAACAGCAACATAATGATTCCGATGAGTTGATTAAACTCAAAGAAGAGCAAATCAAAATCCTGGAAGCTCAACTGGCACAGTAAGCCTCATTTAATTAACATCAGTCGTTTTGAAATAAGATAAAGCGTCAGAGTTATAGCCAATTTAAGCTAGAATAGCCTGAGGTTATTCTGGCTTTATTTGTATGACATCTTCTGGTTCTACCCAACAAAATTTGCTCAAAGCAATTATGCTGTTGACCTGCTCTGCCTTTCTGTTCTCGCTTATGGGGGTCTGCGTTCGTTACGCCTCTGAAACGGTAGACAATGCCACCGTGGTATTTTTCCGTAACTTTATTGGTTTGTTTATTTTTATCCCACTCATTTTCAATAAAGGCTTGGGCTTTTTTAAAACTGAAAAGTTATGGATGCACACTTGGCGTTCGCTGGTCGGATTAACTGCTATGTATGGTTTTTTCTATGCAATTGCCAATCTGAAACTGTCCAATGCGATGGTCTTTACCTATTCGTCGCCTATTTTTATCCCCTTAATTGCATGGCTATTCCTTAAAGAAAAAATCACCAAACCAATGCTATGGGCTGCGTTCATTGGTTTATTTGGCGTGTTATTTGTCGCCAAACCCGATGCAGGTATGTTTAATAGTATGTCCGCGATTGGACTCAGTGCCAGTTTTTTAGCAGCAATGGCTTTTGTTACAGTACGCGCCCTGACTCAAACCGAGCCGCCTGAACGTATTGTGTTTTATTTTTGCATGATTGGGACACTCATTTCTGTTGTACCGATGTTCTGGTCATGGCGCCCCTACAACTTAAAAGAATTGAGTTTTTTAATTGGCGCGGGATTGCTGGCCAATATCAGTCAAATCTTTATGTCCAATGCCTACCGTCTTGCCCCTGCAGGGCAAATTGGCCCTGTAAATTACATTGCGATTATTTTTGCGGGGATTTGGGGCTTTAGCTTTTGGCATGAAACGCCAGACTTATTTAGTTTGATTGGCTTTGCCCTAATTTTGCTTGCCATTATTTTGTGCAGTCCACTGTTACAAAAACACCTGAATCACCACTCACCACATTCTTAATTCCACTTTATATTCGCAACATATCAGCCTATTAAAAAAACACCCCATAGTGAACTACAGGGTGTTGTTAAATAATAAGATGACTGTGATTAAGTATCCATGTGCTTATTTATACCAACCGAATAGCTTAAACGCATACGGTGCATAGGCAATAATCAACATCGCAGGAAGCATCACAATCATAGGCAAAATCCAACGCTCATAACGATAATAGAACGATTTATGCCGAACTTCTGCATCGGCTGCAGCGACTTCTTCATCACCAATCGACTGCCTTGCCAATAGGTGATTCAGCGCTACAGGTGGCGTCACATAGCCTAACTCAAAACCAATTAGGGTAATCATCCAGAAATGTGCAGGATGAATCCCATATTGATAAGCTACAGGCGCAACCGTTGCAGAAATTAGAATCACCGCACCGAATGGATCCATAATCATGCCCACAAAAATCATCAGGGCAACAATCAGGCTAATCACAATAAAGATGCTGCTAATGTCTGTTGGAAACGCTTCCATAATTTCAATGCGTTCTAAATAGCCGCCCACACTGACTGAAAGCGCCATCAAAATCACCAATGCCCCAATATGTCCCACCGTTTCACTGGTCGATAAATGCAGTGCTTTGAAAAAACCATATTGACGCAATGGTGAATCAGGTGCGGTCAATAATGAACGCTCAGATGAAGCTGTTATCTGTTGTGCTGTAGGCTTGTGATCTAAAGTCTGATCCCACTGCCCCATGGCTGGAATAGGTGCAGGTTCATGGCGCAATTTATCAAACAGCACCATCATCAATAAAATAACTGGCATCATGACAGGTGCAGTAAATTCATTCATATTGGTGTCTAAAGCATATTTATAGAACAGCCAAATCAACACAAAAATAAGGATATAGGGCAGTACAGGGCCAAAAGCACGTAAGGACAATGGCGCAGCTATTCTTGGTGCAGCAATGCGGAATTTATTTTCAGCAAAGAACAACGAAATCACTAAAAACAGGGTTGAAGTCAAGAGAAACACATACAAACCATAGTGATATAGCATGTCTGTTGTAACTTCTTTGTTCAGCGATGCCACCACAACAATCAATAGGCAAGGACGAAGCACGACCCCCATTGAACCCGACATAGCTGTTGCCGCCAGTGCAAACTGACGTCGTCCACCCGCATTCCAAACTTCTTTATAAATGATCGCACCTGCAGCAATGACAAAAATCCCCGATGCACCGGTATAAGCCGTCGGCAATGCCGCAGCAATCAGAATCAGCCAGGTTAAGGTTTCAGGTGCCAAATTCCACGGACGCAGAATATTCAGGAACAAATCCACAATTCGGGTTTGTTTGAGCAACATCCCCGCCCAAATAAACAATGCCAAGTTCAGGAAAATACTGGAGAATTCGACCAGTTGCCCCAAGTAAATCCCTTGCCCCATTGGATAATCCATCAGGATGGTAAAGGAGAAACCTGTACTAATTGCCATATAGGCATACAAAGGCACACTCAGGAAAGCAAGACCTAAACTACCGCCTTCACGGGTCGGTGCAGGTGGCTTAATGAGCTGGAATAAACTAATTAAAGTCAGGGTTGCAAACAGAATCATCCACATCCAGTAAATGACCTGTGTTTCGCCACTCATCGGTACGCCCGAATCGAGTACTGAACGATATTGACTGATACTTGACGAGGTTAAGAAACCATTCGCCACCACCATTAAGGTCGAGTACACCTTGAAGTCAATTTTGGTCGCAGGGCCACGTAAACCAATGTGATGGGTTTTTAAAGTGGCACTAATTGCGGCAAAGACCACCATCAACACCAATAAAATGGCACGATTTTCAGTACCAAACTTAAAAATACCAAAAAAAGATGTTTCAATGGTTCGATACATTTTCAAGCCTGGATGGGCTTGAATATGCTGAATTGCCTGATCATGAAATTGAAATTTTTCTTCACAAATTTGTTTGGCTGCCAAAATGGAAGCGCGGACATCTGATTCAGAGGCAGTGCCAAAAATATCGGCAAACTCATCAGCAGCATTGGCTTGCATTTGGGCATGTACTTGCGCATCGATATCGGGGTTGCGCTCACAGTCAGGTGCAGTGGGTTCGGCACGCAAAAATGAATACTGCATACCCGTTGCAGGGTCACCATATAGGCGTTCACCCATGCGCAACAACTGACCATGTACCATTTCACCTGTACCAATAATGAGGGTCAGTAGCAACAAGATCAAAATAACGAATGTAGAAATCCATTCTGTCCATATATGTCTGAGCAAAGCCAAGCCAGACCTGCGTTGTCCGTTATTGTGCATATATTTTCCTGTTTTTATTTTGTACAGAAACCGAGACACTCGAATTTATGTCTGTCCTTATTCAGCGGAATATCCATCTTCCATTGAGCATTTTTGTATTCTGTTTAAATGTGAATGAACGTTGTTATTTTTAAAATGACAATATAGATTTTCTTTTAAGTAAAAATGGTCAATTGTGAGTTTTTTTGTGAGTCCTTTTTCGATGTAATTTTAATACGGATCAATGCAATAGGCCCAAATAATATAAGCGAGTGCAAAAATTATTCCCCAAATCACTCCCAATAAATGTGCCTCAACCAATACAGGACTTCCGATTAATTCTGCTGTACCCAAACTGCCCACGGTATTTTCCCAAATCAATTTAGATAAAATAAGCAGCAAGACCAATGCAGCAAAACCTCGTTCTTTTTTATAGAGCAAATGCACACACGCCACCGCCACATAAGCACCATGCAGCACCCCAGAAAGCCCTGCATAGGCATCAATATCGGCAAGGAAGTAATAGAAACTCAGACTAATCGCTGGCGGTAGTAGCAGCAAAAGCGCCACGAAATGCCCTATTTTGGCATGCGGAAAAATAAAAGGGATACAGGCAAAGGCGATCATATTGAGTAAATAATGAATCCAGCCCACATGCACCCAATGCCCTGTCCATAAGCGCCAGAATTCATCCAATAAATGTGTAGACCAATAAATAAAATGCTCTGCAAAAATCTGCAAACATGCCGAAACCGACATACATGCCGCAATAAACACAATTTTTCGACTGAGAAATTGAGATGAATATTGCATAGGCGCTCGCATCCTCCAAATTATTATTGTTATGTGCTTCGGCAAACGGATTGCCCAATCCTAAAATACTTGTCTATATGAAATTGGGCAATCTTGATATTTTTACAATTGAGCTGCCGTATCCTCATTAAATAAATCATCCAATTCAGATGAATTATCTTGCTCATCCCAGAAACGTTGCTGATCACCAGTACGCACACCTGTATGTTCAGTCCAGTAACGGTCTGAAATTCCTTGTACCATGCTTGCCGCCATAGCATCAATCAATTTAAATTGAGGATTTACAGGTTTTTCGTCACTGCGCGCATGAGAAAAGGCTTTGAGTGCATCGCGGATTTTGGCATCTTCACCACTGGCTTGGGCAGCAACCGCATATAAAGCGTGTGATAAACGCACCCCTTTATTTTCACCAATTTGCATCGACTGCTTTAAGGTTTGATACGGATCAGGTTTGCCATCTCCCGCACCTGGAAGCAAAGTCCATATTACGGCACGTGTAGCCTCTGGTGCGCCCCAGAATTTTTCATTGTTTAAACAGGTCATGCCACGTTCAACAATCGCGGCAATATCTTTAGGCACATGCACTGCCCCGCCTGAATTAATATCATTGGTCATGGCTTGCAAGCCACTCAACATCCCCAACATATACACGGTTTGATCAATATCACTGTTCATTTTTGGACAACCTTCGCCCAAAGGTTTTCGGTATTTCTTTTCCCAACGATGCTGAAATAATTGATAGCCTGTGTATTGACGCTGTGCAGCCAAAGCCGCCCAACGCTTTTGCTGAATCCGCGCATCTTGCGCTTCGCCCACTTGCCCTGCTTTTGCTGCACGTAAATAACGCAATTCCGCATCTAAAGCTTTTTCTTCGGCACAAATGCCTGCCGCCGAGTACATCAGTACCGCAATACGGGTTGGGTCTGCGCCCATATCTTTAGTCGCCATAATGGCAGGGGTTAAGGAATTACCAGAATTACCTCTGTACACGACAAAAATAGATAACTCATTGAAATAATGTCATAATAATTG
>ERZ650300.2106-NODE-2106-length-10846-cov-6.708739_pt1 | contig 10846 bp, 7 predicted proteins | sample MGYA00376236_ERZ650300 | MGnify/ENA primary metagenome ERZ650300 (study PRJEB26733, sample SAMN07839303) | wastewater metagenome | biome: urban; feature: wastewater treatment plant; material: waste water | place: USA: North Carolina | collected 2016-04-28 ... | reverse complement strand
AAAACTCCACCACTTGCACTTACATGTGCTCCTACAAATTTCATTTTTTCTCCTAATTTTATATAAAAGTAATTATATTAAAGCAAAATATTTAGATAATATCTTATTATCAAATTTTAATATCCATTCTCATTTTTTAGTGTTTGTGACAAACATTGTGAGATTCAGAATAATTTGATAATGGATTTTTCATAATATAAGTCCCTTTTTTAAATGATTTTATAATAGTTTTTATTAAAATCAATTTTATATATGTATAATAAAAATTGATAATATTAGAAATAACGTTTTAATTATTTAAAGTATTATTTTACTGTATCACTATTTTTAATATCCAAGATTAAATCAAATATTCTTTCAAAATATTTAAAATCATGAACATTAACAAACGAAACACAATCCTTTGCTAATTGATTTTTTGCATCTTCTTTTATTTGTTTTGATATATTTTCTACACAATTTTCAAAAAAACTATCATCAGTTCTTTTATTTAAAGCTGTAAAAAAAGCTGTCTTAAATTTTTCCCCATCATACATGTTTTCTATTGTAAAATCATTATTAGAATTGTCTTTTTTAGGTAACACAAATCCAAAAAATATATCTGATTCTTTCCCGCTATTATCTACAAGCCTTTTATAGTTTCTATCATTTGTTTGTTTAAAATTATTATTATAACCTTCACGTCCTGCTTTATCATTATCAAATATTGCAATTATTTTTTTACCTTTAAAATCAACTCCATTATTAGCCAAACCTAACATCATGTGTTTAATATTTGATTCACCATTCATTTGGAAAATATCAAAATCTAATTCAGGATAATTACTTCTTAATCTTTTAAAAGCTTCTGCAATATGTATTTTATCATGTTTGCCTTCTACAAGTAAAATTAGATTTTTTCTTGATGATAAGAATATAGACTGTTCTTGATAATTCCATATTCCATTAGAAACATGCGAAAAAATATCCTGTTTTTCTTTGTTTTCTATTTTCCCATCTAATACCATATTAATATGCTTTTCTTCAAAACTATGTGTTAAGGTTGGAGAATGTGTAGTTATAATAGTTTCACCAATATTTGAACTTTTAAGTATATCTTTTATTTTTATTTTATTGCCTACATGTATACTAGAATCTACTTCATCCATTAAAAGTAAATCTTCTTCTTTTGCCATAATACTAATAATGCTCTTTAATAAAATTTGTTTTTTTTCACCTTCACTTAAATAAATAGTATTTATACCGTTACTTTCAATCATCAACTTATTAATTTTATTATTTGTACCAATCATACTTAATAACGTTGTAAAAATATTTTTTTCTGATTGTTCACTTTTCTTCAAAGTTTCATATGAAAGATCTTCTTCTTCTCCTAGTTCTGATCTACCAAATAAATTAGATAGAAATTCATTATAAATTGGGGATGTATACCTTTTATTAAAAGTAAACTTTAATACAATACTTGATAGGTCGTTATTTTTTAAAATATTTTGACAAAATATTTTGTGTCCATCATTATTTGATTTTAGTAAAGCAATAAGAGAAATATTCCAAAAAAAACTATCAATATAAATCATTTTTGGTAGCAATCCATTATGTGTATTTTCTGATCTTTTAGATTCTCTGAACTTTACTAAAAAAGGATTATAATATTTTCTTTTTATTCTTTGATCTTCTCCATTATAAATCATATAACAAGTATTTGGCAAATAATCACTTAAATCATTCTCATTGCTCAAATTAAGTCCATATGAATCTGTTACTGAAAAGTGATTTTCTTCTAAAATATATTCAATTAATATGGTTCTGTTATTGATTTCACATTCAATTCGATAATTAAAATCCCACTGTCTTGTATCTATAGTTTTAGATTTATATAAATTAGCAAATATTGCACTAATCGCTTCTAGAATGTTACTTTTACCACTTCCATTGTTACCTATCAATAGTGTAATACCACATTTATCAGTAAAATCTAGTTCAAAATTATTAAGATTTTTAAATCCATCTATCCATAAGTTTTTAAATCGCATATAAGATTCCATTTCAAATTTTTTAACTTAATAGTAATTTTATTTATATTTTCTAAACATTATAAAAAATTCTATTTTTAAAATTAAAAATATTATTTCTTATTAAAATTGATATGTCAACACTTAATATAAAACAGATTTAATAATTTAATTAAACATTTCCAAACGTAACATTTTATATTCAAATCCTGTTAATTTATTAATGGGATTATAATATTAAAGATCCATCTTTACATGTAAGTCTTAACTCTCAAAAATTTAAATTCTTTCAATATTTCATTGAAATCAAAGTTTATTTCTTGTTACATTGTCAATCTTTGATATTATTTTATCAGATTGATACGGAATTCCTAAGACTCCATTTTTATAAAATTTATATCTTCATCCAATTTAAAACTTTATCGTATATAGCTTTTCATTTAATTCGAAAACAATTTCTTTTTTTGTATGTTCTATAATTTTTCTTTTACCATAATCAAACTCTTTATGATGATTAGGACATAAAATAAGTATATTTTCCTTATTCTCATTGCCTTTATCTTTTTTAGGAATAATATGTGCTGCTTCTATATAAAATGAACCATCATTTTTTTTAATTTTCTCATTACATATTTGACATTTAAAGCCTCTTTCTCTTTTTATTATAGAAATTAGAACATTATTTCTTTTATAAACTTTCCCATTTAATATTATAGTTTCACTTTTATTATCTGTAAGATCTGGTATATTATGAATATTTTGTTCTATTTCTTCTTGTTCTATTTGATCGTAGTTTATTTCTTCTTTCAAATAAATTTTATAAATATTTTTTAGAATATCTATTTCTTTCATATGGATATTCTCTTTTTCTAATTCATTTAATTCATCAATTATAATTTCTTTTAAAATGTTCATATCATCATAATACGTGATTCCTATTTGCCCAACTAAACGTTTTCCATCAGTGTATTTTTTATACTTATCTGAATTTAAGTAATATGGAAATCGTAACGATAAATTCTTATCAGCTTTAATATTAGAAAATAAAATATCCTTTTCAAATTTCTTATATGATGTTTCTTTTTTTGTATCAAGAATTCTAACATCAGCATAAATTCCAACAATTTGCCCTAAATTTTTATCTGTGTTCATGGAATAAAATATAAATACTCCTCCATCAGAAAATTTTCTAGGTTTTGCATTATTCATTTCAACATAACCATAAATTTCATTTTTATTATCAATTTTCTTATTAAATTTAAAATTTAATGATTCATGTCCTGGAAACTTTTTGGCATATTTATGATGTGCTTTTGGATTTGCTATAGGTTTTTCCCAACCACTATTATTCCATGATAAATTAGCAATTACAATTGAATTTTTAATCATTTTATAATCTCTCATTATTTTGTATCAAATTGTTTGCTAAAAATTTGTTTAATTAGCAAAAAGTATGTATCTTTGCACCCGATATTTGTAAGTTGTTTAATTTTTAAGAGAGAGAATTATGGTAAAAAGATTGACCATGCTCATGGGGGGGCTTGTTCTTTCAACAGGAATGGCTCTCGCTCAAACTACTGTTACAGGTAAGGTTGTTTCTCAGGAAGATGGTGAGCCGGTGATTGGCGCATCTGTAAGAATTGTAGGAACTAAGACTGGAACAGCGACTGATGTCGATGGTAATTTTACGCTTCCTAATGCCAGCAAGGATGCTGTCTTGGAAATCAGTTACCTCGGCATGCAGACTAAAACAATGAAAGCATCTGCTAAGATGAAGATCATTTTGGCTTCTGATGCAAGAAATCTTGACGAGGTAGTTGTTACTGCCTTGGGTATGAAACGTTCAGAGAAAACTTTGGGTTATGCTGCCAGTACAGCCAACGCTTCTGAGTTGACTGTTGCTAAGTCTGGTTCCCTGATGAGTGGTCTTCAGGGTAAGATGGCTGGTGTGCAGATTTCTGGTGGTGGTGTTACAGGTACCTCTCAGAAAGTCGTAATTCGTGGTATTTCTTCTGTTTCTAGCAACAACCCATTGTATATTGTTGATGGTGTGCCTATCAACAATGACCGTTTGGGTGATAACTCTGTTGACTTTGGTAGTGGTGCAGGCGACATCAACCCAGAGGATATTGAATCGGTAACTGTATTGAAGGGTGCTTCTGCTACCGCTCTTTATGGTTCCCGTGCAGCCAATGGTGTTATCATGATTACTACAAAGAAGCCACAGGGTGACAAGAAGGCTTCTATCACTTACGATGGTTCTTTGACATTTACTGATGTGCTCCGTGTGCCAATGACTCAGAATCTCTTTGGTCAAGGTTGGGGTTCCTGGTCTAATGAGGAGAACGGTTCTTGGGGACCTCGCCTCGATGGTCGTGAGCACTGGTATGGTTCTACCGGTCTTTCTAACGGCGAGACTTTAACCAAGCCTTTTTCTTATGTTAAGAACAATATCCGTGACTTCTATCAGGTAGGTAAGGAATGGAACAACAACGTATCTCTCCGCTATGGTGATGAGAAAGTAGGTATTGTTGCATCTTACGGTAATGTAAGTTCTAATGGTATTACTCCTAATGATGGTGATACATATCATCGTAATACCTTCTCACTCCGTGGTTACGCCAATATCGACAGATTCCATCTGGACATGTCCCTGAACTATGTTCGCAAGGATATGCGCCGTTCTCGTGATATGTATATGGAGTTGCTTCAGGGTGCTTCTGATGTTCGTTTCACAGATATGAAGGATTACAACCTTGAGCGTAACAATGTAGATAACTACTATACATTGTATGCTACCAACCCATATTATATGGTAGATAACTTCTATTCTACTTACCAGGACGACCGTATTTATGGTAAGCTGGAGTTGTCATACGATATTACCAAGGATATCAAGGTAATTGGCCGTTTCGGTGGTGATTATACCAATTATAAGACCGAGCGCATCGAACCACGTATTATTTATACCGAAGGTTCTTATCAGGCAACTGGTAATGGTACAACTGTAGGTAACCAGGGTTACTATTCTAAGTATCGTTCTCAGCGTGGACAGATTGATGCCAGCCTCTTATTGACCGGTAATCATACTTTCGGTGATTTCTCGGTAGGTGCTACCTTGGGTTGGAACTTGAACCAGAGAAACTATGATAATGTAGGTGGTTATAATGAGCAGTTGGATATTCCAGGTTGGAATTCCTTGAGTAATACATCTTCCTATTCGATTACTGATACTGACTCATGGAATAGAAGATTGTTGGGTCTCTTGGGACAGGTTGAATTGGGTTATAAGGATTGGGCTTTCCTGAACCTTTCTGCCCGTAACGACTGGTCTTCTACTCTTCCTATGGGTGATAACAGCTTCTTCTATGGCGGTGCCAATGTGTCTGTGCTTCTGAATCAGGCTATTCCTGCTTTGAAGAATGTCAAGCAAATCGACTTGTTGAAGGTTCGTGCAGCTATAGGTCAGACAGGTAATGATGCTGATGTATATATGACTAATTCATATTATCGTCCATTCCAGTCTTATTATACATATTTGCCAATTTCCGGTGTTTCTGGTTTGACAGAGTATAACCGTTTGCCAAATAAGTCATTGAAGCCTGAGATTACAACTGAGTATGAGCTTGGTTTGAGCGGTACATTCTTTGGCAACCGTTTGAGCTTCGATGTGGCTTACTATGATCGTACAACCAAAAATCAGATTATCTCTGCTACTTTGGCTCCTGAGACAGGTTATACTTCTAACACCCGTAATGTAGGTAAACTTCAGAACAAGGGTATTGAGGCGATGGTTAATTTTACTCCTATCCGTACTAAGGATTGGGAGTGGAGTGTAGGTGCTACATACGCTAAGAACTGGAGTAAGGTGAAGGAACTTTGGGATGGTCTTGATGAATATACCATTCCTGTAGGTACTACAAGTACTGGTTTGTATTCTTCTATGCGTGGTGTATCTTACGTATTGAAGGTTGGTGAGCCTATCGGTATCTTCAAGTTGCCAGCAACACAGAAGGTAACAGATAAAAACAGTCCATATTATGGTTATAGAATCGTAAATGGTAATGGTTTCTTGCAGTCTAGTACTACAGATTATGATTATCTCGGTTCTTCTCAGCCAGATTTCGTAATGGGCTTCACCACACATCTGAAGTGGAAGAACTTGAGTCTTGCTGCAACGGGCGACTGGCATAAGGGTGGATTGATGTATTCTGAGACATCTTATATTACTCACTTCAATGGTAACTCTACAGAGACCGTATTCAATGAGCGTGATGCTTTTGTTTATCCTCATTCTGTAAAGATTGTTGGTGGAGAGTATGTTGAGAATAATATTCCTGTAGCTTCCAACTATATGAATTATGTTCAGGGTAACTATAGCTACAACCCGGAGGTGCGTCGTGATTTCGTTGTAAGCCGTTCTTACTTCAAACTCCGTGAGTTGGCTTTGACATACGATTTCCCTAAGACAATCACAAGTGCATTGAAGATGCAGAAGTTGTCTTTGAGTCTCGTTGGCCACAACTTGTTGCTCATCACTCCAAAGCATCAGAATTATATCGACCCTGAGTCTTCTAACTTTGGTAATGATATCAGTTCTGAGTTTGGTGAGACTATGGGTTCTGTGTCAACTCGCAACTATGGTATTAACTTGAAGGTTGTATTTTAATTAAAGGAGATTTCTTATATGAAAAGATATAAATTTTTAAGCGCAGCATTGCTGGGAGCCCTCTTGACAATGGGTACTGTTACTTCTTGTAGCGATTCCGGTTATTTGGATATCAACTACAACCCAAACTATCCTTCTACAGCTTCCTACAAGCAGTTGCTTCCGGCTGCCGAAGGTTCTATCGTAGCTGTCAGTGGTCTTTATCAGCAAATTACTGGTGACTTTTGGTGCCAGTATGTAACACAGGGTAATAGTACAAACCAGTATAATACATTGTCTAATTATGCTGTAACAACATCAGGTTCTATTCCTCCTGTTACTACGATTTGGCAGAATACATATGCCAACAGTCTGGAAGATTTAAAGCTGGCTTTGGCTTCTGCTGAAGAAAGTAAGGCTTGGAACTATTGGATGGTTGCCAAGATTCTTCAGGCCTATAATTTCTTGGTATTGACTGATACTTATGGTGATATTCCGTTTACAGGTGCTCTTGATGTCGAAAACAATCCACATGCTGCATTTGATGATAGCAAAACCGTAGTATATCCGGGTATTCTGGAGATGCTGGATGCTGCCATTGCCAAACTCGATGATGCTAAAGCTGCAGAAAAAGCTTCACCTTTAGGAACTGCTGACTGTTTCTTGGGAGGCAGTATGGATAGCTGGGCAGGCTTTGCAAAGAGTTTGAAGTTGAAGATGTATCTCAAAGACTTCGATGCTCATAAATCTGATATTCAGGCTTTACTTAGTGCAGGTGGTCTTTTGGAGCAGGATTGTGCTTGGGTAAATTGGGAAGATGGCGCTAATAAGGGTAATCCTCTTTATGAATTTAATATCCGTCAGTTGAATACTACTGAGAATATTCGTGCTTGTCATACTTTCTTGGAGTATCTTTTGGATAAGAAGGATCCTCGTATCATCAAGTTGTATGAGGTAACTGCTAATGCCAAAAAAACTCTCGGCTATTCTTCTGATGAGGAACTGGTTGCTCACATGGATGAATGCTACGAGGGCCTTCCTTGCGGAGATAAGCCAACTACTGATGAAACTACAGATGGTGGTATTGGAATCTCTAAGTCTTCTCGTATGAAACAGGCTTATGATGATGCTGTCTATCTGATGAACGAGGCTGAATGCGAATTGATGATTGCTGAGGCTTATGCTCGTTTGGGTAATGCTGAAAAGGCTGAGGAATATTATAATAAGGGTGTTCTTGCCGGCTTCAGCCGTTGGGGATTTGATGGTACAGCATTCGTTGATGGTGCTTACAAGTTCGATAAGGCCGATATGCTTCATAGTATCGCCATGCAGTATTGGGTAACTTATGCTGGAGCGAATGCTTATGATGGCTGGATGACCCGTAACCGTTTGGGTATTCCTGAGGTGCAGGCTAATATTACTGTTCGTAAATCAACAACTGCTTTGCAGCGTGAATTGTCTGATGGTTATGTGTTAGGCAATTTGGTTGATCCAGGTGCTAGCAATATGAATGCCGGTGAGTATCCTATGCGATTGCTTTATCCTACAGCTACTACATTGTATAACTCTGCTGCTGCCAAGTATGTAGAAGAGAATGGAAACTCGCTGACCAAGAAACTTTGGTGGGAGAAGTAATGATTATTAATGTAATAAACGAAAAGTCATGAAGAAAATATTATATTTTTTGAGCTTTGTTTTCGTAGCATTGTTTACTGCATGCTCTGAGGGAGACGATTTCGATATCGATTATACTCCTATTGCTCCTGTTGGTGGTGAGTATAGAATCAATGTGGAGAGAGGTTATGATGCTTCTAAGACAGATGCAGAGTATTGGGCTTCTAATCCAACAGATGCTGAATTCATCTTTAAGACTGATGGTACAGGAACCACTTCGGGTGTTCTCTATGCCTATCTCAGCAATACTACCGATTATGATAAGGATAAGGCATGGATTCGTGTAGGCTCAACTGCCTCTAAGGCAGCTTACGCCATCAATGCTAAGGTATCTATTGATATGAGTGCTTATACTTTCGGTGGTGAGAATGTGGATGATTTCATTGGTAACTCTGCTACAGCTACCGACAAGGTAACTGTTAGCGGTAAGTGTGGTCACAATACTTATACTACTGTATCTGGTACTGTGACAGATGAAATCAGTTTCACCTATTCCCGTTCTGACCAGCCTGGATATCATTACAGAGTAACAGGATTTAAGTCTACGGGTTGGGCTGAGGATAACAAGTAATATACTTTTGCTATACATGAATTATTCCTAGATGATGTTTCTAATGATATTGTCTAGGAATAATATTAAAGATATAAGGCAAAGTGATTTGCCTCGTTGTTGACAAAGTCAACACTTATATCTCTCTCGTCTTGGGGACTGGCGGTGGCCAGTCCCCTTTTTGAATTTATAAGAGAGATTTCTTGGTTAATGAGGGTGTGTCATAAGTCTGGATAATAGTTGGTGTATAACAGTTGGCTACCGCATGCACAACAGGTGTTGTGCATGCGCATATCAGCTGTTATGCAAGCGCACAACAGCTGTTGTGCGACCGAAGATACTGACTGTCTCAACAACATATCCTATCTCTTCCAACAACTTATTCTGTCTCTTCCAACAACATATCCTATCTCTTCAAGCAACATATTCTATCTCTTTCAACAAATAGAAGAGGGTGAATCATAAACTTATGACACATCCTTCAATTTGACTTGAATAGAACGCAAATCAGCGTTTTACATGGTAAAGGTCTTGAAAATCCCTCACTCTGAGGAATTTCCGAACGCATATCAAGGCTAAGCCTATCTACAACCTTTGCACCCCACTTGTATTGTTTCTGCTTCTCGCAAATGTCCTCGCCCAAACTCCAGTAGAATTTGAGCATTTCCGTATTCACTTTGACAGCAGCTTTTAGTTGTGCCATGCGGAAACGTTTCTTCAGGTCAGACAATCACTTCACATAGTTCTTGTCTGCCATGAAGGAGTCGCTATTCACGAACTGCGGTATATTATCTTTATTTTTCATATCATTACCTTTTTTGAAATCCTTAGTTTCCTTTATATCAGAAAGTGTTGCTTCAATGTCTTCTATTGTAGGCAACTGGCTCTGTATGTTTTCAGGCATGAGCTTAGACATCCTTCTTGTAATTGTGCAACAAGTTATTGCACATTTACTTCGTCTAATTTGGCAACAGCTTGTTGTCAAATTGTAAGTTGCTCATTATAAAACTGATACCATTGTCTGATATACTTCAAGTTTCTGTATGAAAGCCCTTTCATATCTGGGAACTCTGCCACAACTTGTGGAAAGTTTACTCTAACAATCCCAACTCTTTCAGATAGCCCTCAATCTCCTTGTCAAGGTCAGCACGTTTGGCCTCCAGGTCCTTGATTGCCACGTAGTTTGTTTGCAACTTCTCAAAGTTTGTCAAGAAATTTCTGTTGTAATTCTTCGCTCATATCGTTATTTCTTTTTTATATTCAATGATTCACTGACATTGATATATTTTTCGTCTTTATCTGTTATATACTGATGGCTGTACTTTCCTTTTCCCTCATTTAGGATTATTACACCATTCCAAAAGGATGTCGGACTTATGGCATAGCTTGGGTCTAAACAGAATATTTTCTTGACACCGTCTTTTTGTTCTTCATACCCAATAGCAAGTACAGCATGAGCGCCACCTTTAAAAGACAGAGCGGTAATCAAAGGCGTGTCGCTATCTATTGCAGTCCTAAGTTCTTCTACAAAAGAAGTTTGGTCTGATAAAGATGCTGTATATTGAAGAGGCGAAGATGTAACCTCTTTAGCAAAAGAATGGGATAGCTTTTCTTTTATTTCGGAAAAATAAAATCCATCACGGCACAGTCCTTCTGTCACAAAGAACTCTTTGAAAAGTCTCCCTTTTGCGGTATTTCCCTTAAATGTTGTTTTCAAGTTGACAACTTGATTACGAGTAAGAACCTTTAGTATGAGCAGGTTCATCATCATGGAATATACGGCACAAGCCCCATCCATTTCTCCTTGTTGTAAATGGACAGGTTGCCACTTGCGGTTAAATACGCTAACACCCGAAGCCGTTATATCTAAATCTTTAATAATCTTAATCATTGTCACTTTGTTATTCCCAACTGCCAAGACTCTCGGTAGATATAGACCTTGACTTTACTGTGGATTGCGAC
>ERZ650300.2105-NODE-2105-length-10847-cov-6.109896_pt1 | contig 10847 bp, 8 predicted proteins | sample MGYA00376236_ERZ650300 | MGnify/ENA primary metagenome ERZ650300 (study PRJEB26733, sample SAMN07839303) | wastewater metagenome | biome: urban; feature: wastewater treatment plant; material: waste water | place: USA: North Carolina | collected 2016-04-28 ... | reverse complement strand
TCGGCATCGGCTCACCCCGCGCCTCCTTGGAGAGCAACTTCGCCCTGCGCGAACTGGTGGGGGCCGCCAACTTCTACTCCGGGGTCGAGCAGAGCGAATGGAAATGCCTGCAGAAGATGCTGGACATTCTGGAGCACGGCGGCGTGCGTACTCCCAGCCTGCGCGACATGGAAGAGGCCGACGCCGTGCTGGTGCTCGGGGAAGATGTCACCCAGACCGCCGCCCGCATCGCCCTGGCCCTGCGCCAGGCGGTGAAAGGCAAGGGGCGCGACATTGCCCGCAAGCTGAAGGTGGATCTCTGGCAGGTCGCTGCCGTGCAGACCCTGGCCCAGAACCAGCGCTACCCCTTGCTCATCACCAGTCTGGATGCCACCCGCCTGGATGACGTGGCGAGCAGCACCCTGCACGCCCCCCACGCGGATCAGGCGCGCCTCGGGTTTGCCATCGCCCACCTGCTGGACGCCAGTGCACCTGCACCAACGGATCTCTCCCCCGAACAGCAGGCCCTCGCCGCCCAATGGGCCGACCTGCTTGGCAACGCCAAAAAGCCCCTCATCATCGCAGGCAATGGTGCCCGCAACGAGGCGCTGATCGAAGCGGCCAGCAACATCGCCCGCGCCCTCAAGGGCCGTGGCCAGGCCGCGGAGCTTGCCCTGGTGGCTCAGGAAGCCAACAGCCTGGGGCTGGCCATGCTGGCCCGGCATGCCGCCCCGCTGGAGGCAGCCCTCGAGCGCATGGAAGGGGAAGAGAGGCTTGCCCTGGTCGTTCTTGAGAACGACCTCTACCGCCGAGCCCCCCGCAGCCGGCTGGACGCCGCTCTGGATCGCCTGCAACATCTACTGGTCATCGACCATCAGGAGACGGCCACCGCGAAGAAGGCGGATTTGGTGCTACCTGCCGCCAGTTTTGCCGAAGGCGATGGCACCCTGGTGAACATGGAAGGCCGCGCCCAGCGCTTCTTCCAGGTCTATGCTCCCGCCTTCTACAACGCCGATATCCAGGTGCGCGAGAGCTGGCGCTGGCTGGATGCCCTGCAAGGGAGCCAGCAACCGCGTTCGGTTCGCTGGAGCACCTTCGACGATGTGAGTCGCGATTGTGCCGCCAGCGCCCCGCTGCTCACCACCATGGGTGAAGCTGCACCCAACGCCGGCCTGCGCATTCGCGGCATGAAGCTCGCCCGGGAGCCGCACCGCTACAGTGGTCGCACCTCCATGCTGGCGAACCAGAACGTGAGCGAGCCCAGAGTCGCCCAGGATCCCGATTCGCCGTTCGCCTTCTCCATGGAAGGCTACGCCGGTGCCCGCCAGCCCCTCTCCCAGGTACCGTTTGCCTGGGCGCCGGGCTGGAACTCCCCCTCCGCCTGGAACAAGTTCCAGGACGAGGTGGGTGGCAACCTGCGTGCCGGGGATCCCGGTCGCCGCCTGCTGGAGCCGGGCGAAGGCAACCTGGGCTGGTTTGGCGCCATCCCGGCTCCCTTCCAGCCCGCCGCATCCCTGCAGGTGGTGAGCTATGACCAGCTGTTCGGTGGCGAGGAGCTCTCCGCCAGAAGCCCGGTCATCCAGGCTCGCATGGGGGAACCCACCCTGGTACTGAACCCGGCGGATGCCGCGCGCCTGGCACTATCCCCTGACGCACTGGTGGCCTTCTCCTGGGGTGGCAACCACTGGCGCCTGCGTCTTCGCCTGAGCGATGCGCTGGCTCCGGGCCTGGCAGGGTTGCCACTCGGGGTGAACGGCCTGCCGACCGCCCTGCACCACGCCCTGATCGATAACCTGCAGGAGGTCATCGCATGAGCGACTCTCTGATGGATCTGCTGATCGAGGTCGGCAAGGCCCTGGTCGTGCTCGTGGGGATCGTGGGGGCTGGCGCCTTCATGAGCTTCATCGAGCGCCGCCTGCTGGCACTGTGGCAGGACCGTTACGGCCCCAACCGGGTTGGCCCCTTCGGCCTGCTGCAACTGGCGGCCGACATGGTCAAGATGTTCTTCAAGGAGGACTGGATCCCGCCCTTCGCCGATCGCCGGATCTTCGTGCTGGCCCCCATCATCGCCTTCACCGCCTTCATCCTGGCGTTTGCGGTGGTGCCCATCACCCCCACCTGGGGCGTGGCGGATCTCAACGTGGGGCTGCTCTATATCCTGGCGATCGCCGGGCTGGCGGTCTATGCCGTGCTGTTCGCCGGCTGGTCGAGCAACAACAAGTACTCCCTGCTCGGCAGCCTGCGCGCCTCGGCCCAGACCCTCTCCTACGAGGTGTTCCTTGGCCTCTCGCTCATGGGCATCGTCATCCAGACCGGCAGCTTCAACCTGCGTGACATCGTCGAGGCCCAGGCCGGCATGTGGAACGTGATCCCCCAGATCCTGGGCTTCGTCACCTTCCTGTTTGCCGGGGTCGCCGTCACCCACCGCCACCCGTTTGACCAGCCGGAGGCCGAGCAGGAGCTCGCCGACGGCTATCACATCGAGTACGCGGGCATGAAGTGGGGTCTCTTCTTCGTGGGGGAGTACATCGGCATCGTGCTGATCTCTTCCCTCATCGTGACCCTCTTCTTCGGTGGCTGGCACGGCCCCTGGCTGCCGCCCTTCATCTGGTTCGCCCTGAAGACCGCCTGTTTCATGGTGTTCTTCATCCTGCTGCGGGCCTCCCTGCCCCGCCCGCGCTTCGACCAGGTGATGTCCTTTGGCTGGAAAGTGTGCCTGCCCCTGACCCTGCTCAACATGCTGGTCACCGCTGCCGTGGTGCTGATGAATGCGTGAGCAAAACGAGATGGACATGACGATGATTCGGCCGTCTGCGGCAAGGAAACGCCCAGACGCCAGTGCTGATAAATGTGCAGTGAGGCACCTATGAAAATTACGAGCATTATCAAGGGTGTTGGCACCCAACTGCGCAGTCTGGGGATGGTCTTCTCCCATGCCTGGCGCCCCCGCGAGACCCTGAGCTACCCGGAGCAGCAGGTCTATGCCGCGCCCCGTTTCCGTGGCCGCATCGTGTTGACCCGGGATCCGGACGGTGACGAGCGCTGCGTGGCGTGCAACCTGTGCGCCGTGGCCTGCCCGGTCGGCTGCATCTCGCTGCAAAAAGCGGAGCGGGACGACGGTCGCTGGTACCCGGAGTTCTTCCGCATCAACTTCTCCCGCTGCATCTTCTGCGGCCTGTGTGAAGAGGCCTGCCCCACCACCGCCATCCAGCTGACGCCGGATTTCGAGATGGGGGAGTATCGTCGCCAGGATCTGGTGTACGAGAAGGAAGATCTGCTGATAAGCGGCCCCGGCAAATACCCGGACTACAACTTCTACCGCATGAGCGGGATGGCCATCGACGGCAAACCCAAAGGGGATGCCGAGAACGAAGCCAAGCCCATCGATGTCAAGAGCCTGCTGCCCTAGGAGTCAATCATGGAACTGGCATTCTATGCCGCGGCCCTGGTCGCCGTTTACAGCACGCTGCGGGTGATCAGCACCAGCAACCCCATGCATGCGCTGCTCAATCTCATCATCTCCCTCATCGCCGTGGCCATGATCTTCTTCTGCCTGGGAGCCTCCTTCGCAGGCGCCCTGCAGGTGATCGTCTACGCCGGCGCCATCATGGTGCTGTTCGTGTTCGTGGTGATGATGCTGAACCTGGGGAGCGCCCAGGATCAGGAGAAGAAGTGGCTCACCCCCATGACCTGGGGTGGCCCGGCCCTGCTCTCCCTCATTTTGCTGGGCTTTCTGGCCCACGGCATTCTCGGCGTGACCGGCGGTGAACTGGGTCTGACCGAGGTCAGCGCCAAGGAAGTCGGTATCGCCCTGTTCGGCCCCTATGTGCTGGCGGTGGAGCTCGCCTCCATCCTGCTGCTGGCGGGTCTGGTCACCGCCTATCACCTTGGCCGTGAAGACAAGAGCGGGGAAGTGCTTTCCGTCCCCAAACCCACCGCTCGCCCATCCCAGGAAGGAGGTCAGCAATGAGTGGTATCCCCATGGAGCACGGCTTGCTGCTCGCGGCAATCCTGTTCTGCATCGGTTTGTGCGGTCTGCTGATCCGCCGCAACCTGCTGTTTATCCTCATGAGTATCGAAATCATGATGAACGCGTCCGCCCTGGCGTTCGTGGTGGCGGGTAGCCGCTGGGCCCAGGCCGACGGCCAGATCATGTACATACTGGTGATTTCTCTGGCGGCAGCGGAGGCCAGTATCGGCCTCGCCCTGTTACTGCTGCTCTATCGTCGTTACCACACCCTGAACGTGGACACTGTGAGCGAGATGCGCGGATGAGCCTCCTATATCTGACTTTCCTGTTCCCGCTGCTGGGATGGCTGCTGCTGGCCTTCTCCCTCGGCCGCCTCGGCGAGCGCACCTCGGCGCTCATCGGTGTCGGCAGCATCGGTCTCTCGGCCCTCACTACCCTGTGGGTCGGCATCGATTTTCTCAATACCATGCCGGAAGGCGGCGTCTATACCCAGACCCTGTGGCAGTGGATGACGGTGGGCGAGTTCCAGCCCGCCTTCCGTCTCTCCCTGGATGGGCTGTCGCTGACCATGCTGGGGGTCGTGACCGGGGTGGGCTTCTTCATCCACCTGTTCGCCTCCTGGTACATGCGCGGGGAAGAGGGCTATTCCCGCTTCTTCACCTACACCAACCTCTTCATCGCCAGCATGGTGTTCCTGGTGCTGGCCGATGATCTGCTGTTCGTCTACCTCGGCTGGGAAGGGGTGGGGCTGTGCAGCTACCTGCTGATCGGCTTCTACTACCGCAACCCGGCCAATGGCGCCGCCGCCCTCAAGGCGTTCGTGGTGACCCGGGTCGGCGACGTCTTCCTCGCCATCGGGCTCTTCGTGCTCTACCGCGAGCTCGGCACCCTCAACATCCACGAGCTGCTGGTGCGCGCCCCAGTGGTCTTTGCCGAGGGCTCCCCTGCCCTGTCGTTCGCCTGCCTGATGCTGCTCGGCGGCGCGGTCGGCAAATCCGCCCAGCTGCCCCTGCAGACCTGGCTGGCGGACGCCATGGCGGGCCCGACCCCGGTCTCGGCACTGATCCACGCGGCCACCATGGTGACCGCCGGTGTCTACCTCATCGCCCGCACCCACGGCCTCTTCCTGCTGGCCCCGGAGATCCTCCATCTGGTGGCGCTGGTCGGTGCCATCACCCTGGTGCTGGCCGGTTTTGCCGCCCTGGTGCAGACCGACATCAAGCGGATCCTGGCTTACTCCACCATGAGCCAGATAGGCTACATGTTCCTGGCCCTGGGGGTCGGTGCCTGGGAAGGGGCCATCTTCCACCTGATGACCCACGCCTTCTTCAAGGCGCTCTTGTTCCTCTCCGCCGGGGCCGTCATAGTCGCGACCCACCACGAGCAGAACATCTTCAAGATGGGGGGCCTGCGCAAGAGTCTGCCGCTGGTCTATGCCTGCTTCCTGGTGGGGGGCTCGGCCCTGGCCGCGCTGCCGCTGGTGACCGCCGGTTTCTACAGTAAGGACGCCATCCTCTGGCAGGTGCAGGCCAGTGGCCAGAGCGCCCTGCTGTGGGCCGGTCTGGGGGGGGCTTTCCTGACCTCCCTCTACACCTTCCGCCTCATCTTCATCGCCTTCCACGGCAAGGCGCAGACGCAGGCCCACGCCGGCCACGGCCTGGCCCACCAGCTGCCGCTGCTGGTGCTGCTGGTGCTCTCCACCGGGGTGGGTGCATTGATAGTGCCGCCGCTCGCCGGAGTACTGCCGGCAGGCCCCGGGGATCACATCGAAGAGGGACGCCATGGCCTCGAGATCCTCTCCGGCGTCATCGCCGTGGCAGGCATTGCGCTGGCCGCCTTCCTCTTCCTCGGCGAACGTCGCCTGGCGAAGGGGATCGCCGAGAGTGCACCGGGGCGGGCTCTGTCCACCCTCTGGTTCAATGCCTGGGGCTTTGACTGGCTTTATGACCTGATTTGGGTCAAGCCCTACCTGCTGGCGACTCGCCTGCTCGGCAAGGATCCGCTGGACAGGATGATGAACCTGCCCGCCGTGCTGGCCCAGGGGGGGCATCAGCTGCTGGCCTGGACCGTCTCCGGCAAGTTGCGCTGGTACGCAGCCTCCATGGGGATGGGCGCCGCCCTGATCCTGGCCCTGCTGCTGCTCGGCTGATCCATGAGCCCAATATTGTGTGGCAGGCTCAGCGCCTGCCCGACTAGAACCTAGATGAGAGCTGATATCGTGACCTTACTCTGGATCTTGCTAATTCCCTTCATCGGCGGCTTGCTCTGCTGGCAGATGGAGCGGCTCGGCGGACAGTTTGTCCGCTGGGTGGCCCTCGCCTCCATGAGCGCCTGTCTGGTGCTCTCCAGCGCCATCTGGCTCGGTGGTGACTTCACCCTCGCCAACCCCGGCCTCCCCGTCTGGGCAGCCGAGTGGCAACAACCCTGGATCCCCCGCTTCGGCATCTCATTGCACCTGGCGGTAGACGGCTTGTCCCTCCTGATGGTGATGCTCACCAGCTTCATCGGCGTGCTGGCCATCCTCTGTTCCTGGAAGGAAATCGTGCAGCGCATCGGCTTCTTCCACCTCAACCTGCTGTGGATCCTGGGGGGCGTGCTCGGCGTCTTCATGGCGGTGGATCTGTTCCTCTTCTTCTTCTTCTGGGAGATGATGCTGGTGCCGATGTACTTCCTGATCGCGCTCTGGGGCCACTCGGTCACCGATGGCAAGTCGCGCATCAACGCCGCCACCAAGTTCTTCATCTACACCCAGGCGAGCGGCCTCATCATGCTGGTGGCCATCCTGGGCCTGGTACTGACCCACCACGCCGCCACCGGTGTCTTCACCTTCAACTATCAGGAACTGCTCAACACCCCCATGAGCAGCACGGTACAGTGGCTGCTGATGCTGGGCTTCTTCATCGCCTTCGCGGTCAAGATGCCCCTGGTGCCGCTCCATGGCTGGCTCCCTGATGCCCACAGCCAGGCGCCCACCGCAGGCTCCGTGGACTTGGCGGGCATCTTGCTGAAAACCGCGGCCTACGGCCTGCTGCGCTTCACTCTGCCGCTTTTCCCCGAGGCGTCCGCCGAGTTTGCCCCCTACGCCATGGTGCTCGGCCTCATCGGCATCGTCTATGGCGCCCTGCTGGCCTTTGCCCAGACTGATATCAAGCGGCTGGTTGCCTACACCAGCATCTCCCACATGGGCTTCGTGATGATCGCCATTTACTCCGGCAGCGAGCTCGCCCTGCAAGGGGCAGTGGTACAGATGATTGCCCACGGGCTCTCGGCCGCCGGCCTCTTCATCCTGTGCGGCCAGCTCTACGAGCGCCTGCACACCCGGGATCTGCGCCAGATGGGCGGTCTCTGGGGACGGCTGCGCTACCTGCCCGGCGTGATGCTGTTCTTCTCCGTTGCATCCCTCGGGATGCCGGGGACCGGCAACTTCGTCGGCGAGTTCCTGATCCTCATCGGCAGCTTCCAGGTGGCCCCCGTCATCACCGTCATCGCCACCTTCGGGCTGGTGCTGGCCTCGGTCTACTCCCTCATCATGCTGCAGCGGGCCTGCTTCGGGACGCCCCGGGAGGAGAGCATGCTCAAGGGGCTGGATACCCGGGAACTGACCATGATGCTGACCATCGCCGGCCTCTTGGTGCTGCTCGGTCTCTATCCCCAGCCGGTGCTCGACACCGCCAGCAGCAGCCTCCTGAGCGTGCTGCACTGGTACGCGCTGCCGGGCACGGGGGCGCTGCAATGATGCTTTCTCTTTCGCCTTCCTTGTCCATGTCGGGAGCACTGTCATGACGTTTACTGTTTCTCAACTGCTGGCCCTGCTGCCCCTGTTGCTGACCACGGGGGCCATGGTGGCCCTGATGCTGGCCATCGCCTGGAAGCGCTGCGATGACACCGCCTTCGTGGTGACCATCACAGGCCTCAACCTGGCGCTCTTCTCCCTGCCCATCGTCATGGCGCAAGGGGATCAGGGGGTCACTCCCCTGCTGCAAGTGGACAGCTATGCGGTCTTCTACATGGGGCTGGTGCTCATCGGCGCCCTGGCCACCTGCACCTTCGGTCGCACCTGGCTCAAGGGCTATCCGGACAACCGGGAAGAGTTCTACCTGCTGCTGCTCATCGCCACCGCCGGTGGTCTGGTGCTGGCGGCCTCCCGTCACCTCGCCTCGCTCTTCATCGGGATCGAGATGCTGACCCTGCCCATGTTCGGTCTGGTGGGGTATGCCTATCGCGAGCGGCGCTCGCTGGAAGCCAGCATCAAGTACATGGTGCTCTCCGCCAGTGCCACCGCCTTCCTGCTGTTCGGCATGGCACTGCTCTACGCCCAGGCCGGAAGCCTGAGCTTCAGCGATCTCGGTGTGACCCTGGCCCAGAGCCCGGCTCACCATCCGCTGCTGATGGGGGGCTTTGGCCTGATGCTGGTGGGCTTTGCGTTCAAGTTGTCGCTCGCCCCCTTCCACCTCTGGACCCCGGATGTCTATGAGGGCGCCCCGGCGCCTGTGGCCACCTTCCTCGCCACCGTGAGCAAGATAGCCGTGTTCTGCGTGCTGCTGCGCTTCTACCTGGCGGTGCCGGCCACCTCGGATCCCATGATCCACTGGCTGCTGGCGGCCATGGCAGTCATCTCCATCGTGGTCGGCAACCTCCTGGCGCTGATCCAGACCAACATCAAGCGGATGATGGGTTACTCCTCCATCTCCCACTTCGGCTACCTGCTGGCGGTGATAGTGGCGAGCCGCCTCGGCCAGATGCCGGTGGAAGCGGCCGGTGTCTACCTGCTGATGTACCTGTTCACCAGCCTGGGGGCCTTCGGCGTCATCAGCATGATGTCCAGCCCCTATCGCGGCAAGGATGCGGACTCCCTGCACAGTTATCGCGGTCTGTTCTGGAAGCGCCCCTATCTGACGGCGGTGATGACGGTGATGATGCTCTCCCTCGCGGGTATCCCCATGACGCTGGGCTTCATCGGCAAGTTCTACCTCATCGGCGTCACCGTCGATGCCAAGCTGTGGTGGCTCAGTGGCGCCATCGTGCTCGGCAGTGCCCTGGGGCTCTACTACTACCTGCGGGTCATGGTCACCCTCTACCTGCGGGAACCCGGCATGCAGCTGCGCGATGCCAAGGCCGACTGGGCCTTCTCCTCCGGGGGCCTGGTGGTGCTGCTCTCCGCCATTCTGGTGGTATTGCTCGGCATCTACCCCCAGCCCGTCATCAGCCTGGTGCAGGGCTTCCAACACGTGGTGCTGCGCTAGCCTCAGGTTCAGCTCACACAGCAAAACCGGCCTCCGTGGCCGGTTTTTTTATGTCCGCCAAGGCCCGCTCCGGCTTGCCCGTCTGGCTGGCGATACCAGATCGGTCCCCTCAATCCATGCCATATCCTCCAGCAAGCGGCTGGCGGAGCAGCGAGCTGAAGACGGCCTTGCCCCCATCGTGCTCGTCTCCTCCTGCCCTCCCCATTCTCAGACCCATGCCCATAAAAAAACCGGCCACTGGGGCCGGTTTTTGGTTTCTTGCTGGCGCTTAACCCAGGCGAACCCGAGCATTGCGGAACATGCGCATCCAGGCGCCATCCTCGCCCCAGTTGTCCGGGTGCCAGGAGTTGGCCACGGTGCGGAACACCCGCTCCGGGTGCGGCATCATGATGGTGGCGCGGCCGTCCGTGGTGGTGACCGCAGTGATGCCCGCCGGTGCCCCGTTCGGGTTGGCCGGGTACTGCTCGGTGACCTGACCCCGGTTGTCCACGAAACGCAGCCCCACCAGGCCGCTGGCTTGCAGCGCCGCCATCAACAACCAGGGGTCGTTGCGCACGTGTAGCAGCTCACGCCCGTACAGCGTGGGGGCTGCCAGGGGCTGGAAATCCAGCGTCAGCAGCGCGCTGGTGCGTTGTCCTGGCGCGCCCGCGCTTTGCAGCAGCAAGGCCCAGCTGCCGGTCTGCAGTGCCTGGGCCTTACCGGCAAAAGCCGCATTCAATGGCCCACTCAGAGGGCTGGCTTGTGCGCTGGCGGCGGCGTCGCTGGCGGGGGGCGTGGGCTGCTGTGCCAGCCAGCTGGCAGGTACGCGCAGTGTGGCGGTGAAGCTGCGCGCGCCCTGCTCTGTCTGTACCACCCCTTGGCGTACCAGCCAGGTCAGTAAGGCCGGCATACCGGGGGCGGCTTCTTGCCCCTCCAGCTGTGCCAGCAAAGGGGTGGGCCAGGGCTGGGCCACTTGCACACGCTGTGGCCACAGTGGTGAGGTGAGCTGCTGTACCAGTTGCTGTACCAGATGGCGCAGTGGTGCCGGCACAGGCCCGGTGGGCCAGACGGGCAGTGCCGGGATGTGCCCTGGTCGAGACGGCGTCTGAGCGGTGGGCTGGTGGGAGTCGGCGCCCTCAGGTAAGGGCAGGGACGATGGCGTGCCAGGCGCTGCGCGCGGTACAAGCGCTCCTGCCCCCCCTTGCATGGCCTGCCCGGCCTGTGGCCGCTGTTGTGCCGATTCCAGCAGACTTTGCCTTGCCTGCTCCGACACACTCACCTGTTCGCGCGGTGCCGGGCTTGCACCCAAAGGAAGGGGTGGTGGTGCCGGTGGTAGCAGGCTTGGCGTGGGTACAGGTGGAACGCTGGCGGTGGCCGTCGTGCTGCTGGGTGGGGCCATGGGTGCAGGTGCCGCAGCCTCTTTGCCTAGGCCCAACAGAGCGTTTTGGCGCTGCAAAGCGGCTTCGGCCAATTTTTGGGCGAGGTTGGGAGGCGGGCCAGCCAAGGGGTCAAGAGGGGTGGACATGGGACAGCAAGATGGGCCAAGGTGGTGAGCGGCCATTGTGCAGACCCTGCATGGTGCCGACCAGTAGGCACAGGCGGTATCATCCGCGCCCTGTGGCTGCCCGTAGCTCAACTGGATAGAGCAATTGCCTTCTAAGCAATAGGTCGGGGGT
>ERZ650300.2102-NODE-2102-length-10848-cov-19.576392_pt1 | contig 10848 bp, 12 predicted proteins | sample MGYA00376236_ERZ650300 | MGnify/ENA primary metagenome ERZ650300 (study PRJEB26733, sample SAMN07839303) | wastewater metagenome | biome: urban; feature: wastewater treatment plant; material: waste water | place: USA: North Carolina | collected 2016-04-28 ... | reverse complement strand
GGCTGAGCGAGCTCCCCAGGCTGCTTTCGCTGTGCGTGGCCACCAGCTTGCCGGTGATGAGCAGACCCCAGGTGGCGGCGTTGACGAACAGCGAGGGGCTTTTGCCCAGGTGCGAATCCCACTGGCCATTGCTGATCTTGTCGCGGATGAGCGCATCGCGCGTAGCTTTGTCGGGAATGCGCAGCAGTGCCTCGGCCAGGCACATCAGCGCCACGCCTTCTTGGGATGACAGTGAAAACTCCTGCAGCAGCCCCTGCACCAGGCCGGCACGACCAGCGCTGGCCTTGCGCTCGCGCAGCGACTTGGCAATGCGCAGCGCCAGTTGTTGCGACGCCGTGGCCAGCTCTTGCGGCAGGCGGGCCTGGGCCAGCAGGGGGGCCAGGGCTTCGGGCTCGGGGCGGCGATACGCGGCGGTAATGTGCGCGCGCAGCGGGTTGGTGAGCGGGGTGCGGGGCGCGAACTGGGCGAACGGAGCGGTGGGTTGCGTCATGGCGATGCCTTGGGTGGAAGGTGGGTGCCAAACAGGGTTTGGCGCAATGAAAGCGATGATCCCCGGACTTGAGCCGAATGAATATTCAAAGAATGCGCTATTGTTTGAATAATTCACTAAGAATAGGTGCCATGGAAAATAATCTGGACCGCATCGACCGAAAAATCTTGTCAATCCTGCAAGAAGACGGGCGCATCGCCAATCTGAAGCTGGCCGAGGCCGTGGCCTTGTCGCCCACTGCCGTGCTGGCACGGGTGCAGCGCCTCACGCGCGAGGGCTACATCCTGGGCTATGAGGCGCGCCTCAATCCCATGAAGCTGGGCGCGGGCATGCTGGTGTTTGTGGAGGTGCTGCTGGACCGCACCACGCTCAACGTGTTTGACCAGTTCAAGGCGGCCGTGCAGGTACACCCCGAGATCATGGAATGCCACCTGGTGGCGGGTGGCTTTGACTACCTGCTCAAGACCCGTGCCGCCGACATGAACGCCTACCGGGTGTTTGCAGGCAACGTGCTGTGGCAACTGCCCGGCGTGCGTGAAACCCGCACCTATGCGGTGATGGAAGAGGTCAAGCACAGCAACCATCTGCATCTGCATGTGTGAGGCTGGCAGCTGTCCCATGGGGGTGGAGCCGCCGAGGACGCCGCCGCATAATGCAGCCACAAATTTTGAACTGATACCCGAGGAGAGGAATATGCCCGCATTGCCCCATGTCGCAGCCGTTGCCGCTCTGGCCGCCGCCCTGTTCAGCCCTGTGGCGTCTGCTGCCTGCTACCAAATCTATGCGCCCGATGGTGAATTGATCTACCGCTCCATCGAGCCACCGGTAGACATGTCGTACCCCCTGCACCAGACGCTGCCCAAGGTTGCCCCTGGCGGCAAGTTGATCTTCTCGCTCGACCTGCACGGCTGTGAACTCACCATCAACAAGCTGTCTGTGCGTGCGGGCAAGCCTGCGTCCGTTCCCCTGCCAGTCCAAGACCGCCGCGCCGACCGCGGCTGAACCAGGCCGCGAGCCTGAGACAATCGGGGGATGAGCGAACAGACCGAACCACTCTCCCCACCCCTTCAAGACACCGCAGACCAGCCCGATCTTCCCGAGGGCTGGCTTGCCGTCCAGTCCATGGACCTGGATGCCCAGGGCGTGGCCCGCAAGCCCGACGGCAAGGTGGTCTTCATTGATGGTGCCCTGCCGTTCGAGTGGGTCAGCGCCAACACCCACCGCAAAAAGAACAACTGGGAACAGGCCAGCCTGACGCACATCCACCGCGAGTCCTCGCAGCGCGTGCGCCCCGGCTGCCCGCACTTTGGCCTGCACGGCGGTGCCTGCGGCGGTTGCAAGATGCAGCACCTGGACACGCGCGCCCAGGTGGCCGTCAAGCAGCGGGCGCTGGAGGACAACCTCTGGCACCTGGGCAAGGTGAAGGCCGAAACCATCCTGCGCCCCATCGAAGGCCCCGCCTGGGGCTACCGCTACCGCGCCCGCCTGGCCGTGCGCCACGTCATCAAAAAGGGCACGGTGCTGGTGGGCTTTCACGAGCGCAAGAGCCGCTACGTGGCCGACATGGAAGTCTGCCCCGTGCTGCCGCCCCACGTCAGCGCCATGCTGATGCCGCTGCGCAAGCTGGTGGCCGACATGGATGCGCGCGACACCTGCCCGCAAATTGAGCTGGCCTGCGGCGACCACGTCACGGCCCTGGTGCTGCGCCACCTGGAGCCCTTGTCGGCCGAAGACATTGCCCGCCTGCGCGCCTTTGCCGCGCAGCACAACGTGCAATGGTGGCTGCAGCCCAAGGGGCCCGACACCGTCAAGTTGCTGGACGAAGGCGGCGAGACACTGTCGTATGCGCTGCCCGACTTCGGCATCACCATGCCGTTCAAGCCCACCGATTTCACGCAGGTGAACCCGCACATCAACCGCGTGCTGGTGTCGCGCGCCCTGCGCTTGCTGGACGTGCAAAAGCACGAACGGGTGATTGACTGGTTCTGTGGCCTGGGCAACTTCACGCTGCCCCTGGCCACCCAGGCGCGCGAGGTGCTGGGCATTGAGGGCAGTGAGGCCCTGGTGGCCCGCTCGCGTGAAAATTACAAGTCAAATCAGGCTCAAAGGCAGGATGGAAAAGCGCTGGCAGCTACTGATTTTGTAGCGCGCAACCTGTTTGAGATGACGCCAGAGATGCTGATTGCCGACGGCACCGCCGACAAGTGGCTGGTAGACCCACCGCGCGAAGGCGCCTTTGCCCTGGCCAAGGCCCTGGCAGACATCGAACAGGCCCGCATTGGCGCTGAGGGCGCTGGCCCGTTGCCCGCAGGGGCCGAAGGCTGGACGCCGCCCAAGCGCATTGTGTACGTGAGCTGCAACCCCGCCACGCTGGCGCGCGATGCGGGCCTGCTGGTGCATTTGGCGGGCTACCGCTGCGTGGCGGCGGGCATGGTCAACATGTTCCCGCACACCGCGCACGTTGAAAGCATGGCGGTGTTTGAGCGGGCCTGAGCAGGCCCGGTAGGCGCAGCGGCCGGCCCCAGGCCGGCTGCGCCGCTGTGAGGCGGCTTTGGAGGATCAGCCCGGGTCGCGGGCGCCAGAGGCTGGCGTGCTCTTCTTCTCGGGTTTTTCGTTGCGGTCAATGACCGAGGGGGCGCCTTCGAGCTTGTTCTCGCGCATGTAGGCGTCCATTTCCTTCCAGCCCGCAAACACTGCTGCCTTCGAGGCCTTGGGATTCAGGGTGTAGCAGTCTTCCAGCCCGCGCAGGGCATGGCGGCAGGCGCCGCCGATGGCTTTGGATTCTTCTTCCCGCTGCGCAATGCGGGGGTCAGGCCAGATGCCTGGGATTTCACAGCCAGTCAGCACCACCACCGCCATGGCGGCAACAAGCAAACGCGAAGGGAGGACGCGGAGGTATGGAAACATCTTGTCTCATTATCGGCACGCTGGGCCCAAACCTTGAGAGTACCCTGCGCCGCAGTCAACATAGTCGTTGAGTGCCGTGGCCGCGGCGTACCGTTATTTCGCAGGGGCGCTGCGTGAAGGGGGCAAGGGATGTGAGGGATGCGCGGGATTCCCTCACTGCAGGGATGAACTCTTTCACCCCAGCTGGTCATCGCCAACGCCGCCGCGGGCGCTATGCTCCGGGAGCGTTGGCAGCGGATTGATCCCGTGGCCCGCCTCAAAGGACATTCCATGAAAACCAAATTTGAACTCGAACTCGCTGACGTCAAGCGCATCGCCGCCGCTGCAGAAGCCGAAGCGCTCAAGAACCAATGGGCCGTGACCATTGCCATCGTGGACGATGGCGGCCACCTGCTGTGGTTGCAGCGCCTGGATGGGGCTCCCGCCATTTCCTCGCACATTGCGCCAGCCAAGGCCCACACGGCCGCCCTGGGCCGGCGTGAGAGCAAGGTGTATGAAGACGTCATCAACGGCGGCCGCACCTCGTTCCTGAGCGCACCTGCCGTGGCGGGCATGCTCGAAGGCGGTGTGCCTATCCTGAAGGACGGCCAGTGCCTGGGTGCGGTGGGGGTCAGTGGCGTGAAGTCTTCCGAAGACGCGCAGATTGCCCGTGCGGGCATTGCCGCCATCGGCCTGTAAAAGCCCAAGCCGTGCCAGTGGCACGCGCCAACAAAAAACCGGCCGCTGGGCCGGTTTTTTGTTGGGGAAACGAAGATCGCAGGGGAAAAAAAGCCTGGCTACGCGGGATCAACCGTTGGCTGGCAAAAACGACCCTTGCGGACTGCTGATGAGCCCGGGAGTCGCCCCACGATGAAACTCATTTGGTCAGGATCAGCTTGCCCAGCTTGGTGGCTTGCAAGCGGTACAGCGAACCGTTGTGGCTGATGGCCACGGCCTTCTGGCCTTGCAGTAGGGTGCTGCTGTCCACCGCCAGCACGGGGCCATCAGCAGTGGGCGAGGGGGCAGAACCCGTGTTGGCGGGGGCCACGGAAGAACGCAAGAACGCGGCGGTGGTCAGGGTGGCTTGCATGTCTGTGTTCCTGAAGCGGTGTAATGCTGTCGATGTGCTAATGATAACGATTCGCAATTACTTTGCAAGCGGTTTCTGAAAAATATTTCCCTGTTCGGGTTGAGATCCGGGATTCAGGCGGTGAGCATGGTGCGCAAGGCAGTAGGGTGCTCGTCCACCAGGGCTGACGCCTTCACCGCTCGCCATCGTTGCGCTGCTTGCCCGTGACTGCGGAGATAAAAACCTCGACCCCCAGGTACAGGAAGTACAAGACGCTTGCCAGTCTTCCCTGGTCAGCGAACAGCAGCCCCAGGCAGACGGCGGCGCAGGTGAGGTGGGCGGCGAGGCGAATCTTCATGCAAGGTCTCCTGAAGGTGGGGCTGTGGACCCCTTGGGGTATGGAGTGCGTGGCTGTGGTGGCCTGAGAGGGGCGTGCCACAGTGGGCAGGTGCGGCTGGTGCGCACAAAGCACTGAGGGGTGCCACCGCGATCACTGCACCGCGGCTCCCAACGCAAAAAGCCCCGCGCGCGGGGCGTGGGGCTTTCTGAGGGGCACGGTGCCGTGCCAGAGGGCGGGCGTGACCACCACGATGCCTTGCTTATTGCTGCGGGTCCGTCACAAACCCGATCTTGCGCACACCGGCACGTTGGGCGGCTGCCATGGCGGTGGCCACCTTTTCGTAGCGCACGGCCTTGTCGCCACGGATGTGCAGGTCGGGCTGCGGCTCCTTGGCGGCTTCGGCTTGCAGGCGGGGGAAGAGTTCTTCCTCCGTCACTTCCGATTCGTTCCAGTAGTACTTGCCGTCAGCCGACACGCTCAGGCGCACGGTTTCGGGCTTCACGTCCTCGGGCTGGTTGGTGGCTCTGGGCAGGTCCACGTTGACCGAGTGTTTCATCACCGGCACGGTGATGATGAAGATGATGAGCAGCACCAGCATCACGTCCACCAGGGGCGTCATGTTGATCTCGTTCATCACCTCATCGGAGCTGTCCTGGGTTCCGAACGACATGGCTTAGCTGCCTTTCTTCATGGGCAGCACCTTGCCTTGTTCGCCGCCCGCGTTCACACGGGCGCCCGTCACAAAGTAGGCGTGCAGGTCGTGCGCAAAGCTGTTGAGGCTGCCCAGGATGGACTTGTTGCCGCGCACCAGGGCGTTGTAGCCCAGCACCGCAGGGATGGCCACGGCCAGGCCCAGGGCGGTCATGATGAGTGCCTCGCCAATAGGGCCGGCCACCTTGTCGATGGTGGACTGGCCCGAGGTGCCGATGGCCAGCAGCGCGTGGTAGATGCCCCACACGGTGCCAAACAGGCCGATGAACGGCGCGGTGGAGCCCACCGAAGCCAGGATGGCCAGGCCCGATTGCAGGCGGGCGGTGAATTCATCAATGCAGTTGCGCAGGCAGCGCGTCACCCAGTCGCTCACATCCAGCGCGTCGTGCAGGTGCGCCTTGGTGTTGCGGTGGTGGGCCGTGGCTTCACGGCCTTCCAGCGCCAGGTGGCGGAAGGGGTTGGTGGGGTCGGCGCCCAGCTTGGTCATGCCGGCGGCAAAGTCTTCGCTGTGCCAGAAGTCTTGCGCAGCGCGGGCGTGCTTCTTGAACTTGATGATGTCCAGCGCCTTGATCAGGATGACGATCCACGAGGCCAGCGACATGCCCAGCAGCAGCACGGCCACGGCCCGGGTAACAAAGTCGCCTTGAATCCAGACATTGGCGATACCGAATTGCGATTCCATGAAAACTCCCTAAGCGTTGATTGGTTTATTCGAGAACAAAGTTGACGGGGACCAGGTTCCACATGGCTTCGGGAACACCGTTGCGCTTGCCGGGCACAAAGCGCCAGCGCATCACGGCCTCCTGGGCCTGGCGGTCCAGGCGCTCGTAGCCGCTGGACTTGTTGATTTCCACCTTCTGCGGGGCGCCATCGGTGCCGATCAGCACGCGCAGCACCACCTTGCCTTGCTCACCCATGCGCTTGCTGATGGCGGGGTAGCTGGGCTTGGGGTTGTTGAGGTAGGCGGCGTCGCTGGAGGGCAGCTCGATCTTGGGCGGCGCCGGGGGCGCGGGCGGCGCCGCAGGCGCGGGGGCGGCGGCCACGGGCTCGGTGATGGGCGGCGCTGGCGGCTGCGGCGTGGTCACCCCCGTGGGCGCGTTGGGCGCGGGCGTGGGGTCGTTGATGGCCAGGGGCATGGGCGCCGGGGTGGGCTTGGGCGCTTGCACCTTCGGCGCTGGCTTGGGCGGTGTGGGCGCGGGTGGCTTGGGCGGCGGGGGGGCTACCTTGGGGGCGGGCGGGGCAATGAACTCGCTGAGCAACTCGGCGGGAACAATCACTTCGGCTGCTTTGCGCACCAGGCCCGACTGCAGGGCCCAGATGGCCGCAACGTGAAACAGCACGACGCTGCCCACGATGACGGTGTTGCGACTCAGGCCCCCAGCAGGGGCAAAACGATCAGGCTGCGACATAAAAATGATAGCTGCCAGCGCTTACTGCATAAGCGCTAGAGGCCAAAAAGACCTTGTTTATTTGCGAAAGATCCACCAGGCGGAGCCCGCCACCAGGATCAAGCTGCCTGCGAGTGTAGAGAGGAGGTCCATGCCTTGCTTTCCGTGATGGAGCTGGCAAGCTGGATCGCCCGTGGCGCGGTGTCATTGTGCACCGCAGCAACCGGATGAGACGCACTGCATTGCGCCACCACATCGCGGGCGCAGCTTTCGCAGCGGCCGCATTGGGTGGCAACGCCCAGTTCGAACTGGATTTCGTCAAAGCTCAGACCCGCCCGGGCGTGGCGGGCAATTTCTCGGTCCGAAACTCGGCGGCATACACAGACGATCATGGCGGCAAGCTAAGTAGCTGGCTGTTGGTAATGAATGAATTATAAATGCGAATCCATCGCATTTGCAATGCAATTCCTTGTTTTGGTGGGGTTGATAGGGCACAAGCCATGTGGAGGGCCCGCGCGCCGGGGCGGGGCCCCATTGCTCGATCAGTCAGCGGACAGGGCTGCGGGCGCGTCTGCCAGGGTTTTGCAGCCGGTCAGGGCCATGGCCACCTCCAGTTCGTCACGCAGCAGGCGCAGCACATGGGCCACGCCCGCAGCCCCCGCGTGGGCCAGCCCGTGCACGGCAGGTCTGCCCACCAGCACCGCGCTGGCGCCCAGCGCCATGGCCTTGAGCACATCGGTGCCCCGGCGGATGCCGCCATCCACCAGCACGGGCACGGCGCCCGCCACGGCCTGCGCCACACGGGGCAGGGCCACGGCGGTGGGCGGGGCGGTGTCGAGCGTGCGCCCACCGTGGTTGGAGACGATGACCCCAGCCGCCCCCGCTGCCACGGCCTGTATGGCGTCAGCCGGGTGCAGCACCCCCTTGAGCAGCACGGGCAGGCGGGTGATGGAGCGGAGCCAGGCGATGTCGTCCCAGGTGGGGGCCTGGTGCAGCAGGCCATCGAACAGTGCGCTTTGCCCAGGTTGCAGTTGCGGTGCGGGCGCGGGCTGCAGGCCCGCAAGGTTCACCGGGCCGATGCCGGGCGGCAGGCGGAATGCGGCGCGGCGCTCCCGGTCGCGGATGCCGCTGGTGGGGGCGTCCACGGTCAGCACCAGGGCCTCGTAACCTGCGGCTTCCGCGCGCTGCACCAGGGCCTGGGTAAAGCCCCGGTCGTGCTGCAGATACAGCTGAAACCACAGCGGCCCGCGCCCTGGGTCGCTGAGCACCGCCTGGGCGATGGGCTCCAGCGGCAGGCTGGCCTGGGTGCTGAGCACCAGCCCTGCGCCCAGCGCTGCGGCGGCATAGGCGGTGGCCAGTTCGCCGTCAGGGTGGGCCATGCGCTGAAAGGCAATGGGGGCCAGCAAGATGGGGTGGGCCAGCGTGCGGCCCAGCAGGCTGACGCGGGTGTGCCCGCCCGCCAGGGGGCGCAGCACGCGCGGCCACAGGGTCAGGGCGTCCCACGCGCTGCGGTTGGCGCGCAGGGTGATTTCATCGGCCGCCCCGCCGCTGAAGTAGGCCCAGGCGTTGTCGTCCAGTTGCTGGCGCGCGTGCTGTTCGTGGTCGGCCAGGCTCACCACGGTGGGGGGAACCTTTTGCAGGGCGGGGGAATGGGTCATTGCAATGAAAAAAGCACCTGGCGCTTGTCTAGTAAGCGCAAGGTGCTATCAAAAAGAGAGTGGATTGAAGTGGGTGTGGGTGGGCATCGGGGGATGCTGCCGGTGCCTTTGAACAGGTTCTCACACATCGGCCCACATGCGCAGCAGGTTGTGGTACGTGCCCGACAGGGCAATCACCGCAGGATCAGTTTCGCCCACGCTTTGGCGCAGCTTGAGCAAGGCCATGTCCATGTCAAACAGCAACTGGCGCTGCTCCAGCCCACGCACCATGCTCTCCACCCAGAAGAAGCTGCAGATGCGGTGCCCGCGCGTGACGGGCGAGACCTGGTGCACGGTGCTGCTGGGGTAGAGGATCAAATCGCCCGCGGGCAGCTTGATGCGCTTTTCGCCCAGGGCCTGGGCGATGACCAGCTCGCCACCGTCGTAGTCTTCGGGCGCGGTCAGAAACAGGGTGCAGGACAGGTCGCTGCGCACCCAGCAGCCATCGGCCTTGGAGTGCATGACGGCGCTGTCTACATGGTTGCCGTAGTAGTTGGCGCTGTCGCCATAGTTATTGAACAGCGGGTTGAAGATGCGCCGTGGCAGGGCCGCTGAAAAAAACAGGGCGCTGCGGTGCACGGCCGCCTTCACCTTGGCCTGCAGCTGGGCAGACAGCTCGCTGGCTTGCGACAGCTGCAGGTTGTTTTTCTGGTGCTGCGCCTGGCCCCCCGCGCTGCGGACTCCGTCCACCCAGGGGGCGTCCGGGCCAAGGTGTTGCTGGAAGAAAGCGATTTCCTCAGCGGTCAGAACGTTCTGGATGTGCAGGAACATGGTGTGCAGGAGGGCAAGGGGCCGTGGCGCAGGGGATCAGAAGCGGGTCTTCAGGGTCAGCTGCACAGAGCGTGCCGCGCCAGGGATGTAGAAGCCGCGGTACAGGCCATCGGCATAGACCTTGTCAAACAGGTTGTTCACGTTGAGCTTGACGGAGGTCTTGTCGTCGATGGCGTACTCGACCATCGCATCCACCACACCGAAACCGCTGGCGTACACGGCGCGCGAGCCCTCGGGGTTTTGCTTGCCGCGGTAAGTAATACCAGCGCCTGCACGGATCTTGGACGTGATGGCGTAGGTGCTCCACACGCTGCCGCTGTGCTTGGGCGTGAGGCCGGGGCGGTCGCCCTGCACTTGCGCGCCGCCGCCGTTGGCGGCCAGGGCCACGTTGCTGCGGTCGATCTTGGCGTCAGGAATCCAGGTGTGGTTGAAGAACACTTCCCACTTGGGCGAAATGCGGCCAGCGAGGTTGAATTCCATGCCGGTGGCGTGGCGCTTGCCGGACAGCAACTCTTGCGCTGCAGCCGTGTCGGGGTCGGTGTTGCGCTCGTTGTATTTCTCGCTGTAGAACATGGCCACGCCCAGCAGTGCGCGGCGTTCGAACAGCTCGAACTTGCTGCCAATTTCGATGTTGCGGCTCTTCTCGGGCGGAGTGTTGGCCGCACGGTTGGTGCTGTTGCTCAGGCTGATGCCGTACTGGTACGTATCGCCCGAGGTGTTGTACGAGGTGCCGTACGACAGGTAGTATGAAGACAGCGCATCGGGCTGGAAGATCAGGCCGGCGCGCGGGCTGAAAAGGCTGTCGGAGCGGTCGCTGCTGAGGCTGCCATTGGGGTTGCGGTAGGAGGCCTTGAAGTCGTCATAGCGCAGGCCTGCCACAAGCTTGAGGGTGTCGGTGAGCGAAATCGTGTCCTGGAAATACAGGCCCACGTTGCGGGCCTGGAAGGTGTTCCATTGCACGGGTGCACGGCCATCCGCCACGCCCACGCCGTTGTCGGGCGTGCCCACGGTGGTGGTGGGGCGGGGGGTGGTGTTGGCGTAGTTCTGGTTGCGCTTCGCATCGTCGTCGTAGTAGTCCACGCCGGTCAGCACGGCGTGCTTTTTGCCACCCCAGTTGAAGGTGTTGCTGTAGTCGCTTTGCACTTGCAGCACATCGCTTTCGCCCATGCGACCTTTGGAGCCGTAGCGCGTCAGCACGGTGCTGTCGTTGATCTGACCGAGCGTGATGGCGCTGTTCTGAAAGCCGATGGTGCTGGCCAGCATGTCGCGCTCGTAGGTGCCGTAGCGCAGGCGGGTGTTCAGCTCGCCACCATCATCAAAGCGGTGGATATGGCCCAACGTGGCGTATTGCGATGACGTGTTGGTGTAGTCGCTTTCCAGCCCGTAGAAGTTGCGCGCGGGCAGGGTGGTGTTGATCTTGCCGTCTGCCGAGAGGCGCCAGGGGTGGTTGTAGTTGGGGCGGCCCTTGGATTCGAGGTAGTACAGCCCGATGGAGA
>ERZ650300.2100-NODE-2100-length-10853-cov-10.656788_pt1 | contig 10853 bp, 9 predicted proteins | sample MGYA00376236_ERZ650300 | MGnify/ENA primary metagenome ERZ650300 (study PRJEB26733, sample SAMN07839303) | wastewater metagenome | biome: urban; feature: wastewater treatment plant; material: waste water | place: USA: North Carolina | collected 2016-04-28 ... | reverse complement strand
CAGGTGGGTCATTTTTAATCAAAAAAGTGGGTCAAATTTCAATCAAAATTTTCAGTTATACTTTTGTACGGTTAAGTTATTACCAAAAAGGACTATCAAATGATAGTTAAAATTGGTGATGGTTATTCAGTCGCTCATAACTTTGAAAGTCAAGTAATAAAGTTGTCTAAATCCTATGAGTGGAGTATATGGCTATCTAGTATTAGAAACTGTAAACTTGGAACCATCTATCAATTCATGAAAGCAATAGAGAGATTTTGGATTTGGAGTCTCTACAATAATAAAGCAACTGATAATGAATCATTTTCTTTTTACTTGGCAAGATATAGAGAAAATTTATTAGTCGGTTATAAAATTAAAGAGAAAATTTTCGATAGTTACTTAGATGATGAAATTGAATTAACTATCTGGAATGAAAAACCAAAAGCAAAACAAACAATTAATAAAGAGTTAGCTGGTATCAAAAGTTTTTTAAATTTTATTGATGAATCTAACTTAATAGAAAATAAAAATTACATAGATATATTCTATGAGAATAAAAAGAGTAAAAAAGGCTTCTTATCTGCACTTGATATTAAAAAGTCAAGTTCTTATTTAGAAACCTTTGGAAAAAAAATAGACTACTTGAAACCTTATAAAGTTACTGCTTCAAGTAGAAATTCAATTAAAGCTTTTCCTAATAAAAGTTTGATGCTTTATTAAGTATTTCAAAACCTAGAGAAAAGTTAATATACTTATTAATGGGAGCTTGTTCTGCTAGGGTAGGACAAGCTCTAAACTTAACAATCTATGATATAGATTATGAAAAAGAAGAAGTTTGGCTTATGGATCCAACATCCACAAGCCAAGACCTATATAGAAATAACCGAAAAAAATGGTTATTTGAAAAGTATGGTATTGATATTGTTCGAGATAAAGAGCACAACGATTTAGGATTACAATTTAAGTATCCTATTCCTCTTAAAAATGAACCATTATATTGGATTAGTGAAAAATATAAAAAACTATTTTTTACTACAATAAATGATTATATCAATAGCGATAAATATATCAAAGAAAAACTTAGACCTAAGCCTCATCCATTTTTCTTCATTACCTCTAGTGGTAAAAGATTAATGGCTAGAGGTCTATTGGAAATATTCAAAAAACAAATTAGAACACTAAATACTCAAGGACATAATATTCCTGACTTAGGATTTCATTCCTTACGACATATGTTTGGTGTAGTTATGGCTGAAGTATTTGCAAAAACAGGAGATGAATCTATACTATTCTTAACAAAAGAGGCTATGGGACATAACAATATAGATTCAACTTTAGTATATTTTAATTTTACAGATGAAACAAAAAGAAGTAAAATTAAAGAAGCAACAGAAGAAATTTTTTATGGAGAAAATCAATTATGAGAAAAGATAATTTAGAACAGTATAGACTAGACATAGTGTTAATTATTAAGAAATACCCACTTTAATGTGGGTATTTTAACGAGTTTTATTTAAGTTTAAATCTATAATTTTGTTAAAAACTTATATCCAAGTATCTAAAAATAGTACTTATTAGATCTAAGTTTATTGTGAAGACTATTAAGATTATATTAAGCATAAGAAGTTTTACAAAAAAATTGAAACTCTTTTTTATTTTAATTTTAAAATATGAAATTCTTTTTTCCCATCATTTGAAAAAAATACTTTTTCAGGTATTACCTCTACACATTTTACAATAATATTATTATCATCACAATTTACAAAATTTATATCTCCCCCTAATTTCTTTAATTGATCTATATTATTTTGCATTAATTGAATATCTTGAGTTAATATTTCTTTTTTTTGGTTTAGTGCATTTATTTCTCTAGGTAAATAGAATCTGTAATAAACAACTATAACTGATATTGAAAGAATAAAAAAAATCAAGGCAAAAAAGAATAACTTCCAAATAGACCACTTAATTGCTTTTTTATAAATTTCTGATGCTTCAATGGCTAAATAATTTGCTTCTTGAAAATTGGTAAGAACTTTTTTTGTAATTTCTTTTGCAACTATTTTACTATTATCATCCAATGTTTTTTTTATTTCAAAATTAATTTCATTTTTTGTTTGATTTAATTTTTCAATAGTTCTTTTTAAATCATTGTTAATTTCTTCAGCTTTATTTATTTGCTTATTTATTGATAATTCATTTTGTCTTGATGCTTCAAGAACTCTACCAGCAGCATCAAATAAAAATTCCATATTTTTCTCTTCCATAAAAAATCCTATCTATAATTCTCTACTATGGTCTCTAACATAGCCTTGGCTTATAGTTCTTTTCAATTCTATTTTTTGTTCTAATTTCATAATTGATTCTAACTCCAATTCTGCTTTATTAATAAATTCTTTAAGATTAAGTCGAAGATCTAATAAATCAGTAATTTGTACATATCTGATTCCTTTTTCTGTAATATTTATTATTAAACCTCCTGTCCCAGTACTTGATGAACCTTGAGTCATTTGTATAAGTTTAAGATAATCTTTAATATCTTGATGTTTAGAATTATCGAATGGTCTATTGATTTCTTGAACTATCATTTCTATATATGGTTCTATTGTATCTTCTCCATGAACTTCATTATCAAAAGCATCTAAGTAAGGTACTATTCTATTAAAACATGAATCTTTACTTGGTTCTGTTTCAATATACCAATGAATTTGTCTAGAAATATCTATCATTTTGTCTTCACCTGATAATGCCATTTCTAAAAGCTTTAACCGCGTTTTTTCCTTTTCCTTATTACTCTTTTTATTTTTAAATTCTATTAATCTTACAACACCTGGGAATTCTAGAAGTACATCACCTAATGCTTTATCGGCAGGTGTTTGTTGAAGTAGATTAATTGAAGAATATTTCGGTAATTCTTTATTTATTCCAATATTTAATCCTAAAGTATAGAGAAAATTACCAATTATTACATTTTCATATAATTTCATTATATAGTCCTTTGTTAATCCAAAATATTACACTTAAGTTAATAATTGAGTCTACTATCTTAGTGTATTTTTTTAAATATTAGCAATATATTAGATAAAATATAAAACCTTTATTATTAAAAACTATACTTACAAAAAGTATGTATAGTTTTGTTAATATCAATCTAATTAATAAGATGTTCTTTTATAAATTCATATACAAATGTTGCACTAGTATATGCTGCATATTTTTGCCACTTATCATTTTTATTTGGATCTGCATAATCACATACAGACTTAAATGCAATAGAAATAGGTTGAGGATCAGGTAGAGATTCAGCAGCTAACATCATTCCATATATTTCCATTTCTATTCCTAATAACTCTCTATGCTGCTTTTTAATAGATGATGCAATCAATGGATCTTCAAGCACAGCAGCACCAGAAGCAACTGGCCCAATATGTAAAGATAATATGTGTTCTATATCTTCATTCCAATTATTTCTAATTTGATCAACATAGCTCCTATTAACTGAAATTTTTCTCAATAATTCTCTATATCTTTTATCAATTTTAATTTGATTTGGAGAACTATTAAAAATTGGATTACCTTCTTTATCAATAGTTAATTTTCCATTTCCCCAATCCCATGCAGGATCTGCAACTAATATATCTCCAAACTTACATTTTCCTTCTATACCAGCAGTAATACCTGTCATAAATATATATTTAGGTTTAAACGTCATACAAATTTTTGTTGTCAATGATGCACTTGCACTCATACCCATTCTTGAACAAGCTGCTGCAATAATATTGAGGGAAATATTATTCTTTTCAATTATTCCTTTGTAATAAATTGTAGAATCATTTTTAATATTAAATTCTTTCCAATTACAAGGAAGTTTTAAAATAGCTTCAAGCTCCCTATCAAACAACGCAGTAATGATTGCAATATCTACTTCTTCTAATTTCTCACTATCTCTATCAATCAAATATTGAATTTTGTTTTTTAAACTTATTTTCCAATTATCTGAAGTTCTATCAAATTTTAATAATGTCCATAAATTATTATTAAAAGCAGATTGAACTTTTAAATAAGAATCATCAATTGACGAAATACCAACTATACTTATAGGTTTATTTAAAGTATTATCCAGATGAATATCTTCTAATAATATTCTTCCTCCTTCTGGATCAGCATCATCACCATTATTGATAGGTATTTTAATGTCTAAAATCAATAAATCAATCTTCTCTTCTTTTAAAATTCGTTTGGCACTTGATGTGTCTTTTACTTCAATAATATCATTCTCAGATATTTCTTTAAATTCTTTTAAAAGTTTTATAATAACTTGTGTTTTATCATAATCATTATCATCTACAATTAATACTTTAATCATCTAACTTTCCTATTTTTTCTTTCAGTTCATTTTTCCAATTTTCTTGTGCTGTGTTATAATATATTGTATCTTTATAAATAGGACAAAACTGATCATTTAATTGACTTTTTAACTCTTCAAGAGAAAGTTTATTAAATGATTCACCAAATGTATCATACTGCGTTATAATGAATACACTTGTTTCTATTTCTCTTAATTTCATTTGCTCTAGCAAATCTCTTCCTGCAAAGCTTTCATGACTTCCTCCATCTGGTTCTTCTTCAGAAATATCAAAATTAGGCATACTCATATCCATGAGAATAAAATCATAGTCATCTCCATTACTAATTAATTCTTTTAAAGAACTCTTATATGATTTCTTTTCAGTAATATCACATTGATAGAGAGTTTTTAAAAATAATTGTATTTTTTTACTTTTATCAGCATCATCTTCAATTAGTAAGATTTTTTTCATTAGTCAACTCCTCATTTATTAAAATTAAGTTTAATTCAAATCCTTTTTTTGATTCATATATTTCGGTTTCTATATATTTATAATCAAGTGTATTTTCGCAAAATAAGTCATTATTCAATATTTTCTTGATCCTAAATATTCCAGTACCTTTTCTTGATATTAAAACTTTTTCACTATTTTCATTCAGGGTATTTTGATTGAAGATTTCTAATTCTCTATTTAATTCCTCTATACTTTTTTGAGAAATTACAGGATTTATAATTTTTATTTCAATATTTTTATCTATTTTTTCTATTTCTAATGATATATTTTGAACATTATCACAACCACTATGAACAAATGCATTATTCATTAAAATCAAAAATATATCAACAAAATACTCAAAAGTCTTACCCTTCATTTCAAGTATTTGATTAGCTTTAAATTTAAGGTCTAAAGATGTCGTACTAGAGTTAGTTTTAAGTAAAATATTTTTTGTTGTTTCAATAGCTATTTCAATATTATAATCCTCATAAACGTTTAAATCAGTCCTATTAAACCAAGTTTTTATATTGTCAATTGTTGTTTGTATACTTGTCTTAGCTTTTGCAATAGAGTCATAAAGTTCTTTAGAATTAGTTTCACCATTTATAGTTTCAATTTCTTTGACCAAATCATCAAAAAAGATTAGAAACTGTTTTTTTATTTCTATTTCAAAATATTCTCTGATTATTTTTAAATTTATATCTGTTTTTTTCCACATCCACTTAATAACTATATCAACAAAATCCTCATATTCAGTATCATCTGATATTAAATCTTCTAATTTTCTTTGTTCTAATGCATTAATCTCATATTTAAATAATGCATCAGTTCTTGTTTGAGTAGAAATAATTAATAAGTTATCTATAATGTAATCTGTATAATTATCAAATTTTCTAGTAAATTCTTCTAATCGTTTTAATATTTGAGTTCTTTTGACAGAGCACTGTAAAGATAACTTATCTTTCCAAAAAATATTTTCATTATATATTTTTTCATTTGTCTCTTCATTTTTTATTTGAGTCGTAACTAAGTTTTCTATCTCTAACGGATTTCTTAATTCTTTAGCAAGATACCCATGTCTTATTCTTGTACTTATATATACATTTAGACCAAATTCTCTATTAATAAATCCATCAATAACTTCTTTCATAATTTTTGTAAAAAGATCCCTTTTTTCATTTGCAGGAATATTAAATAACTTTATGTCATTACTACTATAGTATTCATCTTTATCTACAATATTATTTTCACTTAATACTTGATCAGCGATATCTATAATTTGTGAAATCTGATCATCTTCTATATCTCGTTTTAATGCTTTGTATCTTTTATAGTTTTCATCTAAAAGTTTCTTTTTATAGTATTGTTTAACTTGTACTGTATCAACAAAAACTTTACTTTTTCCTACTCTCTTTACTCCATTCTTAATCACTATTTTCTTAGTTCTTTCATTTATTTCTAAATCATACTCTTTTGCATTAGACGGGTCAAATTTCTTTAATATTCTACAAATTAAAATTCTTTCTTCTTCTGCGATAGAAGTAGAATCTATATAAGCAGAATATTTCATTAATTCTGGTACACAGATTTCTTTTAAAAAATAAGATATTTCTAAAAACTTTTCTTGATCATAAAAATACTTATATTTTTGAAGCAATTCGCTTGGTTTTTTACAATTATTTTGATCTAAGAATTTATCATATGATAATCTTAAATAATTTTCTTTCTCTGAAATATGTAAAGTATGTAATTTAAAAAAAATTGGTGTATAAATTGATTTTGGCCACTTTTTAGGTTTATCGAATTTATCTACTAAATTTTGTAAAGGTAGATTAATGTATATATATTCTTTTTGTAATATATATTTAACTAAAAGTTCACAACATAAGTCATATTCTTCAAGTACAATTAAAGTATTTAAATAAGCTGATTTAGCATCAATGGAAATTAATTCATTGTCATTATCTGCTAATGTCTTAAATAGTATTTTAGCATCATCAAAGTTTTCATTGTGATAAGCATTTATTGCTTTATATTTCATAGTTCTATAATAAGGGATTTTTTTATCTTCAACAATTAAATTATTTTTACGTTGTTTAAATAAGTTAAACATTGAAGAATTTGATTTTAATGATTCTAATTGATTTAAATATTTTACTTTTGGATTTTCTGAATAAATATCAGATTTATATGGAGAAGGAATACCAGAAGATAAAAGCTTTAAGTACAAACTTTGTTCTTTTTGTAATATTTTCATACCTGATGTTTGGTTATCTAAGAAAGCATACAATCCATTTATCCATTCAAAACTTTGATAAATACTCATTAAATTTAATAAATTAACAAAACTAACTAATGTTTTATCATCTTTTAAAATTATATGATAAAGATTTTTTACTAAAATATCTTTAATACTATTCATATGAATAACTGGTGCAATACCTTGATAAATATGACTATGTACAAATATATCAATTAAGCTTATATCAAATATACCATCATCAAAAAGTTGATTACAAAGTTTTATGCAATTAAAATATTCACCATATGTATAACAATCAAAAGCATCTATGATTTTTTCATTTTTTTCATATCCATAAAGTTCTGAACTTCTACCATAAACTCTATTTAAAGATTTTATTCTTTTATCATTAATATCTTCTTTTAATGAATACAATACTTTTCTAAAAGTTGTAGTTTCTTCCTTATTAGTATTATAAAACTTAGATGTCCATATAGTAAAAATATGTATGAAAGTTTCATATATATCAATTAATGATGAATTATTTTCCCAATGAAATAAATTTTCTATTTCTGAAGCATTATTAATTTCTAAAGAATTCATCATTAAGCACTTAAATCTTATATATTCCTTTACATTTGAACGATTTTCTAATGAATACAAATTTTCTTCTAATATAGTTTTAAAATTATTAGAAGTTATGTTATCTTCACATTTTATACTAAAAAAATGTATAAAAAATGAAATAAATGTTTTTTTATTTGAATTTTCTTTCAATTTTTTTGCATAGTCTTTTTGCGATTCTAAACCTTCAATTTTTTGTTTCAATATTAATTCATTTTGAATTAACCAAAGTGAATATCCAAAATACTCTTTTACTAAATTAAGAATTTTTAAAGCTTCGTGATATTCACCAATAAATACATAAGATTCATATTCTTTTTTAAATAGTAAATATTCATTGATTTTATTTACATTATTATTTATCAAAAAAGCAGTCCAAAGAAGTTCTCTTTCCATTGTAGTTTTAACTATTCTAGGATAATTTTTAAGATCTGACAAATTTTTGGGAAACAAATGCTTTTCAATTATATTTGACAGTTGAGTATTTTTATATAAATAATTAAAATTAGCTTTTATTACATCCACATCGCTTTTAGTTTTAAAATCAATCAAACTTTTTAACAGTGAATGAAAATTTCCATTAGAGAATTGCCTAATCAATCGTTTTAATATTACAGAATTATTTTTTTTAGTCATAATTTCCCATGTTTTTTATATAGACATATTGTATTGTTTTTATATTAAAACATTATAAAAATTTATTTGAAAAAAATATTTTGAATAATACCCATATTTAAAATATTTTATAAGTCCAAATGAATTTGAGAAAAGATACAATGATAGTGTTACTCAATGCAAGGTGTTAACTGAATAAAAAAGTGTCTACTAACTTGAGGTCATTCCAGGATGGAAAAATTTATCATATAGGTTCAAAAAAAGATGATTCAAATATAACAAAATTATATATTTATTTATAAGAGAATCCTTTGTAAATTTTTGATTTAGCAGATTTTGATAAAAAGGCTATCCAATTATCTTATGCTATACAAACTAGTGAAGTTTGATATTCCTCTTCATAAAATTAATCATAGAGAGTCAATATATTGTATTGGACCAATACAATATATTGACATAATAAATCATTTTAGTTATACTTCTTTTAGCATTTAATGATTTATATTTCTTTCACAGAGTACATAATATTTAGTGTATTTGATGACAGAAATGTCATTTTATGGCGTGAAGCAGGGTTACGATATAGAGCGTTTAGTAAGCCCTCGATGGTTGAATACTATTATCGTCTTGCTTCCAATTTATACATTATAATATGTAACTACAAGCTCTCCAAAGCTATTTGGATTTAAAACCACTTTTAAAATCTTTCCATTTTTGTTTAGCTGGTATACATTTAGTTTTTTATTGCTTATTCCAATATCATTTAATTTTATTCCTCTTGATATGACCTCTGATAAGTTTATAATATCAATAGCATCTAGCTCTCCAGGGCAACCTCTACAATAATGTCTTTCTATTATATGAATAAAGCCTTTATTGCTATCCCCATCTTTTAAAATGATCTTTTGAGTATTGATTATAAATTCAGCTTGTTTTGTTACACCATTAATATAATCAATAATAATTTTTTGATTTGGCTTCCATCTTTTCTTTTTTCTAGCACTTTCAATTGCTTTGATCTCTTTTTTAAGCTTTGCTAATCTTTCTGAATATATACTCAATTTTTACCTTGTTTTATAATTTTTTATAATTTTATCTGATTAAGTTTTTTTTGCTATGAATTTTTCTCATATTTCATCTTTTATAATACTTTTAAAAAGTTGATTTAGAAATGATTGCATAGATGGTCCTAAGATACTCTCTTCTTGCAATTATTTTCCTAGATAGAAAGAGTTAAGTTAAAAAAGAATTAATCTCTTTTAACTATTGCCTAAAAGTATTTGTTCTTTATTATCTTTAATATTTAAGATTTCATTGTATTTTTTTATTAAACTTAAATATAGTTCATTCTTTATTTTTGGATTATTTGCAGATCTGTAACTTAATGTTTTTAAAACCTTTTGAAAATGAATACTACAGAATTTATCTCGCATAGGTTGATCAAAAATATTATAATCCCTTGAATAGCCCCAAGGTTCATTATAAACATCGTGATGAAGTTCATTGCTTTTTAATATTTCATATATACAAATTTCTTCATACATATCATTTTTATTTATAGGATATGAAAGTGAATCAATTCTTTCATATAAGAAATCATTAAAACTAGCAAAAATTTTATCATTAATAAATTCTTTTTCTTTATATCCGTTAAATACTTTTAATAATCCTAATCCAGTTTCAAGTGTATCTTTACAACTTTTTTGATTATATTTAAAATTTTCATCATATAAATATTTGAAATTAACAATAATTGAATTAACTACTTCTGAAACTCTTGAAGAATCATACACTCCTGTGTCAATATTTTGTTGCAATACTGTGTATTCTTCTTGGATTCTATTTGCTCTACTTTTTTGGTCTATTTGATTAATATTTATAAAAATTATCATATTATTTGTTATATTAAATTTTACTAGTTCAGCCATAATAACCCTTTATATTTCTAAACATTATATCATTATTTATTTTAAATGAGAAAGATGATTGTATAATTATATACATAAATATAAGTTTTATAAATGTAAAGATAAAATCAATAGCATAAAAAATTAAATATCTAAACAATCTCTATAGTTAATTAAAATACTATAAATAGATTTAATAGTAAAAATTTATTATTAAAATACTTCATAATTTAAGAGAAAATAAATATTCAAATTAATAGTCTATACCTAGAAAGATACATTCTCAACTTCGTATATTTTTCAGTGAAATTATGGAAAAATACACAAAGTTAAAGGTGGTTTACAGTTTAATTTATGGTCCCGTTGAATATAAAATGTTTGATATTGAAACTCTTATTATGCTCTTTTATCCAAGTATACTTTACAGAGTTTCTTTTGCAAAGTATGCTGTTGCCTTTTTTAGTATATCTCTTTCTTATTTTAGAATTTTATTTTCTACTTTTAATTGTTTAAGTTCTGATAACAACTCTTGTTGTGAAAATTTACTCTTATTTTTAGATTAATCTATTGGTGTTGTTATATTATTTTCTTTTTTATAAACTTTAATCCAATTATAAATTGTTTTATCATTTATTCCAAGAT